>Ga0315289_10013459_pt1 | contig 11455 bp, 9 predicted proteins | sample YL17G11_40_MG_FD_203452 | JGI IMG/M metagenome (GOLD analysis project Ga0315289, IMG submission 203452) | Sediment microbial communities from Yellowstone Lake, YNP, Wyoming, USA - YL17G11_40 | ecosystem: Environmental > Aquatic > Freshwater > Lake > Sediment | place: USA: Wyoming | collected... | reverse complement strand
GTCCTTCAACCCCGGCAGCGGGAATGTCACGGTGGCGCTGGAGGTCAATGCGCGACAGGTGGCGGCCCTGCAACTGGTGATCGAGAAAGGGAATCTGGGCTTGGCGATGCGCAATCCGCTGGACAAGAACCCCAACCCGGTCGAGCCGATGGTGATGAAGGAAGGGCAATTGACCGCGGCCAGCGAAGCGATGGACCCCCAGACTCTGGCGTTGGTCGATCAGCTTCAGCAGTTGCTCGGCAACCAGCCGCCGGCCGATCCCAACTGCCCGCCGGTGGCGAAAGCGGCGCCGGACCCGAATGCCCTCGCCTCCCTCGCGGCATCTGTCGGAAGTCTGTCCCCGAAGCGGTCGGCCTGGCCGATGACCATCATTCGTGGGCAGAAGATCGAGGAGACAGAACTCAAACGGACGGACAACAAGGACGAGGAGGCGCAGCCCGCCGCCACAGAGAAGGCGGGGACTGAATAGAATCGGCACACGTGTGTGGTAGAGGCAGACCCCTGTGTCTGCCCTGGTTCAGGACAACCACGGCGGGTTGTCCGAGTACAGGAAGGGGGAAAGAGATGCAAGGTCATTCCTTACGATGGCTCGGGGCCGTTCTCCTGCTCGCCGCACTGATGGGTGTGGCGGGAGCCCAGACGGAATCAGCCTCCGACGAAATCATCTTGATCGCGGGCCGCTCGACCGTCATCAAAGCGCCTTGGCCGACCGTCCGCGTGGCCGTGACGGACCCGAAGATTGCCGACGTTCAGGTGCTGACCCCGGAACAGGTGCTTGTCCAGGGCCTCAAGGTCGGCTCCACCGATTTGATCCTCTGGAGCGAGGACGAGCAGAAGACGTGGCAGCGCCGCGTGGCCGTCCGCATGGATGCCAACACCATTCGCAGCGGCGTCCAGGGACTATTTCCCGGTGCGACGCTCGACGTGAGCGAATCCGGCGAGATCCTGCTCGTGCGCGGGTCGTTGCGCAGCGCCGACCAGGCCCAGCAACTCACGGAATACCTGGAGAAGACCAAGACGCCTTACGTCAATATGACGACCCTCTCCGGCGTGCAGCAGGTGCAATTGCAGGTCCGCGTCGCCGAGGTCAGTCGTCAGGCCGTCAAGGCCCTGGGGGTCAACGCCTTCTTCACGGACGACGATTTCTTCTTCGGCCAGCGCGTCGGTTCCTCCGGCGGCGGTCCCCTGGTCCCGGCCATCAACATCGGAGCGGCGGGCGGCCAGACCGTAGGCAACGGCCTCAGCTTCGTCACGCCGGATACGGGGATCGGGGCCAGTCCTCTGATCACGATCTTCGCCGGGTTTCCCAATAGCAATCTGGAGTTCTTCTTCCAGGCTTTGGCCGAGAACCAATACATGCGCGTCCTGGCCAATCCTACGCTGATTACGATGAGCGGCGAAGAGGCCCACTTCCTGGCCGGCGGTGAGTTCCCCATCCCGGTGGTCCAGGGCGCCGGCGCCGGAATCAACTCCACGGCCATCACGGTCGTATACAAGGAATTCGGCGTGTTGCTCTCGTTCCGTCCGGTCGTCCTCGGCGACGGCGGTATCCGGCTGCGTGCGCTCCAGGAGGTCAGCGAACTGACCGACGTCGGCTCGCTGGCGATCCAAGGCTTCTCGATCCCAGGTCTGACCACGCGGCGGGCAGAGGCGACGATGGAACTCAAGAGCGGCCAATCCTTCGCCATGGCCGGCCTGCTCCAGCACTCCGACTCCGCGATCAATTCGCGCATCCCCGGTCTGGGCGATCTGCCGATCCTCGGCCCGCTGTTCCGCTCGGTACGGTACCGCCACAACGAGACCGAGCTGGTGATTCTCGTCACGGCCGCGCTGGTCGAGCCGATGTCGGTGGCGACGGCCCCGCCGCTGCCGGGGGCGTCCTACATGCCCCCCAACGATTGGGAGCTGTACCTCGCGGGCCGCATCGAGGGTAAGGAGCCGGCCCGGCTCGATCCAGCCAACGTCGCCTGGCTCAAGGAAATGGGCCTGGACCAACTCGTCGGCCCCGGCGCTTGGGACTCCTATGAGGAGCAGAGCTGTCCGGCCGCCGCGGGGAACCAGCAATAATCAGGGAGACGCCCCGCGATGAAATCCGCCGACGTGCTGCTAGTGACCCAGGAAGACCAGACCATCGCCGCCGTCCGTTCGGTGCTGGAGTCCCGCGCGCTCGCCGACGCGGCCAACGTCTGTGGCACCATCATGGATTTGCGCACAGAATTGTCGCGAACCGCGAACGGTCACTCCAACATCGCGATGATTGACATCGATCAAGACCCCGAGCGCATGCTGTCCGAGCTGAGCAAGATCACCCTGATGTATCCCCATCTGTGGCTGATCGTCCTGTCGAAGGAATTCAACGAGCGGCGCGTGCTGCATGCCATGCAGGTCGGGGCGCGGCACTTCCTGCGAAAAAACGCGATCGAGGCCGAGCTGGACCAGGTGCTGGAGCATCTGCTGGCCCAGCGGCCGACGGCGACGACGCGGTCGGGCACGATCCTGTCCATCTTCCCGTGCAGCGGCGGCTGCGGTGCGACCACGGTCGCCATCAATCTGGCCAACGAGCTGCGGCTGGCCGTGGCCAAGCGGGTCTTGATCGTGGATCTGGACACCCAGTATGGGACCACGGCCTCTTACCTGGGCCTCAAGGGCCGCTACGGCATCGGCCACATCCTCGGCCGCCAGGGCTCCATCGACCGGCACCTGATCGAATCGACGGCCGCCACCTACTGCGAGGGCTTCGACGTCCTGCTCAGTCCCGCGGCGGCGGAGGCGGATCGGGGCGTCAGCCTCAATTATGGCAATTTGCCGGCCACCCTCGAAGCCTGCCGCGAATCGTACGATTACATCCTCGTCGATGCGCCGCGCGTGCCACGCGAGGTCATGACCGATCTGGCCTCCGTCAGCCGGATGAACCTGATCGTTCTGCAGTTGACGGTCCGGGATGTGGCCTTTGCCGGCTCCCTGATCGCGTTCCTCGTCGACCGCGGGATTCCGCGCGAACGGATTCTGCCGCTGGCCAATCGCGTCCGGCGGCGCGGGCCGCTGCTGCGGATCGAGGACGGCCAACGCGCCATCGGCGTCCATACGTTGCATCCGATCCGAAGTGACTGGGCCAAAGCGGTGCGGAGCGTCAACCGGGGCCAGCCGCTGGCGGATGTGGCGAACCGATCCCGGTTGCGGCGCGACTACCAGCGCTTGGCCGACGCGATCCAGCGCTGCATGTCCAATGGCAGTTCCTAGGAGGACGATCAACGTGTTCGAGAAAAAGACCGCTTCCACCACGGCGCCCGGCCAGACCGTCAGTAGCGACACCGCCATCCAGGTCAAGGCGCGCGTCCATCGCAACCTGCTCAAAGTCATGGATCTCAACGAGGCCCGGCGGATTCCGCTCGACCAACTGCACGCCCAGTGCGCGGAACGGGTGAACAGCCTGTTGCTGGAGGAGAAGGTGCCTCTCTCCGGCCCGGAGCGGCAGCAGATCGTCCGCGAGGTCATGGATGAGGTCTTCGGCTATGGGCCGCTGGACGAGTTTCTGCGCGACCCGTTGATCAGCGATGTTCTGGTCAATGGGCCGCACAAGGTGTATATCGAGCGCCAGGGCCGGCTGGAGTCGACCGGCGCCAGCTTCCTCGATTCCGATCACCTCATGCGCGTCATTCGCCGGATCGCGGATAACGTCGGACGAAGGATCGATGAGAGCACCCCGATGCTCGATGCACGCCTGCCGGACGGCTCGCGCGTCAACGCCATCATCCCCCCGCTGTCCCTGGACGGGCCGGCGCTGAGTATCCGGCGCTTCGGCACCAATCCGCTGGACATGCAGAGATTGATCGAGCTGGAAGCCCTGCGGGAGGAGATGGCCGCGTTCGTGGAAGCCTGCGTGCAGTGCAAGACCAACATCCTGATCTCGGGCGGAACCGGAACCGGCAAGACCACTTTCTTGAACGCCCTGTCCAAATGGATTCTGGCGGGCGAGCGCGTCGTCACGATCGAGGATGCCGCGGAACTCCAGCTCCAGCGCCAGCACGTGGTCCGCCTGGAGACGCGGCCGCCCAATATCGAGGGCCAGGGAGAAGTCACGCAGCGGGACCTGCTGCGCAACAGCCTGCGGATGCGCCCCGACCGCATCATCATTGGCGAAGTCCGCGGCGCGGAAGCGCTCGACATGCTCCAGGCGATGAATACGGGCCATGAAGGCTCCATGACGACCGTCCACGCCAATAGCCCGCGGGACGCCCTGCGCCGGGTCGAGAACATGGTGAGCATGGCCGGTCTCAATTACCCGGTGCGCGCGATCCGGGAGCAGATGAGCTCGGCCCTGAACCTTCTCATCCATCTGGGCCGGCTGGCCGGCGGCAACCGGAAGATCATCGAAATCTCCGAAATCACCGGTATGGAAGGCGACACGATCTGTCTGCATGAACTCTTCCATTTCGACCAGAAAGGCGTCGACGAGCACGGGAACGCCTTCGGCGATTTCGAAGTCTGCGGCGTGCGGCCGCGGCTCTTGTCCAAGCTGAAGGCCTACGGCGTGGAAATGACGCCCGAGGCCTTCCAGCGGCGGGTCCTCCCGAAACCAGAAGGACCGGAGGCGGACGAGGCGCACAACCGGAAAGGATTCTGGCGATAACCATGGGCCGGCAAGAAATCCTGAACACGGTTCTGATGTCCGCCGTTTTTGTGCTGGTGTTCTCCGCCTGGAGCATCTGCGTGGTCCTGTGGATCGTCCAGTACCTCCGGCGGCAGGGGCAGCTTCGCAAACGGCTCGGCGTCGGCGGGATCGAGGTCCAGAAGTCGCAGGCCCTGCAGCTTTGGCGGGCCGAATACGAGACCCGCCGGCGGCCCCGTTACAGCAAGAGAGAGACTCTGTCCGGGCGGCTGGCGCGGCTACAGACCGAGGCGGCCTGGAAAATGTCGGCCCTCGCGGTCCTGTTTTCGGTGATCCTGATCGCCGCTCTGGCGTTCGTCGCCGTCTCGGCCCTGGGGTATGGTTCCTGGCTGGGCGCGGGCGTTTCCGGCGCCGTTCTCGTGACCTTCTATGTCATGACCAAAAAGCGGATCGCCGCCCACGTCGCCCGGTTCGAGCGACAATTCGTGGATTCCCTCGGCATTGCGGCCCGGGCCCTGCGCGCCGGCCATCCCCTCGTGGGCGCCTTTCAACTCGTCGCGCAGGAGGTCGGCGATCCCCTGGCGAAGATGTTTGGCGAGATTTGCCAGGAGCAGGCCTTGGGGCTCGATCTGGAGGGTTCCATCCGCCGGGTGGCCGACGCCAGCCGCAACGCGGACTTGAAGCTCTTCGCGACAGCGGTCGGCATTCAGTTGAGCAGTGGCGGCAACCTGGCGGAACTGATGGATACCCTGGCCAACGTGATGCGTTCCCGCATCCGGCTGCATCGGCGCGTCCGGGTCCTCACCGCTCAGACGAATATGAGCACGCGGATCCTGATCATCCTGCCGATCGTGCTGTTCACGATCCTGAACATCATCGCCCCCGAGTACATGGACCTGTTCTACACGACCCGGGCCGGGGGGTACTTGCTCACCGGAACCGTCCTCAGCGTTCTATCTGGCATGTGGTTGATGGCAAAACTGTCGGTCATCCGTTATTAGGTCGCCAATCGCCATGGGGAGAGATTTGATAGAGAGATTCAACCTCGACGGGGCCAGTCCGCAGATGCTGGTGGCGCTGCTGGCCTTCGCGTCGGTCCTGTTCGTCGGCGTGGGGCTGCTGTTCCTGCGCGAGCAGCGGCGGCGGGCGCTGAGCCGCCGACTGGAGACGGACGATTTCCTGTACGGCCATCCCCGCGGGCCGAGGAGACCGGGCCACTTCCTGAAATTTCTCGAGGAGGTCGGCAATGTCGTCTCGCACGGCCATGCCAGTACCAGCCTCTGGGAGCAGTTGATCCGCGCCGGGTATATGAGCCGGACCGCCCCGGCGATCTACACCGGCATAAAGATACTCCTGTTTACCACCGGCCTGACCATGACGACGATTCTGGCCATGCCTACGGACCAGACTCTGGTGAAGAAGATTGCCCTGATTTCCCTCGGCGCCGTCGTGCCCTTTTTCCTGCCCAATCTGATCGTGCTCTACAAGGTGCGGAAACGGCGGGAGGAGATTCGGCAGTATCTGCCGGACGTCGTGGACCTGCTGGAGATCTGCGTGTCGTCCGGCATCGGCCTGGACATGGCTTGGAACGTCGTCTCGGAGGAGATCCACCATGTGAGCAGCGTGCTGGGCACCGCCATGGACCTCAGCAACTTCGAGATGCATCTGGGCGCCAGCCGAACCGAGGCCATGCGCAGTATGGCCGCTCGTACGGGGGCGGACCAGATGTCTTCGCTGGCGGCCATCCTCGTCCAAAGCGAACGGTTCGGCACCAGCGTCGCCGTGGCGTTGAAGGAATTCGCGGCCTCCATGCGGGAAGAACGCCGCATGACGGCGGAGGAGAATGCGGAGAAGATGGCCGTCAAGATGATCGTTCCCATGGTGCTGTGCATCTTCCCCGCCGTTGTCGTAGTCACGATCGGACCGGCGGCCATCAACATCGTACACACATTGACGCCCCGGTGAGAAAAACCGGTTCACGGCGAAAGGAATTTCGGCAAGAGGAGAAAAGAACATGAGAACATCTGGAGTTGTGGCAATTTGTCTCGTGTGCGGCCTGCTGAGCGGCTGTGAGGAGGATGCTCGGACCGCCGCCGACCGGCGCCTCGACCAGGAACTGGTCAAGACGCTCAACAACATCGGGGTGGAGAACGCCATTATCACCCAGCACACCTTGTATCCGTACCATTTCGTGGTCGACGGAGAGAAACTCAATGACCTTGGGCAGCGGGACTTCGCCGTCCTGGCCCGGCATTTCACCGAGCATCCGGGACTCCTCAACCTCCGCCTGGGAGAAGGGATCTCCCCCGAGTTGTACAAGGCGCGCGTCGCCTTCGTGACGAGCCGACTGAAGGACGCCAGCATCGATCCGGCCCGCGTGAGCATCTCCGACGGGATGCCGGGCGGACCCGGCTTGCCGGCGGAGCGGGTGGTGACGATTCTCCAGAAGTCCTCGGACCCATCGAGCAAATCCTATTCACGGGGGACGATCACGAAATGACACGGCCAGGATATCCCGCTACCCGCTGCCGGTGGCCGGTCCGCGCCTGCCTTCTGGGCCTTGCGGCGTTCCTGTTGTGCGGTTGTTCGCCGCCGAGCCCCTCCGTCTCTCGCAGCACCGCGCGCTTTGACAAGCCGCCGGCCGCCGAGCCTCGGCGTGACCTGCCGCCCAGCGCCAAGACCCTCTACTCCATGGCGGAGATTCTCGCCGCGCAAGGCAAGGACAAGGAATGTGAGTTCGTGCTCCGCCGGTGCCGGCAGGAGCATCCGCGCTTCACGCCCGCCTACAATAGTCTGGCCGAACTGGAGATGCGCCAGGGGCGTGTTCACGAGGCGGTCGATACCCTGTCGGCCGCTCTGCAGATCCGCCCGCGCGACCCGGTCCTGCTGAACAATCTGGGCATGTGCCTGCTGCTCCGCAAGGAGTACGTTCGCGCGTTGGAGCAGTTCACGAGCGCGGCCGGGCTGGTGCCGGAGAATGAGAAATATCGGGGGAACATGGCCACCGCGCTCGAACTGCTCGGCCGCCAGGAGGAGTCACTGGCCCTGCTCCAGCAGATTCTTCCGCGCGACAAGGCCGCGTACAACGCGGAGGTGCTCCGCAAAGCACACGATAAGGAGGCCGGCCAGACCACTGACTCTCCGCCTGCCTGAGCGATCCGGCCGTTTCTTTGCCGACAGGCGCTGCGAGGGCCTACGCAGGCTTGCCGCCCGATTCGGGCGTGCCATTCGCCAGCGGCAGCTCGATGGTGAAGGCGGTCCCTTTGCCCACCTCGCTGTGCACCGAGATCGTGCCGTCGTGCGCTTCGACGATTTTCTTGGCCGTGGCCAATCCCAGGCCGTTGCCGCCGGAGCGCAGGGAGCAATATGGCTGGAAAAGGGTGGGAAGTCTTTCCGGTGGGATTCCCCTCCCCGTGTCGCTGACCTGGATGACCGCCTGGTCGGCACGCCGGGCCGTCCGAATCATCAACTCACCGCCTTTGTCCATCGCCTGCTGGGAGTTGATAAAGAGGTTCAACAAGACCTGCTTCAGCGCGCCCGGGTCCGCCCGGCACATCAAGAGATCGTTGCTGAAGCTCTGCCGGACGGTTAACGCATGACTGTACGCCTGGGGCGAATAGAAATCGACCATGTCGCTCACCAGCTCGTTCAGATCGACCGTGGTCAACTGCAGATCGGGACGCCGAACGTACTTCAGGAAGCCATCGAGGATCTGCTCGATGCGGTCCGTTTCTTTCTGGACAACGGCTATTTTGCGTGCGGCGCCGGCCAGGCTGTGCCGGCACTGATCCCACAAGACCCTGCTCGGCTCCGCCAGGTCCACGTCGTCCAACGCCTCCTTCGCAAGCTGAAGGTTGACCTTGATTGTCGAGAGGGGGTTCTTGATCTCATGGGCGAGCTCGCCGGTCAACTTGGCCAATTCCCCATTCGGGTCGGCGGGTTCCTGGGGATGATCTCCCCTTTTCCCGCGCTCCGCCCTTGGCAACAGCGCCACGGTCTTCGCCTTCACCCCGCGAAGGGCGGCACGTATTCCACTCAGAAACCCGTTCACGCGTCTTTCACTCCGGGGCCCCTTGCCCGCCCAAAACAGAGAGCCGAAATCTCAAAAGTGCCGCCCTGTCAAAGGCAGCACTTCTGAGTTTCGGCTTCATGGTTCAGAAATCGACGGACGTTCGGCAGAAGGGCCCGTCGCCTACCGCTTGCCGCCGTGCCTGGGCCTTCTATCGTCCCTGCGGTCGTCTCTCCGGCGCTCTTCGCCCCGCTCTTCGCCCTGGCCTTCCTTCTTCTCTTCCTTGATCCCCATTTCCTCCAAGGCGGCCCGCCGCGAGAGCTTATAACGGCCCTGCTCGTCGATCAGGAGCAGCTTGACCGGGATGATATCCCCGAGCTTGCAGACGTCCTCGACGCGCTTCACGTAGTTCGCGCTGAGCTCGCTGACGTGGCAGAGTCCTTCCACGCCGGGCACGATCTCGACAAAGACCCCGAAGTCCTTGACGGAGACCACCTTGGCCTCTTTGTAGAGCCGGCCGATCTCCGGGGGCTGGGTCATCGCCTCGATCATCTCTTTGGCCTTGAGATGGCCGTCGCCGTCCGTGCAACTGATGTAGATGGTGCCGTCCTCTTCGATCTCGATGGTGGTGTCCGTCTGTTCCTGCAGGCTCTTGATCATCTTGCCCGCCGGGCCGATGATCTTCCCGATGAACTCGGGGTCGATCTCCATGGTGATCAGCTTCGGTGCGTACTTGCTCAGCTCCGCCCGCGGTGCGCTGAGGGCCTCATTCATGACCTTGAGAATATCCAGCCGGGCCGTGCGCGCTCGCTCCAGCGCCTCGACCATGATCTGATGCGGCAACCCCATCGCCTTGATATCGAGCTGGATGGCCGTGATGCCGTTCGTCGTGCCGGCGATCTTGAAATCCATATCGCCGAAGTGATCTTCCTCGCCGAGAATGTCGGTGAGCAGCTTGTAGCGACCATTGTCCCCGCTGACCAGACCCACGGAGATTCCCGCGACAGCCCCACGAATCGGGACACCCGCGTCCATCAGGGCCAACGAGCCGCCGCAGACGGAAGCCATCGAACTGGACCCGTTCGATTCCGTGATGTCCGAGACGATGCGAATCGTATACGCAAAGTCCTCTCCCGGCGGTCGCACGTTCTCGAGCGCCCGCTCGGCCAGGGCGCCATGACCGATCTCTCTGCGGCCCGGCCCACGCATCGGCTTGACTTCTCCCACGGCATACGGCGGGAAATTGTAGTGGTAGGTGAAGCTCTGCGCGTATTCCTCCTGGAGGCCGTCGATGATTTGCGCGTCCCGGATCGTGCCCAGCGTAACGGTGACAATCGCCTGCGTTTCGCCCCGGCTGAACAGGGCCGAGCCGTGCGTCCTGGGAAACAGGCCGACTTCGCACGAGATCGGACGGATATCCGCCTCGCCTCGACCGTCGGGCCTCTTGCCCTCCAGAATCATCTGGCGGACGACTTCCTCCTCGATCTTGTCCAGCACGCGGTTGAGCATATTCTCGTCCACGGCGGGCTTCGCTTCGTCCGCCCCGACGTATCGCGTCCGAACCTCATCGAAGAGCGCGTTGACGGCGTTGTTTCGCTCCTGCTTGCCGACGATCGTCTTCAACACCACCAGCTTGTCATGGATCTCCGCTTTGACCTTCTCGTAGAGGGCGGTGTCCAACTCCACGATCGGCGCCTCTTTCTCCACCGGCGCCTGGGCCTGGAGTTCCTCGATCATCGAGACGATCTCTTTGATGGCCTCGTGCGCCTTCTGGATCCCTTCGGCAATCACGCTCTCGGACAACTCTTTGGCGCCGACCTCGATCATGTTGATGGCTTCCTTGGTGCCGCCGACCAGCATGTTCAGATCGCTGCTCTCAAGCTGCTTGTGCGTGGGATTGACGACGAATTCCCCATCGACCCGGCCCACCCGGCAGGCCCCCAGAGGCCCCAAAAAGGGAATCTTGCTGATGGACAGCGCCGCACTGGCGCCAATCAGAGCCGGGATGTCGGGGTCGTTTTCACGATCGGCGCTCATCACGGAAGCGGCGATCTGCACTTCGTTGAAATAGCCGTCCGGGAACAACGGGCGAATCGGCCTGTCGATGTTCCGCGACGTAAGAATCTCTTTGGTCGAGGGTCTTCCTTCCCGTTTGATGAAGCCGCCCGGGAATTTGCCCGCGGCACTTTGCTTCTCACGGTAATCGACACTCAGGGGGAAGAAACCCACTTCGCCCGTTGGTCGCGGGGCAGCCACCACCGCGGCGACCAGCACCACCGTCTCTCCGTACTGCACCATTACCGCTCCATCGGCCTGCTTCGCGATCCGGCCCGTTTCCAGGGTCAGCGTACGGCCGCCGATCTCTCTTGAAACACGATGTACATCTGTCATTTTACACGTTCCTTCACTGATTGAACTACACCTGCATTATCGCGCGGACCTCGTTGCAGATGACAGATGGCGGAAAACGGAATACAGAAGAGAGCCGACCAACCGTCGCCATCCTCTGTCCTCCGTTCTCCGTCCTCTGTCATTCTGGCTGTCGCTCCCGGCCTACTTTCGCAGTCCGAGGCGCGTGATGATGGTCTGATATCGCTTGATGTCCCTGTCGCGGACGTATCGCAGCAACGCCGACCGGTTGCTCACCATCTTGAGCAGACCGCGCCGGGAGGAATGATCCTTGGGATGCGCTCTGAAATGCTCGGTCAGATCGTTGATTCGCCTCGTCAACAACGCGATCTGTACCTCCGGCGATCCTGTGTCTCCGTCATGGACCTTGAAATCCCCGACAATGCTCCCTTTATCCTCTTTGGTTAACATACTCTCTACATGCCCTT
>Ga0315289_10013458_pt1 | contig 11456 bp, 10 predicted proteins | sample YL17G11_40_MG_FD_203452 | JGI IMG/M metagenome (GOLD analysis project Ga0315289, IMG submission 203452) | Sediment microbial communities from Yellowstone Lake, YNP, Wyoming, USA - YL17G11_40 | ecosystem: Environmental > Aquatic > Freshwater > Lake > Sediment | place: USA: Wyoming | collected... | reverse complement strand
GTTTAGCTGGCCGAAAAATCATAAAATATTGGCGACAGCTCTGGTCATGATATTTTTCATTGTTTTGATGATAGTCATGTTCAAGTCAAGATCACCAGAGATGACTGATTTGGATGCCAATGTTTCATACTTTATGATAATAGCAATCGGCGTAGGATTATTTGCTCTTGGATGGTACGATAGGCAACGCTGGAAATCTAAAAATCATGATTTAAATGAAATCCTTACTTTTCTACATAAAAATAAGGATTGGCAAACTTTTAAACAAATAAAAATGGGGGTTGATAAAAACACCACCAATTCAGTCAGATCACTACTGGAGGAATTAATTGAAGGTGGCTATGTGAAAACCAGTACAAAAGATAGCGAGATAACCGTCTATCGAGTTATTTAAGAATATAAGATTAAAACCGAGGACTTTGGACCTCGGTTTTTTCATCCCCACACCAACTTTAGTATAAATTATTATATAAGAATAATCTAATTAATTTTAAAGTATAAATTTACTTAAAGGTCATCACAAAGTTGGTGTGGGGATGAATTTGACAAAAAAATATACAGGATTTAAACTAAAATAAAACAAAGGAGGTTTAATGAGTTCTTTAAATACACACGTATTTACAGGCGTCCCTTATATAAAATTTGTCTGGCCGAAGAGTCGGGATACAATGATGATAATTATAGGTATTTTGATTCTATTTTCCTGTTTCATGTCAGTCACTCGGATTCCATTTGACCCAGCAAAAGTCACGTTAATTCCATTAATCTCAATGTTAATAATGACTACGGGTTTTCTACTTTTTTATTTTCGTGGTGAACTAAAGGAAAATATCAAAATATCTAATAAAGTTTTGACTTACCTATATAATCATCGAGGATCAATAACTATAGAAGATATTGCTGATGGTATAAACTATCACGAACTAAATAAATTAGCGGCCAGATTAGAAGAATTGATTGGAAAGGGTTATATCAAAGAAGAAAGAGAAATTACTTACGCCTTAGCCAAAAGATAAATCCTGCACCTTCCAGCGGGGTTTTAGACTCCGCCGGAAGGATTTATTCGACACCCATTCATCCCCACAGCAAGCTGTAGGGTATTCGGGGAAGGTGCAGGATAAATCTTTACTAAGATACGCTGGTTAAAACTAAACCAGCGTTTTTTATTTACTGGCTGCGGAGATAAGTATCAGTAGTTAGCCGGCCATTGACGCTTCGGCGTCATGCCCCAACTTTTAGGGTTGGGGAAGGATAGCCGGTTCAGTAAAGCTGAACTGGGACCGGTAATATATCTACGCTTACCGCTCAGCGTCAAGCCTAAGTGACCCCAGCGTAATGAAATGAATTGTCAATCATACCCCAGCTTTTAGAGCTGGGGTCACCGAATGGCTTGACAATGAAATAGTATATTTGTTAAGATAATTTAATCGATCTTTAGAAAACTTAAACCTTTAAAAAGGAGGAATTGTGAGTTTTAAAATTCTCACTATCAATCCAGGCGGCACAGGTATTAAAGTCAGTGTTTTTGATGATGGAAAGGAGGTTTTAAATTTAGGTGTCAAATATTCAGTTATGGAAACAAAAGCCTTGATGAATATAGCTGACAAAATGGCAGATGAAATACTCCTAGCCCTAAAAGCCAAAGATTTTGATCCTATGAAAATTGAAATCGTGATGAGCCGCGGTACCACTTTTTATCCTATGGAGTTTGGCGTTTATCCTATTACTCAATTAATGATCTCTGATATAAAGGAAGGGAAGGTACAAACTCCACATGTATCAGCCGTTGGACCACTTATTGCCTTTGAAATTGGAAAAAGCCTAGGCTTAAGATGTTATATCGCTGACCCAATTTCTGTAACACAGGGATTTCGTCAAGAGGCAGAAATAACAGGAAGGCCAGAGATAAAGAGGAAATGCTTAGCCCACGCCTTGAATATTCGCTACGTGGCTACAGATGTCGCGGAGAAACTTCATGGGAAAATCACTGGTTTTAACTTTATTGTCTGCCACCTAGGCACTGGTTTTTCCATTTGCGCTCTGGGCAAAGAAAATATCCTAGATGTAAATAATGCTAATGATGGCGGGCCGCTCTCTACACAAAGAGCGGGCACCCTACCGATTACCGGGCTGGCTCGCTTCTGCTACGAAGAATTTCAGAAAGGCAGCAGTTTTAAGCAAGTTGAATCAATTTTAACTAAGCAATCTGGTCTTCTCGCTCTCTTGGGCACTGACGAATTACCAGTGATCGAGCAGCGCATCAAAAACGGTGATGAATATGCCGAGTTGGTTATTAAAGCCATGGCATTACAAATCGCTAAAGAGATTGGCGCCATGGCCACCGTCTTCAAGGGTGAAATTGATGGGATTATCTTCACTGGTGGCTGTGCCAAATCTGATTACCTTGTTAAAGAGTTAATTATTCCACAAATTGAATGGCTTGACTGCGATATATTCATCATTCCGGGCGAGGGGGAGATGGAAGCTTTGGCTTCGGCTGGCCTAAGGATTTTAGAAAGCAAAGAAGAGTCCAAAGAATATATTGGCTGGGATGAGTACGAAAAAAGAAAAAACAGCTAATGTCTGAGGTTTCTCAATCTCCAACCAAAGCATAAAAACAGAAAACGTTCCAATATTAATACTAAAAAACGCTGGTTAAAAACTAAACCAGCGTCTTTTTATTTAAATTAAGCCTTTGCGTTTTCCAAGGACTTGCTACAATTACATATTCGTTTCTTTGGCCAATTTCTTACCATTTCCAAAAGTAATGTTTTTAGTTTATGATTGTTTTTATTAAAAACATGAATAACCTCTTGATGCGTCACTGGTTTAATATCATCTAGACCTTCAAGGCCAGCGTCATAATCAGTAATTAATGAAATGTTGACAAAACAAATACCTAATTCGTGTGCTAAAATGTTTTCCGGGTACTGCGTCATATTTACGACCTCCCAGCCCATCGAAGAAAACCAGCGACTTTCTGCTTTAGAAGAGAATCGCGGACCCTGTATGACAACCACGGTGGCAGTATCATGATACGTAATATTTAACTTCTGGCAACTTTTGATGGCTAATTCACGCAACTGTGAACAATAAGTATCGACGCTTTGAATATGTACTAGTTCCGGGCCATCATAATAGGTATCTTTCCGACCACGAGTACGATCGACAAATTGATCGCAAATGACAAAATCACCCGGTTTAACGTTAGACTGCAAGCTGCCAGCCGCGCAAGGCGCAATAATTTGCTTGACGCCAAGCAAATGCATGGCATACACATTAGCGCGAAAAGGAATCATGTGCGGTGGATATTGATGTTTTTTGCCGTGTCTGGGTAAAAATGCTACTTTGTGACCATTAATTTCTGAAATGACAATTTTATCAGAAGGCTTGCCATAAGGTGTCATGATATTAACTTCCTTTCCACTTTTGAGAAATTCATAAAACCCAGAACCGCCAAAAATGCCAATTTCTGCTTTTGGTTTTGACATAATAATAAACTATTTTACTTTGCCAAAATCAGTAACTATTGTTGTCAAATACGAAACGCATTTAACATTTTTATCACTGCCAGCCGTAAATAAATTAGTGCATTTTGTCTGAATATCGCTTTGCGCTGCTGTTATTTTAGCTTGAGCAGCCGCTGTATCGCCAGCGATCTTCAGTGCAATGATAGGTTCGTAAATTTCTTGTCCGCCTTTACAAATATTTGTATATTCCTCTTGCGTAAAAGGATTATCATCAGAAGTACCGATACTGTTTAAACAAAAGGTGTTGAAATTATAGGTACTAAGACGGCCTGATCCATTAGGATTATAGAGATTAAGAATTTCTGACCCGTCTTGATAGCCATCAGCGTCTGTATCAGCTTTATTTTGATTTGTCGCATATAGTATTTCCATGGCATTAGTTACTCCATCATTATCTGGATCTAGGGTAGCATTATTAACATTTAAATTAGTATTCGCATTGGTATTTGCATTAACATTGGCGTTATTGACATTGAGATTGGCGTTAGCATTTAAATTTGCATTTGCAATAACATTCGCATTTTGGTTCAAGTTAGAAATAACATTGGCGTTCAAATTAGCGTTAGCATTGAGATTATCATTTAAGTTTTGATTCAAATTAACATTGGTATTAGCTACATTTGTATTGATTGCTGTGTTCGCGTTTGCGACAACATTAGCATTGGCATTTTTATTCTTTTTACTTAAATAATCAAGACCAACAGCTGCGCCAGCCACCAGAACAGCAAGAATCGCAAATATAATAATGCCGATCAGTACATATTTTCTTTTACTTGGTTTTTGTTCCGGCGGCATCGCTGGCATTGGTGTTGGACTAAAAGGCATTTCTGGAGGTGGATTAACTAGTCTTGGTTCCGGGCCGGCTGCTGTTTCTACTGGTTTCCATGGCCCCCATTCTTTCCCTGGTTCAGGCGGTGGTGTAGGCTGTGGTTGATTTGGATTAATGTCTTCGAACATAGGTTTGTTTGTTAATTGTTAAATTGTTCAAAATGTTAAAAAAGTATAATGTGAATTTAAAAAATTAAAATTCCATTAAATATTTTACCTTTACGCCTTTTAGTTTTTTCAAACCTGTTAAATCCTTTAAATTTATTAGAAGGGCAATACCCAATAAATTACCTTTTAGCCTATTAACTAATTTAACTGCTGCTTCCAAAGTGCCGCCAGTCGCGATCACATCATCAACAATCAGAACCCGCTCACCTTTTTTTATTGCATCATTGTGAATCTCAACAGTTGCTTTTCCATATTCAAGAGTATAATCCTGCGATAAGGTTTTATGCGGTAATTTGCCTTTTTTCCGTATAATGGCGATGCCAGTGCCTAGCTTGTAAGCCATCGCCGCCGCTAAAAGAAAACCACGTGCATCAATACCCACTATCTTGTCAATTTTCTGGCCCTTAAAAAGTCTAGTTAAATCATCAATTGCCTGTTTAAAATATTTTTTATCCTGTAATAACGGTGTAATATCACGAAAAATTACGCCTTTTTTAGGCCAATTTGGTATACTTCGTATTTTACGTTTGAGATTTAGTTTACCCATTGAATTTTATTTGTATTCTTCCAACGACTTACTAATATCAACATTATCAATCTTTTGTTTAATTAATGGTTGTTCTTTTATCTGTGGCAACTGGTCTTCGTAAGTTGGCCTCTCTATTTGATATAAAACGCCAATAGGCAGTTTATCATCTTGCTTAAGGGCCACTGTTAAGGCCTGACCATAATTTTTAATATCATGCTGTGTTGTTTCTAGTTTATAAATCCTTTCTTTATACCACTGCTCTGTATTAACCTTATTAAACGTGACACAAACCTGCAGAATATTTAGTAAGGCAAATCCACGATGGCTAATAGCTTTTTTAATTAGCTCTGTTAAATGTGGGATATCACTGGAAAAACCCTGTGCCACAAAAGTCGCGCCATTAATCAACGCAACAGCTAAAGGATTAAATGGTGTTTCTAATGAACCAAAAGGCGTTGATTTTGTTAAAAAGCCTTTAGGTGCTGTTGGCGACAATTGACCCTGGGTCAAACTATACATACGATTGTCGTGCACTATAAAAGTAAGATCAATATTGCTGCGGCAAGTGTGAATAAAATGATTGCCGCCTTCACCGTAACCATCGCCGTCACCGGCATCAGCGATTACTGTTAATTCATGGTTTGCTAACTTAATACCAGAAGCAACTGGCAAAGTCCGTCCATGAATACCATGAAAAACATAATTAGCATAAAAATTTGAGCCATTGCCAAAACAACCGATGCCGAAAATCATGACAACCTGATGAGTGGGTATACCCAAACCGACTAAAGCATTCTTGACAGCCGCATTAATGCCAAAATTGCCACACCCTGGGCACCATGTTGGCTTGTAGCTAGAGGTATATTCTTGAGTCGTTAATGTATTATCTGGCATATTATTTAATTTCCTTTATTGAATTGAAAATCTCTTCTGGATAAAATGGCCGGCCATCATACTTTAAAAGCTCATAATTAATATCCTGACCGGTTTTTTCTTTAATCAAACTGGCTAACTGGGCGCTTTGATTATTCTCGATTAAAACAGTTTTTCTGGCTTTGCTTATTATTTCACTTACTTTTTTCGAAGGAAATGGATTTATATAAAATATTTGCAAGTAATTAGTTTTTATTCCCTTTTCTGCCAATAATTTCATAGCGTCTAAGATCGATCCCTTAGTAGAACCCCAACCAATTAAAGTGAAATCAGCTTTTTTCTCACCTATTAATACTGGCTCAGGTATCTCATTTTTTGCTGTCTCCATTTTTCGCCATCTTTTATCCATCATTTTTATTCTCATTTCTGAACCCTCATCAGAAAAACCTTTTTCATTATGTTCATCTGAATTGGCAATGTATTCCCCACTTGGCGTACCAGGCAGGGAACGAGGTGAAACACCTGTTTTTGTATCCAAATACCTTTTGTAATCTCCAATTTTGACAAGCTGGTCAAATGTAACAATTTCACCTCTTTGAATTCTAGTTTCTTTAATATCTAACTTCTCCACCCATTTTCTTGACTCAGCTAGGTATTTATCAGTGATCACCAAAACTGGAGTCTGATACTTTTCCGCCAAATTAAAAGCCTTTTGAGTAGAATAAAAACATTCTTCAACATCACCAGGCGCCATGATAATGCGTGGAAACTCATCTTGCGAGGCAGACAAAACAAACTTTAAATCACCCTGACTTGTCCATGTTGGCATGCCAGTCGATGGTCCTGGCCGCATCGCTTCTACGATTACGATGGGGAGCTCCATCATGCCGGCCATACCCAAAGCTTCTACCATCAAAGAAAAACCACCGCCGGCTGTCGCTGTCATCGCTCTGACGCCAGTATAGCCAGCGCCGCAAACCATGTTAATAGCGGCAATTTCATCTTCAGCGTGTCTGACCACCATATTATAATTTCTAGCCTGCTGTGCCATGCTATGAAGAATAGAAGAGGCTGGAGTCATCGGATAGGATGCAAAAAATTTACATCCGGCTCTTATTGCACCCAATGTAACTGCTTCGTTACCTGTCATTACCATACGGCCTGGATTTTCTTGTTTTTCCAATTTATAGTTAAAAACCTCGCGAAAATTCTTTTTAATATAGTCATAGCCAGCCTGCGCTGCTTTGATATTAGTTTCGGCAATTTTCTGACCATCCTTCTTGCTTAAGAAAGCTGAATTAATAACCTCCCGTAGCAAAGTAAAATCACTGTCTAATAAAGCTAAGGAAGCACCAATCGCTACTGTATTCCTCATTATTTTATTACCGCCTTCTTTTTCCGCAATAGTATCAAGCGGTATCGGACAAAGTTCTATCATTGGTTTGAATTTACTTCTGTCAAGTTTTGTGTTATCAGTGTTATAAATAATAGCGGCATCAGAAGATAGTGTTTCTTTGTATAATTCAACTGTTTCCTGATTTAGAGCAACCAGTAGATTAACAGGCCAAAGTTGAGAGTAAATTTTTTCATTAGAAGCTCTGACTAAATATGTATTATTACCGCCCCTGATTAATGATGGGTATTCAGGATAATCAAATACATAAAGGCCAGCCCTGAGCATTAGCTGGCTAAACATGGCACCAGAAGACATAATACCATAACCTGCTTCGCCGCCGATTTTCCATTGAAAGTTATTAACCCTCATACATCTTTATTTTACAAAATAAGCAGAACAATGCCAATAGCTATCTGGGTTAGACCCATGGACAGCTTCATCCAGCGATTGGCTCTTTCCTGCCAGTCTTTTAATTCAAAAATACGCTTTGTGCTCAATAGAATCACCATTAAAACAATCAAGGGCAAGACAAACATAAAATTATAAAGCAACAAATATAAAATAGTCATGATCGTGAATTTACTAGATATCAAGGTCACCGCGCCGACATAAAGTGGTAAGGAGCATGGTAACTCGAATAAGGTCACTAAAATACCCAAGATTATTGTGGCTGGTATGCTCACTTGCTGCATATATTTCATCAGTAGCGGCGTCTTATCTTGTTTCACGCCCAGGCTAAAACCCTTGCCATACCAAAAAAAGTCCTTAATATTCACTAAACCGGCCAGAATAATAAATCCAGCGATAACGTAAAGAAAAATCCTGGAAATAATATAATAATATTTCCAAGTCACTAAATAATAAACAACCTGCGAAAAAATCAGACCAATTAAAAAATAAGTGATGAAAATAGTGGCAATGTAAACGATACCAGTCTTCAGCATCCTTTCTGGCCGCTTGGCAAAAACCATTAGATAACCAAGTAATAAAATCAAAAGACCGATGGCACAGGGATTAATGCCATCAATAGAACCCGCCACCAAAATCAAAGGCAGAGTAACTTTTTTATTATTAAAAAGCTCATAAATCAAGCCTGACTGTTTATCACAATGACCAGTCACACAGTAAGAATTACTTGAAGCAGCTTGAGCTAAATTTGAGCTGAATAAAAAAAAGATGGCGAATAGAGTTATTAAAATGGTAAGGTATAGTTTTTTATTCATGAGTTTATAATACAGGATTTTATCAAGCTAGACAAGATTAAAAAATTAAGCTTTGCTCGTCATCATCGCAAAACTCAAACAAAATTTCTCTAAATCTTTAAGTGAAATATTATAAATTTTAGTCTTAGCCATTAAATCACCTACAATTTCGCGCAGTCGGGTCAATTCTTTTAATTTTAGATGCCAGCGTTTGTCGGCGACAGTTAAATCAAGCGATTCCATAGCGCGCTTCAAAGCCTTCTCCCTATTAATATAATCAAGTGACTCTTCCCAATGCCTAGCGCGGGAAATTTCACCGCTAATATTCCCTAATTGCTCAGCTAAAGATAACTCTTGCCATATCTTAAGAGTGATCTTATGTTTATTTTTTATTGTTTTTCTTCTAATAATCATATCTATTTTCTCTATTAATATTAACTCTTTTTGACTATTTTTACAATGCCCTTATTCGTCCGCCTCCTCGAGCTATGCTCGATACGGCGGACTCCGCTCCCTTTATTTTTTTAATATTCCAATCAATTATTAAAACTCTTATCATTTTGAAATTCTTCTCACTATTCCCCTCTCCGCATCCACCCCGCACCACAAAGGGTGCGGGGTTGCCCTGAACCCTTTAGTGGTTTAGGGCACCTCGTAGTCAAATTCACTTTAACTTTCGTACAATTCCTTTATCAGCGTCAACCTCCACCCAATCCCCATCCTTAAGAATTGCGCTGGCAAGATCGGCCCCCACCACTGCCGGAATGCCTAATTCACGCGAAACAATAGCAGCATGGGAACCTACCCCTCCGATATCAGCCACAATAGCTGCCGCCTTGCGGATGGCTGGTAGTAAATTTGGGTTAGTACGTGTCGTTACCAATATATCTCCCTGTTTCATCTTAGACATATCCTTCATTTCTTGTATTATATTTACTCTTCCCTTGACATGACCAGAGCAAGCTGATTGGCCATAAAATAATTTTAATTTTGGCAAAGGAGGAAAAGAAATTTTGGCATATTTACTAGCTTTTATACCAGTAAGAATCTGGATCTGTTTTCCTCTTCTCATCACCAGAACCACATTTTTCCTTCTTTCATTTAATTCTTCTTGGCTATAATGATTTTGTAACAATGCCTTTTCCATCTCGTGATGCAAAAGATACCGAAACTGATCTGGCGAAAGTTTGAGTCTGGCAGCTGCTTCATTCACTATGAAACAAAGAAAGTAATAGCACTGAAATAAAAAATCTTTTTGATGTTCTTTAAGATACATAATTTCACGAGCTAATTTAAATAAAGAATTAAATTTTCGATCCTTATCCAAGTGTATTTCTTTTGTATATATTTGTTGTTTTTCGATACTCTCCTTCCTCGCTTTCTCAATTTGTTCCAATCTTTCTGCTGGCGATAAATTTCCCTTAAGAAAATCTTTAATCAAACCAACAAAATAAAATTTATCCCAGCCAGGACCTTCATATTTCCACGAAAGCCAAATATATTTTTTTATATGTTTATTAATTTTTTCGTCTAGTCTCTTATATTTCTTTTCTAAAAAATTAATAATATCTTCTACTGGCAGTTTTATAAATTTATTCTTTAAATTTCTATTTTTCCAGATGGAATTTACTAGGTCTAAAAAATCATTCTGCTCGTTCTGTCGAGGAAACTTTTTAAAGGACATTGTTAAGATACTAAAATATTCCCCCACATCTTTTCCCCTGCCTATCTCATCAAGTCTTTTCTTTAAGTAATCAGTTAAGTATTTGGAAAAATTATTTTGGTGCCCTTCAATTGCATTGGGAACCCAGCCTCTTAAATACATGGTATTATATCTTTTTATAAAACCATCTAGAAATTGCCACAACTGTTTATTAGTCTTATTTTTAAGATTCATTCTATTTATCGCCTTTAAATAACCATGAAGATCACGCATATAATAAAAATACTCTTTAATAACTCTTTTTATCCATTTTTGATTTCTCTCTATTTTTTTTATTAAGTGAGAGGACCATTTATCACTAACTTTCAAATCACCACTTGCTCTCATTGTTCTATTTTTAAATTCTTCGACAAGCATATAGCCTTGTTGTTGGATAAATTGAGGAAACTTATAAGTGATAAGTTCAGCTAAAAGATAAAGAGGAAAAGGACAAAGCTCATAAATATAAACAATGTATTTTTTGCGCATATTCTCTTATTTTAGATTTATTATATATTATTTTTTTTGTTTATGAATCATTTTTTGGGTTTTAACAAATATTGCAGCATGTATTGGCAGTGGTAATGCTCAGGACAAGACTTAAGAGAAGTAATTTCAAAATATTGTCTGAATAATTTTTCTAAATCTTTTTTTAAATAAACTACAAGAAACTTTGAAACTGGCGGTTTGCCAAATGCTTTTATAAAAAAATAATAAAATTTTTTCGGTACCTTACTTTTTAAATCTGCTGATTCAAGCTTGTAAAAAAGAACAGTCACATCAGCTAAACTTGGAGAATTAAAACTATTAATATCTGATTGATATTTAAACATGGAGTAAAGGTCTAATTCATTTATTACTCCCTTTTTATATTTATTAAACCATAAAATCCAATCTTTTGTTCTTCTAATAACTGGTGTTTTACTCAAATGCACTACTTCACGCATAAGCATAATACCTTTATGTTTCAAGAATTTACTTAACTTAGCCAGTAGATTTTTTAAGTCTTGCTTCCTAAATACTTGATTCAGCGAAGCGTCTCCCAGAATAAGATCAAAATAGTATTCAGGAAAATCCATTTTTAACCAATTTTTAATAATCGTTACTTCTTTGGATAAGTCCTTATTTTTCATTAAGCTCGTCATCGCTGAAACCATCGGCTGATTGATATCAACGACAAAAGTATGAAACCCTAAATCTAAGGACAGATCCCTTAATTCTGGGGTTG
>Ga0315289_10013457_pt1 | contig 11457 bp, 5 predicted proteins | sample YL17G11_40_MG_FD_203452 | JGI IMG/M metagenome (GOLD analysis project Ga0315289, IMG submission 203452) | Sediment microbial communities from Yellowstone Lake, YNP, Wyoming, USA - YL17G11_40 | ecosystem: Environmental > Aquatic > Freshwater > Lake > Sediment | place: USA: Wyoming | collected... | reverse complement strand
GGCCACGAGCTTGGAGGGAACGCCCTCTTTGAGGATCTTCCCCTGATGCATGACCACGATCCGGTCGCAGAGCTGCTGGGCTTCTTCCATATACTGCGTCGTCAAGATGAGGGTTACACCCTCGCTCTTGAGCTGACGGAGCCTCTGCCAGATCAGGTGCCGCGCCTGGGGGTCAAGTCCGGTCGTTGGCTCGTCGGCGACGATGACTTTGGGATGATTGAGAAGCGCCCGCGCCACCAGGAGCCGCCGCTTCATCCCGGTCGAGAGCTCGCTGATCTTACTGTTCCGTTTGGCTTCAAGCTCGACGAAGTTCAGGAGCTCGGCGATCCGCTTCTTGGCTTCGCGCTTGGGGATATCGAAGAACTTGGCGAAGACGATGAGGTTTTCATAGACAGTCAGGTCAACGTCCAGGGTGATCTCCTGCGGGATAATCCCCGTCATTTTCTTCAGGGCCCGGTTGTTAATGTGTGCGGGCAGGCCGTTGACAATAAGGGTCCCCGAGGTGACCGGGGAGACGCAGTGGATCATCTTGACGGTCGTGGTTTTGCCTGCGCCGTTTGGTCCTAAGAACCCGAAGCATTCTCCTTCCTTGATCTCGAAGGAGATCCCGTCCACGGCCGTGAGCAAGCCGTACTTCTTGCGCAGGTCCTTGGCCGAAACGAGCGTGTTCATCTTTTTTATGAGTTTCCCATTATACACCGAAAATCCGAATTTGCGACGGCTCTAAGTAAGCATCTCTTTTTCGGTGATCAGCTTGTTGGGCAATTTGGGAATGGAGAAACGACCTCTCAGGTTCAGCCTTCACGAAGCATTTTTCGAGGGCAGCCGCTCTGGCGGCCGCGAGGACTGTCTGAGCACGAAGAGTTCACGCGGAGATGGATTAGAATGGAGCCAATATATATGGAGAGTCTAGATCTATCACGCGGAGTTCCGCAGCGCCGAGAAAAATGTTTCGGGAACGGCGTTAAGAACCTGAGTGGGAGCGCTGACATTCCCAAATTGCCCATCACATGATTGGAGATGCTGCCCGGCCCTATTCCCCTTCGGGGTTTATGATATAATCCGCGGCAGAAGTTCAACGCCTTTTCTCGGAGAGTGCTTATGAAAAATCTTTTATCCCTATCCGCCACTATTTTGATTTTGGGCCTCTTAGTGCTGCCTGCTTTTGCCGGCCCGCAGGCTGCTTCCGAGTCCGTCGACAAGGACTACACGGCGAAGATACTGGAATACACGACGGAAAAGTTCTTCTTAACCGAACTCGTCGACCACCTGCCCGCGTCGGAGATCGTGCCCTCGCCCTTTAAGATCCTCGGCCATATCGTTGGAGCGCCCGATGTCCTCGACCATTCGGCCGAGATTTATAAGTACATGCGCGCCCTGGATGCGGCCTCACCCCGGGTGCAAGTCGTCTCTATGGGCCCGACCGATGAGGGCCGAGAAATGATCGCCGTCGCCGTCTCCTCCGAGGAGAACATGGCCCGCCTGGAGCGCCTCAAGGAGATTATGGCTCGCCTGGCCGACCCCCGCGGACTCACGGAAGAAGACGCCGCCAAGATTATCACCGAGGGACTTCCTATCTACTGGATCACCGGCGGCCTCCATTCCCAGGAGACCGGCTCACCCGAGATGATGATGGAGCTCGCCTATCGCCTGGCCGCCGGGGAAACGGACTTTATCCGGGCCATCCGCAAGAACATGATTGTCCTGATGACGCCTATCCTCGAGGTCGACGGCTGGGACCGGTCCGTCGACGTTTACCTTTATAAGAAGGAGAACAAGGATAAAAAGACCATCCCCCTCGTCTATTGGGGAAAGTATGTGGGCCACGACAACAACCGGGATGCGGTCGGCCTGGGCCTCAGGCTCAGCGAAAACCTGATCACAGCCTATTTTGAGTGGCATCCGGTCATCATGCACGACCTCCACGAGTCAGTCGCCTATCTCTATACCTCAACGGGAACCGGCCCCTTCAACGCCTGGCTCGACCCGATTACGATCAACGAGTGGGAGGAACTCGCCTTCCTGGAGATTAGCGAAATGACCAGACGAGGCGTTCCCGGCGTCTGGTCGCACGGGTTCTTTGACGGCTGGGGCGCAAGCTATGCCTTCTCCGTCGCCCATTTTCACAACTCGACCGGCCGGTTCTACGAGACATACGGCGGAACCGGTGCGGACACTATGGTCCGAACCGCCGGCGCAGAGGCCAAGCGGGCCTGGTTCCGGCCCAACCCGCCCCTCGAAGCGGTCAAGTGGTCCTTCCGCAACAACATCAACCTCCAGCAGAGTGCCCTGCTGATCACTCTGAACCATGTCGCCGGCAACCGGAGCCGGTTCCTGGAAAACTTCTACCTGAAGAGCAAACGGTCCGTGGCCAAGGCGCGGACGGAAGGCCCCGCCGCCTACATCATCCCCGGCGATACCAAGCGCCCCCTCGCCGCAGCCCGACTCGTCAATCTCCTCCGTAAAAACGGCGTTGAGGTCCAGGTCGCAAGCGCGGAAATCACGGTGGGAAAGGACAAGTACCCGGCCGGGAGCTACGTCGTCCGTATGGACCAGCCGTACAGCCGCTGCGCCGACATGCTCCTCGACACCCAGTACTACAACCCCAATGATCCGCGCCCCTACGATGACACGGGCTGGACGCTGGGGCCGCTCCACAACGTCAAGACGGTCCGGGTTACAGAGACGAAGATTCTCGATGGGGCCATGTCCCTTCTGGGAAAAGATGTCATGATCGAGGGTCAAATTCTGGGCAAAGACAAGGCTCTCGCTTTTGCCGTCAACCACACGGCAGAACCCGAGCTCGTCACTTTCCGCTACCGGCTCAAAGACGTCAAGATGCTGACTGCGGAAGACGGTTTCAGCCAGGGCAATGTCAAGTTCGCTTCCGGAAGCTTTGTCATTCCCAGGGAAGGGAATCCGGCCGACCTCGAAACCCGGATCGGCGCCGCCGCGAAGGACCTCGGGCTCAAGGTCTATCGGCTGGCCGCTCTTCCCGGCATCAAGACACATGACCTCGATGCCCCGCGCCTGGCCATCCTCCACTCCTGGGTGAACACCCAGGAAGAGGGCTGGTTCCGCCTGGCCCTGGACGAACTGGAAGTTCCCTATTCCTACATTCCCCTCCAGGAAATCCGGGATAACGAAGACCTCCGGGCGAAGTACGACGTCATCATCTTCCCTCCGGCCGGAATGCTGGGCAAGAGTCAAAGGATCGTCAACGGGATCGGGGGGGAGAACCCCATCCCCTGGATAAAGTCCGAGAAATATCCCAACCTGGGCGGCCCTGATTCGCGCGAAGATATCCGAGGCGGCATAGAGCTCGAGGGGATCGTCCATCTCCGACGGTTTATCGAACAGGGAGGATTGTTCGTCCCGATCACGTCCATGGCCGAATTGCCGATCAGCTATGGCCTCGTCGAGAGCGTCGGCCTGGCCAAAACCCAGAAGCTCAAAGTCGCAGGCTCGGTCCTGAGCGCAAACGTAACGGACACTCTGAGTCCCATAGGCTACGGGTACGACCGTAACCTGGGTGTCTATTTCAATGGAGGCCCGGTGTTCGAGACCGGAATCAAGGCCGTAACTGGAATGGATTTCGACGAAATGTTGGACGGCGGTGCTTCGGCGGGCCGTCCCTCGGGACGCGGAGGCCTCAAGGACCCGGACGTCATCCAGGGCCGCGCCCAGAAGCCCGGGAACGTCCAGGGAGCCGGGACGGGCATCCCGGCCGAATATAAGGATATGTTCGACCTCTACATGCCGCCCGACTTGAAGACTGTGCGAGTCATCGTGCGGTTTGACACGACGGACAAGCTCCTGGTATCCGGGATGCTGGACGGAGGCGAGGAGCTGGCCAATAAGCCGGCCATTGTCGATGTGCCGGTGGGCAAAGGGCACGTCGTCCTCTTTGCCGTCAACCCGATGTGGCGCCACCAGACGCTGGGGAGCTTCTGCCTTCTTTTCAACGCCGCCCTGAACTACAGAAACCTTGACGCCGGCCGGCCCCAGCCCGCGGCCGATAAAAAAGAAGGGTCGGAAAAATAGGACCGTCCCGATTTTATTTTATGGGCTGAGCGAGAAGGGACTGCTCTGAGCCTGGGCTTATTTCCTTCTTGACATGGGCTCTAAAATCGCGATATATTCTTTTATGGATCGATGGAATCGTCAAAAAAACAATCTTTATTAAGGGGGTGAAAATTCGATAAATCAAACACAGCCGGCCATTCACGGAGGAAATCGAACCATCGATTTCTAAAAGAACAATCAATAAGGTTAAGGAGGGTAAAATGAAATTCAGAGCCACCGTTTGCTTGGGGCTTCTCCTGTGCCTCCTGGCGCCTCTGGCCTTCACACAATCCAAAGAGACGGGCGCGATTGTCGGCAGTGTGAGAGACGAAGAAGGCACAGCTCTGCCCGGAGTGGTGGTCACGGTCACAAGTCCGAACCTCATGGGCGCGCGGACCTTTGCGACCAACGCTCAAGGGGAATACCGCTTCCCCGCGCTTCCTCCCGGAGAATATGTGGTCAAAGCCGAACTCCAGGGCTTTGCGACGGTCGTCCAGGAAAAGGTCCGACTGACGACGACGACCCGTCTGACGATCGACTTTACCCTGAAACTCGCGGCCGTGGAGGAGCAGGTCACCGTTATCGCCCAATCCCCGACCGTCGACATCAAGTCCTCGGAGACCGCCTCAGTCACTCTGACCAACGAACTGCTGAGGAATATTCCTTATTCCCAGTTCACTTCCAGCATCGTCAACATGGCGCCGGGCGTTACGCCTGATAACATGGCCGACTCGGCGTACGGCGCTTCGGACGGGACGGGGATCGCCTATTCAATGGACGGAGTGAATGTCGCCGACCCCGATGCAGGGACGGCCTGGGTTTTCGTCGATCACAACATCATCGAGGAAGCCAAGGTCATGGGTGTCGGGCTCCCAGCCGAGTACGGGAACTTCACGGGCGTCATCTTCAATATCATCACGAAATCCGGCGGGAACCAATTCTCGGGGCACATGGAATTCGATTATCAGGGGAAGAAGGATGACAAGCCGGCCGGTTTCTGGCAGCAGAACAATAACGGAGATTATCTCACCGATTTCAATGATTTCACCAACCCGCTGTACAAGTTCTTAGATGCCAACGTCCACCTTGGAGGGCCGATCAAGAAAGACAAGCTCTGGTTTTACCAGGGCTTTCAGTTCCAGCGCTTCGAGGATTATATAGCCGGCTTCAAGGGAGGCGCCCGCGCTTACAACCAGCCCCGGTCCTTTACCAAGATCACGGCTCAACTGACTCCTGCCACGAACATGATGTTCGGGCTGGAAGTGGACACTTATAACGGCGTGAACCGGGGTGCTGACGTCACAGTATCTCCTGATGCGGTCGTGGGCCAGAAGTCTCCCGAGGTCGTCGCCAATTTCAGCTTGACACACATCTTCAATCCCAAGACCTTCGTCGATGTGAAGGCCGCCTATTTCTGGGGCTACTATTATCTCGAACCGAAGACGGGAAGGGATACATATTCCCATTTTGATGTTGACCAAAACCTGCGCCTGTACAACTCCGGTTCCTATTATCTGGCCGACCGCAGCCGTCTTCAGGCCAACGCCAGCCTGACCCACTATGCCGAGGATTTCATCACCGGGAACCACGACTTCAAGTTCGGCGTCGAGATTGAACGCTCCACTCTCCGGAGCCGGTACGGCTACACGGGAAAGGGCGGACCTCTCGGGAACTACATCTATTATGTTGACTACTTGAGCTATAACCAGAGCTATGGTTACGATACGGCCAACTATATCGCCTACCAATACCAAGGCTACGACTTCAACGCCCCGTACACAAGGATAGAAGGATTCGCCCAGGATTCCTGGCAGATCCTCCCCCGCCTCAACCTCAACTTCGGCGTCCGCTACAGCCGGAACTGGGGGCAGATCAAGGATGTGGGCACTGTCTTCGAAACCAGCCGTATCGCCCCGCGCCTCGGTTTCACCTTCGACATCTTCGGCGACAAGAGCACTGTTTTCAAGGCCCACTACGGACAGTTCACGGAAGCGATGCTCTCCGCATTTTTCTACCGCCTCTCGCCCAAGTGGTCCGACTCTATCACCTGGTATTGGGACCTTGCCAACGCGGAGTGGTACGAAGCCGAGAGGATCGAGCAGAACTGGAAGCTCCAGGACGGCATCAAACATCCCTACATGGACCAGTTCACGGTCAGCCTGGAAAGGGAACTCTTCCGAGACGCCTCTGTTTCCGTGAGCTATATCTACCGGAACTGGAAGAACCAGGTCGGAGTCTACGATACCTTGGCCGTCTACGAGCCGGTCGACTACTTTGTCTCCCCGCTCGGCAAGACTTTCCAGATCTATGAATTGGTCTCGGGAAATGCCCACGAGTTCATGATCGAGAACATCAAGAGAGGGGCTGACCGGCCCTACTACCTAAACGATGCCTACCGGAAATACCAAGGGTTGGAGTTCCTCTTCAACAAGCGGTTCTCGAACCGGTGGCAGCTGATGCTCTCGTACATTTATTCCAAGACTACGGGGACGATTGACAACGGCCAGGCAGACGACATCGGCTGGAACAGCCGCAACAGCCAACAGGCAGGCGACCCGAATTTCTGGATCAACGCCGACGGCAAGGCCACTTTTGACCCGACCCATATGCTCAAGCTGCAAGGCACCTATATCCTGCCTTTTGACATCAGCTTCAATGTTTATTTCCGGGCGATATCCGGGACCACCTGGGCCCAGAGGTTCAGAACAAGAACGCTGAATCAGGGAAGAGTCACCTTCTATACCGAGACCCGCGGCTCCCAGCGCTATGACATGCAGACGAGTCTCGATTTTCGCCTGGAGAAAATCTTCACCCTTGCCGCGAAGTACAGGCTGGGCCTGATGATCGATGTTTTCAACCTGTTCAACAAGAACACCATCACGGGCTGGGGAACACGGATAGGCTATGATTGGCTCTTCGAGGGTGCCCCGGCAACGTCTCTCCTTCCCAACGGGTACACACCATCCACCGATGGGCACCAGCTTCTCAACATTTTCAACCCGCGGCAGTTTCGTCTTGGAATCCGGCTGATATTCTAGTTCACGGCAGTATGACGAATGGGGATTGTCCCCATTCACACGGAAGCTTACGGGTGGCGGGCCTGAGCCCGCCACCCCTTTTTATTTCTACCGCTATCCTATTTGACAAGCGGAAGGGCTCATCATATATAAAGGGCCATGACCTCCCGGGAACGGGTGCTCACGGCCTTCGCCCATCGTGAGCCCGACCGCGTTCCAGCCTGGTGCGGCGCCTCGCCCGGGTTCCGGGAGCTGACGCGCCATCACCTCGGTCTCCCCGACGACGAATCGCTCTCGCTCCACCTCGGGGATGACTTCCGCCGGGTATACGCCAAGTTCGCGGGACCTGATCGCCGCGCCCCGGCCGCCGGCTTGACCCATCCCGAAGCGACCTCGCGCACTCCATTCGGCATCGAGCGGCGTGGGTACGGGTACGGACAGCCGCTGGGCCATCCCCTGGCAGACGCCAGCACCCGGGCCCAAATCGAGGAGTATCCCTGGCCGGACCCGGGTTGGATGGACGTCTCGGCTGTCCGCGCGGAAGCCGTCGAATGGAGCGACCGATTCGCCACCCTGGGCGGGGACTGGTCCCCGTTCTACCACGATGCCATTGACCTTCTCGGCATGGGCCGGTTCATGCTTCTTCTCTATGACGCTCCGGACCTCATCGACTCCGTCCTCAAGCGCATCGTCGACTATTACTCCGAAGTCAGTCGGCGGATTTTCGAAGCCGCCCGCGGTGCGATCGACATCTTCTTTATCGGAAACGATTTCGGCACCCAGAACGGACCCGTGGTGAGCGAGGCGCTTTTCCGGCGTTTTTTCCTGCCGCACCTGAAGCGTCTTGTGGATCTGGGTCACGAGTTCGGGCTCAAGGTCATGCTTCATTGCTGCGGGGGGTTCGCCCCCCTTATCCCGGCCTTGATTGAGATCGGGCTCGACGCCTTGCAGTCGCTCCAGCCTGACGCGCGCGGCATGGAACCCGGCCGCCTCAAGCACGATTTCGGGGACAGGATCGTCCTCAACGGCTGCATCGACACCCATCACCTCCTGATCAAAGGAACGCCGGACCTCGTCCGGCAGCGGACACGGGAGATACTCGAGATAATGAAACCCGGCGGCGGTTATGTCGCCTCACCGAGCCATGACTATTTGCTGCCGGAGACGCCCGTAGAAAACGTCCTGGCGTTGTATGAGACGATCCGGGAATACGGCCGGTACTGATGACCGGAAATAAATATTCTGAGGAGGTCAGGGAGATGAAAACAGATCGGTCGACAGTTCCTGCTTCTGCCGTTGTCATCGCTATTGGATTTTCTCTTTTTTGGCTCTGGTCGTGCGCGCCCCAAAAGCCGGCTGAAAAAGCCGCGGCGGCCGGTCCTCCCGCGGTCACCCTGCTGCCCGAGGACCAGGTGCGGCTGTCCAACGACCCCCAAAAAACCGAAATCTTCCGGGACGCCGGCTTGGGGCTATTCATCCACTGGGGCCCGAACTCGCAAATGGGGACAGAGATCTCCTGGCCGCTCAACAATGCTTCCGACGACTACATCAAGAAGTATTACGCCCTGGCCGAGACGTTTAACCCGGTGCTCTTCGACGCCGCCGGATGGGCGCGGCTGGCCAAGCTCGCCGGCATGGAGTATGTCGTCTTCACCTCCAAGCATCATGACGGCTTCTGTATGTTCGACACGGCCTACAGCGACTTCAAGATCACCCGGACTCCCTACGGCAAAGACATCGTCGCCCAGATTGCCGAGGCCTTCCGCAAGGAAGGAATTTTGGTGGGCTTTTACTATTCGCCGGGGGACTTCCGCTACCAGTACGAGACCGGACGCCGCAGCCAATTCCTGATGGCCCCCGATTTCGAATCGGAGGCGCTGTTTGGCCCGCTCCAGAAGCCTTTCGCCGATTACGAGCGCGGCCACGTTGAAGAATTGCTCACGCATTACGGCGACGTCTTCATGCTCTGGTTCGACGGCCGCTGCGAGCCGCTCAAAAAGCACGCTTGGCGGGTGAGGCAGGACATCTTCATCGGCCGCGGCGAGATCCCGACGCCCGAGCAGGAGATCCCCGGCCGGCCCGACGACCGGGCCTGGGAGAGCTGTCTGACGACGAGCTGGCAGTGGGCCTACCAGCCCAACCCGGACATCCGCACGGCCGAAGAGGTCATCAAGAACCTGATCCACATCCGGGCGCGGGGCGGGAACATGCTCCTCAACGTCGGGCCGCGGCCGGACGGACGGATCGCTCCGCGGGACGAGGACCTGCTCCGCGAGCTCGGGTTATGGATGATGCTCTACGGAGAAGCGATCAAGGGGGTGCGGCCGTGGAGCGTGACTAACGAAGGAGATGTCTGGCTGACCTGCAGCCGCGGCCAGGAGACGGTGTATGCGTTCGCCGACCTCGAATACGGGCTGGAAGGGATAAAGGCGCCTGCCGGGTGCCGGTTCACCCTGAAATCCGTGAAGACAACCCCGGAGACGAAGATCTCAGTGCTGAGCCAGACCGGCGGCTGTGAATGGACGGAGGATGCGAACGGACTTCATATCACTGTCTCGCGAGACCACACCATCCAGCTCATCAAGAATCCGCTGGCCAAAGCGGGGCTGAAGCCGGACGATAAAATCGCGCCCTTGACCTGGGGCCCGGACTGGCCGGTCGCCGTCAAGATCACCAAGGTCAAGCCGGGATGAACGCACCCTCACCTCGATCCTCTCCCATCAAGGGAGAGGAAGGAAACAAAGGATAGCCGATAGACTATAGACTATGACTTTGTGAAATTGGGTGGCGAAGATCGCTTGGAAAAAGGAGGTCAAAATGAACGTTAGGGGATTCACCGAGGGCTCTGCGATCATCCTGATAGTCCTAGCGGCGTTGCTCATGGCCAAGGTCTCGGGACAGCCGCGGCCGTCTATTCAACGCTACGGAATGATCATCGGGCTCAAGCCGGAAAAGATCGCCTATTACAAAGAGCTCCATGCCGCCACCTGGCCCGGAGTGCTCAAGATGATCAAGGAGTGCCACATCCGGAACTACTCGATCTACCTCAAGGAGGTCGAGCCCGGAAAGCACTACCTCTTTTCTTATTTTGAGTACACGGGAGACAATTACGAAGCCGACATGGCCAAGATGGCCGCCAATCCGACCACGCAAAAATGGTGGAAAGAAACCAACCCCTGCCAATTCCCGATCGCGACCCATGGCCCCAAGGAGAAGTGGAGCCCGATGGAGGAGGTCTTCCACACGGATTGAGCTCCCGGCGAGCGCGGAAATGTGACGCCCGAAAGAAATGGAGACAGAAATGGGGACTATCCTGTTTATTCCCCTCTCCCTCGACGGGAGAGGGTGAAAAAAAAATAGGGCCATCCCCATTTCTGAGGAGAGGCAGAGAGGCTAAATGGCGAAGCTGAGTATGGCCTGGCCGGATATCGCGGTCATCTGTCTCTATCTGGGCGGGATCGTCGGGCTCGGACTCTGGGCCTGGTTCCGCCGCAAGAGGACGGCGACCTCTACGGCGGCCTATTTTCTGGCTGGCGGGACGCTGCGCTGGCCGGTGATCGGCCTGGCGCTCTTCTCCACCAATATCTCCACCGTCCATCTCGTCAGTCTCGCCCAGGAAGGCTATGTCAACGGGCTTGCCTACGGGAACTTTGAATGGATGGCCGCCTTCCTCCTTATCGTCCTGTCCTTCTTTTTTGCGCCGTTTTATATCCGGTCGCGGGTGGCCACCCTGCCCGATTTTCTGGAGCGCCGCTACAACCGGGCCTGCCGGGATTGGCTGGCGGTGCTGTCCATTTTATCGGCCGTGTTCATCCACATCGGTTTCTCGCTCTATACCGGGGCCGTGGTGCTCAAGGGGCTGTTCGGGATCGATATCAACATGAGCATCATCGTCACAGCCGCGCTCACCGGGATCTACACCATCACCGGCGGCTTGCTGGCCGTGGTCATGACGGAATCGGCCCAGACGATTATCTTGATCGGAGGTTCGGCCTGCGTCCTGGCCGCGGGCCTCAGCTCTGTCGGCGGCTGGAGCGGGCTGGCCGCTTCGGTCGAGCCGGTCAAGCTCACCGTCCTGCGGACCGCCGCCGAGACGCCTTCCCTGCCCTGGTATTCGGTCTTCCTTGGCTATCCCATCATCGGCCTCTGGTACTGGTGCGCCGACCAGACCATCGTCCAACGCGTCCTCGGAGCCAAGGATGAAAGAAACGCCCGGCTCGGCCCCCTCTTCACCGGCTTCATCAAGATATTGCCGGTGTTCCTGTTCGTGCTGCCGGGCCTCATCGCCGGCGGCCTCGTTCGCCAGGGAAAGCTCCCGGCCATCACCAATTCAGCGGACACCTATTCGGTCCTGATCAACCATCTGTTGCCGGTC
>Ga0315289_10013454_pt1 | contig 11458 bp, 14 predicted proteins | sample YL17G11_40_MG_FD_203452 | JGI IMG/M metagenome (GOLD analysis project Ga0315289, IMG submission 203452) | Sediment microbial communities from Yellowstone Lake, YNP, Wyoming, USA - YL17G11_40 | ecosystem: Environmental > Aquatic > Freshwater > Lake > Sediment | place: USA: Wyoming | collected... | reverse complement strand
TGAAATTTGAAAAAGAAGGGACAATATTAACGTTTTATATACAGAAAATGAAATGAAGTAGATCTATGCACCATATGGTTTGAATACCTGTAGGAAAACTGGTTTTTGAAGCTCGGTTGACGGTGGCGAGGCTCGTATCGATGATCGAGGCTCGAAGTTAGAAGCTGGAAAATCTAAAAGATGGATAAACTTTCGAGTGTCGAGTCTCGAAAGACGAGCTTCGTAACGAGCATCGCCAACGGTATCCGAGCATCGAACATTATCAAAGGAGCAAAAAATGAAAGACGAAAATTCAATTCTATATGTGCAAACCAGTGACCAGCCGGAAAGGCAATATTCACCTTTGGTTTTGGCGCAGACGGCGAAGGCGATGGATCTTAACCCAAAGCTTTACTACTTGGGACAAGGTTTGAGAATGCTCTTACCGGGCGCCGCCGAAAAGATAAAACTCGGAAGCTTTCCCAGTGTGGGGGAGATGATCAAAAAGACTTTAGAAATGGGAATTGAGATCTACGTATGTGAGGCATCCAAGCAGATGTTGGGTTGGGAAAAGGTGGAACTGATACCGGGAGTGAAGATAGTCGGTGCCGCAACCCTGAACGATCTGGCCCTGGAGGCGGGGGCAACCATGTGGTTTTAAAAAGAAGCAAATTGGAGATTCAGAAGCTATGGTGCTTTGTCAGTTAAATGACGATTGCACCCTTGGGGTTGCGTTTAAAAAGGTTACGGTTTAGATTCGCTACGCTCACTACAAGTCGGTTAGGTATCGTCTAAAAAGTCATCGTCACTCGTTTATGGTCTAAAATACACCAGACGAAACCGACACACGATACCCGATACGTGGCCGAAACCCCGACCGATGAACGACTCGTCTCGCACTTTGCGGGACGCATAAACATAGAAACCTTATTTTGTAGACACGTCACTATGGAAAAGATATATTTAGACCACGCTTCAGCCATGCCCGTTGATCCCAGGGTATTGGAGTTTGCCAAGCAGTATCTTGGAGACGGATTTGGAAATCCTTCATCCCTCCATTCAGTAGGATTAGCGGCGAAAAGAGCTCTCGAAGATGCCAGGGTAAAAATTGCAGGGCTGGTTAACGCAGAGAATGAGACCTGTATTATCTTTACCTGCGGCGCAACTGAATCCAACAACTTAGCCATCAAGGGAACCGCACTTAGGAACATAGGGAAGGGGAAAAAGGTTGCGGCAAGCGCCATAGAACACATCTCTGTCCTCAATCCCATGAAAGAGCTTCAGAAAAACGGTTTCGAATTTATCATAATACCAGTGCAATCAACCGGTCTTGTAGAGTTAGAAAAACTCAATGAGTCTTTGACCAAAGATACCACGGTAACCTCGATAATGTATGCAAACAATGAAATAGGGACAATAGAACCTATCAAAAAGATAAGTGAGATAGTTCATGAAAAGGGCTTATACTTGCATGTAGATGCAACGGCCGCCTGTGGGCGGATACCTATCAACGTCCAGAATGAAGGAATAGATTTATTAACCCTGTCATCTAACGATATGTATGGTCCTCAGGGCGCGGGTGCATTATATATAAAACCAGGGATAAAACTTCAATCGATCCTTCCGGGTGGGGGACAGGAACGTGGGCTTCGGTCTGGTACCGAAAACATATTCGCTATTGCCGGAATGGGAGAAGCGGCAAGGATAGCCAAGGATGAAATGGATCAGGAAAAAAAGAGGCTCGAGGGGATAAGGGATAAACTTATTGAGGAGATATTGAAGATCGAAAAGTCGTATCTCACCGGTCATCCCACCCAAAGGCTTCCCCACCATGCCAGCTTCCGGTTCAGCGGTATAGAGGGGGAGAGCATCCTATTGAATATGGATATGATCTATAACATACAGGTAGCCACCGGGTCAGCCTGCTCTTCCAAGACGCTGGAACCATCACACGTTCTATTGGCAATCGGTTTGAAACATGAAGAAGCTCATGGTTCTTTGGTTTTGACCCTGGGACGATCAAATAAGATTGAAGAAGTTCCCGTGATTACAAAAGCTGTAAAGGAAACGGTTGAAAGATTGAGAAAACTTTCGCCGCTATAGTGGAGATGCGTATGCAGTTACACGAAAGACTGGACTGGTGTGGGGAAGAGACCCCACCCGGCCCTCCCCTGTGAGGGGAGGGAATTTCTTCTTCCCTCTCCTTTAAGGAGATGCGTCCCGCACTTTGCGGGACGAGGGATTAGGGTGAGGTCATCAGAATCCTGCAAAAAACGAGATAAAAGGCTTACCTCAAGGCACAGACTTCGTGCGCCTTAATTCCGAAAAGAAAAGAGGTGATTTATTTGGCTCAGATAGGTTACAGTAAGAAAGTATTGGAACATTTCCTGAATCCAAAGAATGTAGGAATCATAGAAAATCCAGATGGATATGGCAAGGTGGGGAATCCCGTCTGCGGCGATCTAATGGAGATGTTTATTGCGGTAAAAGACGATATCATCACTGATATAAAGTTCAGAACCTTCGGCTGTGGTTCAGCCATTGCCACGAGTAGCATGGTGACTGAGATGGCGAAAGGAATGAAGGTCGATGAAGCCATGAAGATAACGCGTAATGACGTAGCAGACGAACTTGAAGGTCTCCCTCCACAAAAGATGCACTGTTCCAACTTAGCCGCAGATGCACTTCATGAAGCGATCAAAGACTATAAAAGAAAAAAGGAAGATAAAAAGTAGTGGTAAAGAACTCAAGGTGCGCCAATGAATTTAAAAGAGATAATAAATAAAAGAAGGGCTTTTCGTTCGCTGGAGCCGGTGGAGATAACGGAAGAATTAGTAAAGGATCTGGCTCTAAGCGCTCAGTTGGCACCATCCTGTTTCAATAACCAGCCCTGGCGTTTTGTCTTTGTATATGATAAGGCCATGTTGAAAAAACTTTATCCAGCCTTGTCAAAGGGAAACCAGTGGGCTCAATTGGCATCCATGATTATTGCCGTATTCAGCCGAAAGGATTTTGACTGTGTTACAAAAGAGAGAGAATACTATCTCTTCGATACCGGTATGACAACTGCTTTCATCATATTAAGAGCCACTGAACTGGGACTGGTGGCCCATCCCATCGCTGGATATAGTGAAGAGAAGGTCAAGGAAATCTTGGGAATACCTGAAGGGATGGGGGTTATTACCCTGGTCATTGTAGGGAGGCATTCAGAAAATCTCAACCCGGGGTTATCAGAAAAGCAGATAGAATGGGAGAGGAATCGTCCTGATCGTCTGCCATTGGAGAAATTCGCTTACAAGAATATATACAAGGAGAGTGAAATATGGACATGAAACACGTTAAGGGTAAGAACAAGGGGAATATTATGATGTATGCTTTGAGCACTTGTGGATGGTGCAAAAAGACCAAACGTCTTTTAAACGAAATGGGGGTCGAGTATGATTACACCGACGTTGATCTTCTGCAAGGGGAGGAGAAAGCACAAGCCATAAAGGAGTTGGAGCGCTGGAATCCCCGCCGCTCATTTCCTACTCTGGTAATCAACAATGAATGTATTGTGGGCTACCAAGAGGATAAGATCAAGGAGGCAATAGGAGAATGAACGACCAGATAGAGGCAACTGAAACGGAAGTCAATAGGCTCTATGAAAGATTAGACCGAGAGGCGGAGGCGTCTGGATACCATCTCAATCCCGATGCAGAACACACCCGAGGGCTGGTCAAGGGTTTGCTCGTAAACGAGAAAAGATATGGCTATGGGGCATGTCCATGCAGGTTGGCTTCAGGTGTAAAGGAAGAGGATCTTGATATAATATGCCCCTGCGATTATAGGGATCCCGACTTGGATGATTATGGCACGTGCTATTGTGCTCTTTATGTCTCAGAGGCGGTTTTAAAGAGAGAAAAAAAGTTGGGGTCAATACCTGAAAGGCGTCCATTGCCTGAGGAGAGGAAAAGAGCAAAACCCAAATCTATGGCAACAGCTATTTCATCCCTCCCCCTGCCAGTATGGAGATGCAAGGTTTGCGGCTATTTATGCGCAAGAGAAAAGCCACCTGAACTATGCCCGATATGCAAGGCAAAAAAAGAGCGATTTGAAAAGTTCATATAGGAGGATTTTACAGAAATATAAACTCCCAATTGAAAGTTGAGATGGAAAGGAAAATATGGAGTGTTCGCCTTCAGGCGAACCAAACAGAAGTTCGTTGTATCTAAAGGAATTTCGGGTTCTGCTAAAGCAGAACACTCCAGAAAAGCCTTTCCTGATTTGGCTGACCTGGCTAAAGCAGGCTTACGCTCAAATTTTGTAATTTTGGAAAGGAGATAAACCATGCCCAGTCTAAAAGGAACAAAGACTGAAAAAAATCTTTTAGCCGCTTTTGCGGGAGAATCTCAGGCGCGCAATCGTTATACCTATTTTGCCTCCACGGCTAAAAAAGAAGGCTACGAGCAAATCAAAGCCATCTTTGAGGAAACCGCTGACAATGAAAAGGAACATGCCCAAAGATTCTTTAAATTTCTTGAAGGCGGGGAAGTTGAGATTAACGCGTTCTATCCAGCCGGAGTTATCGGTAACACGGCGGAAAATTTAGAAGCCGCGGCTGCTGGCGAGAGGAAGGAATGGGGAATGTTGTATCCGGACGCAAGCAAGGTGGCGGAAGAGGAGGGGTTCAAAGAAATAGCGAGGGTTTTTAGAGAAATAGCAGAGGTGGAACAATATCATGAAAGAAGATACCTCAAATTGCTTGACAATATAAAACAAGGGAAGGTATTCAAGAAAGATAAGCCGGTTAAATGGAAATGCAGAAATTGCGGCTATGTGCATGAAGGCACCCAAGCTCCGGAAATCTGTCCCGCCTGTGCACATCCACAGGCATATTATGAGCTTTGGTGCGAAAATTACTAACCTATCACCCTCTCCCCTTCGAGACTGTGTCAGATTTTCCGTTTTTGTAGCCGCCCCGCTTAGCGGGGCGAAATCGGAATGTTGAATTCCAATGGTTTACGTCCATATGGACGGCTACAACTTCAAAACATGATTATGACACAGCCTCTTCGGGGAGAGGGCAGGGTGAGGGGGAAACAAAGATCATAACTCAAGCATCCTGAAAGTGCTTGGTGAAAAATGTTATTTTTTATCGCACCCCAAAGTGTAGGGGCGGATCGAAGATGCATACGCATTTTTAAATCCACCCCATGAATCTTATACATTTTGAAAAGCGTAGGTGTCTACGCAATAACCCAATGTCTCATTTTCATCCGGCTTATCTCTCGGTATCAGTGTTTCACCCATTCTGACAATCTTACGATATTACCACAAGTTTTTTGCAAATCGGGTGTCTATAATTAGATTATACCCAAGATCTGAGACTTATATGAAATCCTACTTAGCATGACATTATTAAAGAGTTATGAGCCTCCTTTTACGGGTATCACTTTTGTTACTTATGACATAGCAAGAAGAATATCGTATAAGTCCCTCTCTTCTTAAGAGAGGGATTTTCCGCCATAGGCGGATGCGCCTTTGGCGCAAGGGTGAGTTCGATAATGTGCCATATTGAACTCATCCCCCGCCCCCTTCTCCCCGCTTTCAGTGGTTCGACTTCGCTCACCACCCTGAGCCTGTCGAAGGGCGGGATCTTCGACTTAAAAAGAGAAGGGGTGTGTAATACGAAATCCTACTTAGCATGATATTTTACGGGCATCACTTTTCTCAAGACACAGAATTCGTGCTATTATTTATGACATACCAAGAAGAATATCATATTAGAAGAAATTGAGATTTTGAATGAATGATGAAAAACTGATTCAGAAAATCATCGAGAAAGATCATCAGGCTTTTAAATTGTTAGTTGATCAATATCAGCATCTGGTTCTCAACACCTGTTATAATCTAATTGGCAATAGACCAGATGCCGAGGATGTGGCTCAGGAGGTGTTTTTTCAGGTATATAAATCAGCCAGAGAATTTCGAGGGGAAGCCAAACTCTCCACCTGGCTTTACCGAATTGCCGTGAATCGTTCTTTAAATTTCATTCGAGATAAGAAGCGGTTTGGATGGCTAAAAAGCCTTAGCTCGCTCTTAGAAGGTGAGCAACAAAAAGTGGCGGACGTGCCAGCTTCGAACTCTGACAGACCAGACATTGCACTGGAGGAGAAAGAGCGAAGTGTGATAGTTCAAAAGGCGATTGACTCCTTACCTGAAAAGCAACGTGCTGTTTTTGTGCTTCATAAATATGAGGGATTGTCCTATCAAGAAATAGCCGAAATTTCAGAGCATTCCCTTTCTTCGGTGGAGTCTCTGATTCATCGGGCGAAACTGAACTTACAGAAAAAACTGCGTGGTTATTTAAAATAAAAATGATTTTTGACCACAAGTATTTGGAAAAAGTGGTGTCATATTTAACAGATGGAGGATTGAAGAGAAATGAACTGTAAAAAGGTCAAAAAACATTTGGCCGGATATTTAGAAAAGAATCTCACAAAAAACGTAGAGAAGGAACTGGAGAATCATTTTGAATCATGCCCTACCTGCTCTCATCTGCGGGAGGAGTTTTCCCAATTGTGGGGAGCTTTGGAAAATCGTGAGAGAATTCAATCTTCTCCTTACTTCTGGACCAGACTGAAGCAGAGGATCACTGAATATGAGGAGAGAAGAAACCCAGTTTTGGGTTGGCTGGGGGGGCTGGTTGGTCGGGTTCGCCCGGCAGTTGCGGTTGCCGTCCTTTTGATTTGCGTTTTCTTGGGCTATTCGTTGGGAAACTTCTCCCAAGCCGTTAATGGTCAAACGACATCCTCAGTTGACGAACGCACCCTGGCTTTGCAGCAGTTTTTTGATTCCCACTATTTGAATCCTCTGAACGATTTGCCAACGGGTTCCGTTGAAGCAACCTACTTGGAGATGATTTCAGGGGAATAGGGAGGAGTTATGAAAAAGAACTTAGTCATTTTGTTCCTGGTTCTTTTAACCATTGTCAATATTGCCGCATTGGCAACCTTTGCCTATCATCGCTTCCATCCCAAAGGACCTTTCCACCCAGTGGACCGGCCTAATACACCGGAGCGTTTTATCAAGCGGGAACTTGGTCTGGGTGAGGAACAGGCAAAGGAATTTCAGTCCCAGGCTAAAAGATTCCAAGAAGAAATAGAGCCCATCCGGGATTCACTCGAGGCTAAAAGAAGCGATTTGATGAATGAAATAATGGCTGAGAAACCGAATAGGGATAAACTGAACCAGCTTTCAGAAGAAATTGGCGCCCTGCAAGTTAGGCTGGAGAAGAGGACAACCATGCGATTGCTGGAAGAAAAGTCACTCTTAACTCCAGAACAGCAGAAGAAATTCTTCTCCCTTTTTAAGGAAAGACAAGACCGGACGAGAGGGTCGAGAGATCGAAAAGATAGAATGGAAAGAGGACCTGAGTCTCCTGATTTTGAGGGGGATAGATAAACATGAAATCAAATGAAATCAAAAATGATCATATCACCACCGATGATCTGGCCTTTTCAGCTTATCTGAGAATGAAAGGCTATCATCTCATCAAATCGGATCAAAAAAAATCAAAAAGCACCTTCATTTTTGATATCGGAGCTGAAGATGCAAATTCGCTGAAGGTGGATTTCATAAACAGTGAGTTTTTGAGTTTTTACAATGAACTCAGAAACTTGAAGAAGTTAATCTAAAACCGACTGGAGGAATATAAAATGAGAAAGTCGTTGATTATAGCAGGTATAGCGGCACTATTCCTGCTGGTTAGCGTTCCGTTTAGCGTCAACAATACTGCTTTTGCCCAGACACAGGGTTGTGATCCGGGCCAAGAAATCCTACCTGATCCCCCTGGCGGTCACCACGGACCGAGTTTCTTGGAAGGTCTGACCGATGAACAGAAAGAGGCTGTTAGGGAAAAGATCAAAGAGATGCGAAATCAGGGTGCTAGCCGGGAGGAGGTTCATACCGCGGTAGCCGAGATGCTCAAAGGTTACGGCATCGAGGTGCCTGAGGATTCCGTCGGACCGCATGGTCCTGGTTGCTTCGGTCCCGGTCCGGGCGGCTTCTGGAAGGATCTCACTAAAGAGCAGAGAGAAGCTGTTCAGGAAAAGATCAAAGAGATGCGAAGCCAGAATGCTTCCCGGGAGGAGATTCACACCGCGGTAGCCGAAATGCTCAAAGGTTACGGTATCGAGGTGCCTGCGGATTCTGTCGGACCGCATGGTCGGGGTGGTTTCGGTCTCGGTCCGGGCGGCTTCTGGAAAGATCTCACTAAAGAGCAGAGAGAAGCTGTTCAGGAAAAGATCAAAGAGATGCGAAGCCAGGGTGCTAGCCGGGAGGAGATTCACACCGCAGTAGCCGAGATGCTCAAAGGTTATGGCATCGAGGTGCCTGCGGATTCTGTCGGACCGCATGGTCGGGGTGGTTTCGGTCCTGGTCCGGGCGGCTTCTGGAAGGATCTCACTAAAGAGCAGAGAGAAGCTGTTCGGGAAAAGGTCAAAGAGATGCGGAGCCAGGGTGCTAAGGAAGAGGAAATTCGGGCTGCAGTGGTTGAGATGCTTAAAGGATATGGCATCGAGGTGCCTAAGGACTGGCACGGGCCTATCGGTTTCGGTCACCGGGGGGATGACTGGGGAGCTAATCTGACTACTGAGCAAAGAGAGGCTATTCGGAACAAAATCAAAGAGATGCGGAGCCAGGGTGCTACCCATGAGGAAATTCACGCCACAGTGGCTGAGATGATTAAAGGGTACGGTGTAAAATTGCCTGGGAACTCTGAAAGCCAGTCTTCCGAAACGACGCCTGCAGAAAGTCATATTACAGCCACAAGCTATCCAAACCCCTTCAATCCGGAAACCCAAATCGACTATACGCTGAGTGTCGCGGGGAATGTACGGATACAGATTTACAACGTTGCCGGCCAGATAGTCCGCACCTTTAATGTGGGATACCAGCAAGCAGGCAGCTATAGCGTGAGCTGGGATGGACGCAACGAAAAAGGAGATCCGTCCGCAAGTGGAATCTATTTATACCGCATTGAGGCTGGCCCATACGCTGTGACGAACCGCATGGTTTTGCTCAAGTAAACCGAAATTCCTTAAGAATATATTCATTCAATGGGGGTAACCGAACATTGCGGTTACCCCTAAGCTTTTTAATCGATTATGGAGGCGAAAATGCTATATAAGAATTTTAGGACATTCAGTGCAATCGCACTCCTTTTATTGACACTGGGTGGCACAATCCTGTTATTGAGCTGCAAAAAAACGGAGGTGCAGAGTCAGTGGTCGGCGGAGCCGGTGAAGGTGGACGGCGAAATGACCGAATGGCCCAGTGGATCCACCGTCTATTTCGAAGACTCCGGCGTGCAACTGGGTTTGCGCAATGATAGCCAAAACCTCTACATTCTTTTCCGTTTTGGTAACCAGTCCTGGGCGCGAGCCATTCGCAGGGGCGGACTTACCCTGTGGTTGGATAATTCTGGAAAAAAGAAGAAGGATCTTGGCATCCGTTACAATGGCGGACCCTCTCTTTCAGATTCAGAGATGCAAAAATCAGGAATGGCTGGCGAGGGCGGGTTCTGGGGCAGCCTGACTCCAGAGCAGCAACAACGCCTCATAGATAGGCAGGCGGCCATGCCCGACCAAATCATCGTAGTAGACAAAAAAGGGGATCAGAGAATGATCTTACCCGCCGATGGTTCCAAGGGTCCAGCTGTTAGCTCTGCCACTTCCCAAGGTATTTTCACCTATGAATTCAGCATTCCGCTTCAGAAGAGCGATGTTTCCCACTATGGTATCGGTGCTCAACCCGGACAAACCATTTGTCTTGGATTGGAGTGGGGCGGCATGAGTGAGAGTAATCGTGAACGTAGGATGCACGAAGGTGGTGGAATGGGAGGTGGACCCCCTGGTGGAGGCGGCATGCCTCCCGGTGGTGAAGGTGGTATGCCCCCCGGTGGTGGCCCACCTGGAGGCGGACGGGGCGGTCCCGGCATGCAAATACCGGAAAAGCAAGAGATATGGGTGAAAACTCAGCTGGCCTCACCCCCGGCAAAATAGAATAGAGAGATTGCAATGCGAAGGTTTTCCGAACAGAGGATGTGGTGTGCAGTGACCTTTTGCAGTCCGGTTCTTTTTTTGTTATTATTGGGCTTTTGTGCCACTGCGCCTTCTTCACGAAAATATGTAGGCTTGGTTTTCGATTCAAAGACTTCGGCTCAGACCGAGCAATCCTTCCCGGCTTTGTGGGAAAAGTGGACGGTAGAACTTGGTGTGACGACAAGGGGTGGAAAACCATGGCAGTTGGGCAACCTTTTCACCATGGCTGGGGGTGAGGGTGGTGGACCAAGTGAATTCCCGCTTCATATTGCCGCCACTTTGATGGACTCCTTGCTCATCGAGGCTGGCTTTCTGCACTACGCTAACCTGGCTAAGATGACCCCGGAGGAAAAAACGGCGTTTCGCAGTGCCTATTTTCAACGATACGGTGTGGAAAACCATCTCCTTATCTGGTGTGAACTTAAGACCACCTGGACAGAACTCTTTCTGGATTCCAACCGCTGGATCATCTTTATTGAAGACGATGCCGGTAATCGGTATGAGCCTGTGCAAATATTGGAGGAATCTCAACCCATTCGCCCAATGGTGAGGGACAGTTTACCAGGTTTCCAACGTGAACAGGGACGCTGGGGATGGGAAGTCCATCAAAAGAGCTGGATGCTTTGCTTCCCAAAGCGAGATTTTTACAAAAACCCCATTCTATCCGAAAGGTCGCAATTTTTGAAACTGGTCTTTCAACTGAGTGAGGATGAGAAGACTAGAGCAGAAGGAATCTGGGTGTTCAAAAAATAGGCTTGCTCTGATCGAGCTCACCCTAAGTCCCTCTCTTAAATGGTGATTGATTATTTATTCAATGCACTGTTGGGGGTTGAACCCCCGCCCCTATCCAGAATTGCTCTGATCGAACTCACCCTAAATCCCTCTCTTAAAAAGAGAGGGACTTACCCCTTTCTCTTCTTAAGTTGAAGATCCCGCCCTTCGACAGGCTCAGGGTGGTGACAGTTCGGCTTCGCTCACCCTTCAACTCTGTTCAGGGTGACCCTGAATTTACTGAAGGGTCACTGTCCCTAAGCAAGGTCGAAGGGAGCGAAGTCGAACCACTGAAGGCGGGGAAAGGAGATCGGGGGATGAATCCAAGATGAAGAATTATCGAACTCACCCTAAATCCCTCTCTTAAAAAGAGAGGGACTTACCCCTTTCTCTTCTTAAGTTGAAGATCCCGCCCTTCGACGGTTCGACCATTCGACAGGCTCATGGTGCTGAGCGAAGTCGAAGCACAAGCTCACCGTCCCGAGCAAAGTCGAGGGACAGGCTCAGGGTGGTGACAGTTCGGCTTCGCTCACCCTTCAACTCTGTTCAGGGTGACCCTGAATTTACTGAAGGGTCACTGTCCCTAAGCAAGGTCGAAGGGAGCGAAGTCGAACCACTGAAGG
>Ga0315289_10013452_pt1 | contig 11459 bp, 7 predicted proteins | sample YL17G11_40_MG_FD_203452 | JGI IMG/M metagenome (GOLD analysis project Ga0315289, IMG submission 203452) | Sediment microbial communities from Yellowstone Lake, YNP, Wyoming, USA - YL17G11_40 | ecosystem: Environmental > Aquatic > Freshwater > Lake > Sediment | place: USA: Wyoming | collected... | reverse complement strand
GTGCTGGCCACGCAGAAGCCCACGGTCGACGTGATCACTGGTTTGATCAAGTCGAACCTGCCGGCCCGCATCGCGTTCCAGGTGGCCAGCCGCACCGACAGCCGCGTGGTGCTCGACGAGATGGGGGCCGATAAGCTGCTGAGCAACGGCGACATGCTCTTCCTCTGGCCCGGCACCAGCGCGCTGATACGCGGCCAGGGAACGTACGTCAGCGACGACGAGATCAACCGGGTGATCGCTGCGGTGGCGACCTCGGAGCCGCAATTCGTCAAGGAACTGGTGCAACTGAAGGCCAGCGAACCAGACAGTCAAGGCAAGGACCTCAGCAGCCGCGACGAACTCTACGAGGCCGCCATCGACCTGGTGATCCGCGAAGGGCGCGGCAGCGTGTCGCTGTTGCAGCGGGCGTTGGGGATCGGCTATGGCCGAGCCGCCCGGTTGATCGATTACATGGCCGAAGACGGCTTCGTCGGTCCGTACAACGGCTCGCAAGCCCGCGATGTCCTTATCAGCCTGGAAGAATGGGAGCAGCGCAACGGACGCGCGCCGGCGGCAGAATCCACGTCGAAACCACGGCGCAACAACAAGATCCTGCTTGGCGCACCTGAGGAAGATCGCCTGGTGCCCCCGGCCGCAACAGTGCCTTCGCGGGCGTCGCAGTTGCCGACGGCAGAGGCCGACGACGAGGAAGAATCGTACGAGTCGAGTATGTACGACGACGATCCGAAAGACGAAGAAGAGGAAAACGCCTGCGAGGATGAAGAGGAGGAACAGTACGAGGACGAGGACGACGAAGAGGAAAACTACGAAGAGGAGGACGCCGAAGATCACGAAGAACACCAGGAAGAAGTCTTTGACGAGGCCCTCAAGTCAAAGGGCACAGGCCATCGGGCCACAGAAAGGATCTGATCGCCCCTGGGCGAGCCTTCCGCTCCGAACTCCGTACTTCGTACTCCAGTCCTGCCGACGGTCCAAGAGATTGGTGCGAAGTGGGGCGGCGATCTGCCGCCTAGATCTTAGAGCCGCTTGTAGTGCCCCCCCGTAGGAGCGGATCGGACGCGATTGACACAGGTCCCTGCCGACAGTAAAGTAGTAACGTCGGGTGTGTGTTGAACCTACGCCTTGTATCGTGTGAGCCGGATGATGTCACCCTTCGTCGCCCAGTGGATCTGCCGCAAGGTGCCCGACGCCGTTGGTGGCGCCGGGGTCGTGGTGGCGATGATTATCGAGGAGGGGCGGCCGTAAGGGCTTCCGGCTTTAGACCGACTAGCACAAGCCCTGAGGCCGAAAGTGGCCTGAGGGTTTTTTTTGTTATCAGAGGCGAGGGGAGAGGGGCGAGGGACGAGAGGACAAGCACGCATCTACTGGCAGATTGAAAACATTGTCAATTGCAGGTTAAGAAATGCAAGTAGAGGATTCGCTAGCCGTCCATCGTTTCTTACCCGAGAGCCGCACTCGTGACCCTCGCAAGTACGAACAGTAGTCGCGATTCCATGCCGAAGTCCCTAGCCCCTAGCCCCTCGTCCCTCATCCCTCGCCCCTAATCCCTAGTCATGCGTCGCATCGAGATTTACGACACCACGCTTCGCGACGGTGCCCAGGCCGAGGGGATCAGCTTCTCTCTGCAAGACAAGCTGATGCTGACCCAGCGGCTTGATAGCCTGGGCTTCGATTACATTGAGGGGGGGTATCCGGCCTCCAACGAGAAGGATTTGCAGTACTTCCAACGGGTGGATGGCCTTCCCCTCGCCAACGCGAAGGTCTGCGCCTTCGGCATGACCCGCCGCAAAGGGCTTACGGCAGAGGACGATCCCGGCCTGAAGACGCTTTTGGCTTCCCCGGTAGCGGCGGTCACCCTGGTGGGTAAAGCATCGACCTTCCAAGTGACCGAGGTCTTGCAGACCAGTCTGCAGGAAAACCTGGCGATGATCGCCGAAAGCATCGCCCTGCTGGTCCGGGCCGGTCGGGAGGTGCTGTTCGACGCAGAGCACTTCTTCGACGGTTGGAAGCTCGATGCCGATTACGCCCGCCGGGCAATCCAAACGGCCGCTGCGGCCGGCGCACGGCTGATCGTGCTTTGTGACACCAACGGCGGCAGCATGCCCGAGGAAATCGCCGCCGGCACGCGCGCGGCTGCGGCTGCGATTTCGGTGCCCGTGGGAATCCATTGCCACAACGATTGCGAGTTGGCGGTGGCCAATTCGCTGGCGGCAGTGGATGCGGGGGCCGTCCAGGTGCAAGGGACGATCAACGGCTTTGGCGAGCGGTGCGGCAATGCCGATCTGATCTCGGTCATCGGCAACCTGGCCGTCAAGAAAGCGGCCTACGAAGTGCTGCGGCCGGGCGGCTTGGCGCACTTGACCGAGTTGTCGCGATACGTCTACGAAATGGTGAACATGAACTTTCGCGCCAACCAGCCTTTTGTGGGCAAAAGCGCGTTCGCCCACAAGGGCGGGATGCACGTCAGCGGCGTCACCCGCGTCTCGGCCAGCTACGAGCACATGGATCCCCAGCAGGTGGGAAATGAGCGCCGCATCTTGGTGAGCGAGTTGTCGGGCCGCTCGAATATCATCGCGGCCACCGCACGCTACAACATCGACCACCAGTCGAAGCTCATGGAACAGATCCTCGCCCGCGTGGTCTCGATGGAAAACGCCGGCTACCAGTTCGAGGCGGCCGAGGGCTCCTTCGATCTGCTGGTGCGGAAGTGTTTGGGCACGTTCCGGCCGCACTTCGAGCGTCTGTCCTACCACGTCAACGTGGAGACCAATGCCGACGGCGAGATCCGCACCGAGGCGACCGTGAAGATCCGCATCGGCAGCGAGATCCGCCACGAGGTGGCCGAAGGCGACGGCCCCGTCAACGCCCTGGATGCCGCCATGCGCAAGGCCCTCAACGGCGGTTTTCCCAATCTGGCCAAGTTGCACCTGGTCGATTACAAGGTGCGGGTCATCAACTCCGAGGCTGCCACGGCCGCCGGCGTGCGGGTGGTGATTGAAAGCCAAGACGAAGACGACGTTTGGGGCACCGTCGGTGTGAGCGAAAATGTCATCGAGGCCAGTTGGATCGCGCTGGTCGACAGCTTCGAATACAAACTCTGCAAGGATGAAAAAAAACATGCGTGAGTTGCCCAAGCAATACGATCACGCCGCGGCCCAGGACCGTTGGTACCGGTTTTGGGAAGAGCGAGGCTATTTTCACAGCACTCCGAATCCCCAGCGCAAGCCGTATACCATCGTCATTCCGCCGCCGAACGTGACCGGCGCGCTGCACCTGGGCCACGCGCTGAACAACACGCTGCAAGATATTCTCATCCGGCAGAAGCGGATGCAGGGGTTTGAGACCCTGTGGATGCCCGGCACCGATCACGCCGGCATCGCCACGCAGGCCGTGGTCGAGCGGCGGCTGCTGACCGAGGAGAAGCTCAGCCGCCACGACCTCGGGCGCGACGGCCTGGTGGAGCGCATCTGGCAGTGGAAGAACCAGTACGAAGCCCGCATCCTGGGCCAACTGAAACAGATGGGCTGCAGTTGCGACTGGCAGCGCACCCGCTTCACGCTGGACCCAATCTGCGCTCGGGCGGTGCGGCACACGTTTTTCAGCCTCTTTCAGCAGCGGCTGATCTATCGCGGCAAGCGGCTGGTCAATTGGGATACCATGCTGCAAACGGCCGTCAGCGACGACGAGGTGTTCCACGAAACGGTGGCCGGACACTTTTGGTACTTCAAGTACCCGGTGATTGATCCGCAGCCGGGCGAGCCGCGGCACGTCACGCTGGCCACTACGCGCCCCGAGACAATGCTCGGCGACACGGCCGTGGCGGTGCATCCCGATCCAGTGGCGGCATTGGAAAAGGCCGAGGCCGATTTGCAGGCCCGCCTGGCCGCGGCGCCGTCGAAACAAAAGCCCGAAATTCAGGCCGAGTTGGAGGACGTCCAAAACCGCCGCGAGACCATGCTGCCGCAGCTTTTGATTCTTCGCGACATGGCCCGCGACGGCCGCAAGGTGCTGCTGCCGCTGGTGGACCGTGAGATTCCGCTGGTGGCCGACCCCTGGGCGAAGCCTGAGTTGGGCACCGGTTGCGTGAAGATCACGCCGGCCCACGACCCGAACGACTATGAGGTCGGTCTGCGGCAAAACCTGCCCATGGTAAACATTCTTAACCTCGACGGCACGCTCAGCGACGAGGCCGGGCCGTATCGCGGGCAAACGGTCATGCAGGCTCGCGAGAATGTGGTTGCGGACATGGAGCGGCGCGGGCTGCTGGCGGCCGTCGAAGACCGGCAGATTGACCTGGCCCACAGCGACCGCTCCAAAACGCCCATCGAGCCGCTGCTGACCGACCAGTGGTTCGTCCAGATGGAGCGGTTGGCGCAGATGGCCATGGACGCCGTGCTCGACGGCCGGGTGAAGATCATCCCCGAGCGCTATCAGAAGGGCTATCTCGATTGGTTGAGCGAAAAGCGCGACTGGCCCATCAGCCGGCAACTGTGGTGGGGACACCAGATTCCCATTTGGTACTGCAAAACGGCCACGGAGAAGGATCTGCAAAGGGCATTCGCCGGCCGCAAGGATGTGGTGTGGCAGCGCGATGAGCAACACGGGCAGTGGTTGATCTGCGCGCAGGAGAAAGACCTGGCGGCCGACGCCGTGCCCGGTCACACGCTGGCCCGCGAAGAAGACGTGCTCGACACCTGGTTCAGCTCCGCGCTATGGCCGCATTCCACGCTCGGCTGGCCGGAGCAAACACCCGAGCTGGCATACTACTACCCAACGAGCGTGCTGGTGACGAACCGTGACATCATCACGTTGTGGGTCGCGCGGATGGTCTTGACCGGGCTGCACAACGTGGGCAAGGTGCCGTTCCACGAGGTGTACATCCATCCGAAAATCCTCGACGGCTACGGCGAGGGCATGTCGAAGAGCAAGGGCAACGGCGTCGATCCGCTCGACCTGATCGAAAAGTTCGGGGCCGATTCGCTGCGCTTCGGTTTGGCCTACTTGACGACTGAGACCCAAGACTTCCGCATGCCGGTCGATTTCGAATGTCCCCACTGCGGCAAGCTCATGGAGCAGACGCGGGAGAACCGCGAGCGGCCGCGGCTAAAATGCCCACACTGCGGCGGCGAGTTCTCGACGCAGTGGGCGACCAGGCCGCAGGACGTGGCGCTGCCGCGGGGCGCGGTCGTCAGCGAGCGCTTCGAGTTGGCCCGCAATTTCTGCAACAAGCTCTGGAACGCCTCGCGATTTGCGCTGATGAACCTCGACGGCTTTGCCCCGGCCAAAGTGGCCGATGCGGAGCTGCTGGTCGAAGACCGCTGGATCCTCAGCCGGCTGGCGACCGTCACCGGCCAGGTGACCGAGGCGCTGGCCGAATATCGCTTTGCCGATGCGGCCCGGGTGCTGTACGATTTTGCCTGGGACGAATTCTGTAGTTTTTACGTGGAGATGGTCAAAGGCCGCCTGCAAGATGCGGCGTCGCGGCCGGTGGCGCAGCGGGTGCTGGCCCACACGCTCGATCGGCTGCTGCGGCTGCTGCACCCGATGATCCCCTTTGTCACTGAAGAAGTGTGGCAGTTGCTGGCCGACGTGGCGCCGCACCGCGGCATCGATGTGCCCGAGCGCGCGGCGGCCAGCATTATGATCGCGCCGTGGCCCGAGTGCGATCGAGCGCGGCAAGACCCGCAGATCGAGGCCCGCTTTGCCCGTTTCCAGCAGGTGCTCCGCGCGGTCCGCGACATCCGCAGCCGGCAGAACGTGCCGCCGAAAACGCGGCTGGAGTTTTCGGTCCGCTGCGACGTCGAGGTGGCGGCGCTGCTGCGGCCCATGGAAGCGTATTTTCCTTCGCTGGCCGGCGCCCACATGACTGCGTGCGGCCCCGAGATCGAGCCGCCGCCGCTGACGGCCAATGTGGCCCTGCCGGGCGCGGAAGTGTTGGTGGACCTGGCCGACCTGATCGATCTGGGCGCCGAAATCGAGCGAAAGAAGCAGGAGTTGACCAAGCTCGACGGCTTCATCGCCGCCAAGGAAAAGAAGCTGGCCAATGCCAGCTTTCTCGAGCGCGCGCCCGCCGACGTGGTGCAGAAAGAGCGCGACAGCCTGAAGGAGCTGCAAGAGCAACAGGCGGCCACGGCAGCCGTGCTGGCCCACCTGGTGCTGCTGCGCCGCGACGAAACCAGCGGGCTTTGAGCCGCATCCTCGTGCCACTGCTTGCCGGAGAAAGACCCTCGCTGAGCCGCCCGAGTAACACTGCTTGCAGGTTTCCCAGGCAAGAGCGGCTTCCGGCAAGCAGTGCCGCGCTCCGGTGTTATGCGGACTCGGTGTCTGCAAGCAGTGGCACACTCGTGGTCGTCTTTCCGACGCCGCTGCTGCCCCCTGGCGGTACCGGTTACCGAGCGGCTATAATAAGGTGTCTTGAGAGACGCCCCCTCGGCGTTTCCATTTGCACGTTTGCGTATGGGGGTTCAGCCATGCCCGTTGCCATGGAACTGTCGCGAATCATTATCAGCGAAATCAACGACCAGCAGGTCATTTACCTGAAGGAGATCGAAGGGGATCGCACTTTCCCGATCCTCATTGGCATCTTCGAGGCGACGAGCATCGACCGCCGGGTGAAGGGCTATGCGTCGCCCCGGCCGCTGACGCACGACCTGATCGTCAACGTGGTGGAGAACCTGGGGGCCGAGTTTCAGGACGTAGTCATCAGCGAGCTGAAGGAGCACACGTACTACGCCAGGCTGCGGGTGCGGCACCAGGGAGAACTGGTCGAGATCGACGCCCGCCCCTCCGACGCCATCGCCGTGGCCGTCACCTGCAATCCGCCCCTGCCGATCTACGTAAACGAAGACGTGCTCAACGACGTGTTGGGCGAGCAATAAGTGGTCGCTCGGTAAGCCGGTCTGTTACCCAAGCCCTTCTCCCTCCGGGAGAGAGCTGGGGTGAGGGAAGAAGACGCGGCAGTTCCGATTTGCCCTCACCCTAACCCTCTCCCAAAGGGAGAGGGGACTTGCAGAGGTGCCATGCTTGCTAAGCGAGCGGTGCCATGCTTGCTAAGCGAGCGAAGCGAGACAGCAAGCATGTTTGCCCTCGAACCTCGCCCGCTCTATTCATCGACAAAGTAGTCGGAGTCGATTCGCTTCATCTCATAGGTGTGCACCCGGCTCACGCCGACATCATAGTCGATCATGAGTTGAGCCAATCGCATGCCATCTATCAGAACCACCTTCGAGTCAATACCAGCGGCGTAGTCGATCGCCTCACGGGTGAACTTTGTCGTAGTGATAAACACGCCCTTACGGGCACGCTTGCCGTGTAGGGCGCCGACAAACTTCTGAATCTCGGGCCTCCCAACAGGGCTCTCCCAACGTTTGGCCTGGATGTAGATGACGTCCAACCCTAGCCGATCCTCTTGGATTACGCCGTCAATGCCGGCGTCCGCTCCAGGCATAGAGACAGAACCGTCACCGCTATAGCCGCCGTAGCCCATTTTGAGCATCACGTCGAGCACCAATCGCTCAAAGAACCGAGGCGAGACTAACTTCACTTGCTCCAGAAGGTCAGCGGCAAGATCCTCCCGGATCTGCTGATAGGCTTGCTCCAAGGCCTCTTCGGGCGTCTTGGTTTGGGCTGGTTCTTCCGCCCACTCGTCGCCCTCCGCGGACCGTTGGCGGAACTCAGCAAAACCGGGGTACTTGAAAAGGAATCGGCTATCAATTTTGTCCGGTGGGTCAGTGAGGCACTGCCGCCCGGTATCGGTGATGCGAAACAGGCCTCTCCCGGTTTTCAAGAGCAACCCAACTCGTTCAAGATACGTCTTTGCCCAGGCGACGCGATTTGTCAATCGGGATTGCTGGCCACTTGGAAGAAGCTCTTCGCGTTCTTCATCATTGAGCCCCAGTTGGTCGGCAAATGCATTACGCACATCCTTCATCGAATGCTCTTCACCGTCCGCGGCAAAGCGAAGCAAGGGTAGCATGAGGGATTGGAAACCGGGAATAGCCATGACGATTCTTCCTGATGTCGAATACGAGAAGTGCCGACCGTGCCGATTTATCGTTTTCCCACGGCAGGCAGTGGCAAACGTACGCCTCGTTCACACTTACTTTTCAGAACCTTGCGTCGGCGAATTCTTTTTCCAGGGCCTCCAGGGCCTGTTGTCCGTGCTGGCCGTCGACCACCACGTTCACGCGGACCTCGCTGGTGCTGATCATATCGACGTTGATGCCCGCCGCCGCCAGCGACTGGAACAGCCGAATGGCCACGCTGGTATGGCTCTTCATGCCGATGCCGAAGACCGAGAGCTTGGCGACCTTCGGGCAACTGGTGGGCGGAGGGCAACCCAGCAAATCGGCTAGCTCGTGGGCCACCTTCAGGGCCTCGGGAAGGTCTTCTTGCGAAACGGTAAAGGAGATGTTGGCGTGGCCCTCGCGGCCGACGCTCTGCACGATCATGTCGACCACGATGCCGGCCTCGGCAATCTCGTCGAACACTTGGGCAGCCAAGCCCGGCATGTCGGGCAGTTCGATCACGGTCACGCGGGCCTGCGACTGGTCCAGGGTGATGTCCTCGACGATCAACGCCTCCATGCGTTCCAGCCGGGCGACGATCTCGGCCGTGTTGTTGCCGCGGGCGAGGCCCGAGATGCCGCCGTCGATCTCGTCGGCACCCGGCGGCGTCAGGTGGAGCTGGAAGGCCTCGTGCACGGTCCGCAGCGCTTCCTGGGCGTGCTGGCGGGCGACGAGCACCGAGATCTTGATTTCGCTGGTGGTGATCATGAGGATGTTGATGCCCCTTTCGGCCAGCGAGCGGAACATTTTTTCGGCCACGCCGGTCTGCGTGGCCATGCCGAGCCCCACCACCGAGATCTTCGAGACGTTGTCGTCGTAACTGACGCCTTCGGCGCCCAGTTGGCGAGCGGCTTCTTCGACGGCGGTCAGCGTGGCCGGCAGATCGTCGCGGAGCACCGTGAACGAAATATCGGCATGTCCTTGCGCGCCGACGTTCTGCACGATCATGTCCATGGCGATGTTCTTGGCCGCCACGGTGGAGAAAACCGTGAGCGCCGCGCCCGGCCGATCGGGCACGCCGAGCACCGTCACCCGGGCCTCGTTCTTCGCCTTGGCCGCGCCGCAGACCGCCAGGCCCGGGGCCTCCGGGTCGCAAGTGATCATCGTGCCGGGGTTGTCGCTGAAGCTGCTCCGCACGTGTACCGGCACGCCGAACTTCTTGGCGAATTCGATCGAGCGGTTGTGCATCACGCCCGCCCCGGCGCTGGCCAGCTCCAACATCTCGTCGTAACTGATGCGGCCGGTGCGGCGGGCCTCGGGCATCAGGCGGGGATCGGTAGTGTAAACGCCGTCGACATCGGTATAGATTTCACAACTGTCGGCCTTGAGCACCGCCGCCAGCGCCACGGCCGTGGTATCGCTGCCGCCACGGCCCAGGGTGGTGATATTAAACGCCTCGTCGATCCCCTGGAAGCCCGCCGCGATGACGATGTTGCCGTCGTCCAGCGCCCGGCGGATGCGATCGGTCGAAATGGAGCGGATGCGGGCCTTGGTGTGGATGCTGTCGGTCATGATGCCGATCTGCGCGCCGGTCATGCTGATGGCCTTGTGGCCCAGCGAGTGGATGGCCATCGCCATCAAGGCCACGCTCACCTGCTCGCCGGTCGAAAGGAGCATGTCCATTTCCCGGGCCGGCGGAGATTCGGTGATCTCTTTCGCCAGATCAATCAGCAGGTCGGTGTTCTGGCCCATGGCGCTGACGACCACGACGACCTGGTTTCCTTCCATTTGGGCGCGGATCGCCTTGCGGGCCGCCGTGAGGATCTTCTTGCTGTCGGCTACACTGGTGCCGCCAAATTTCTGAACGATGATGGGCATGGCTCGGCGCGGGTTGGGGGGTAGGATTTAGGGACTTGGGGCTCGGGACTGGGCTTTCGGCCTTCTCCCCATTCTGCCCATATATTTGACATGTTGCAAGTGATTGCAACAAGCCTGAAATTCAGTCGGCTCTTCCGTCTCTGGGTGCGAATGCCGCATTTTAACTTGGCACCAGCGGGCCGTCGCTTGTTGGTGCCAGTTGCCCGCGCTCCTACGGCCTGCCCCCACCGGCCCCGTGCCGGTAGAGCGAATGATTGGCCACTAAGCGCCGCCCGTGCCCTGCCCGCCCCCGTGCCCCCGCCTGCCCCCACCGGCCCCGTGCCGGTAGAGCGAATGATTGGCTACTACAGCCATGTGACCCCCAAATCATACTCACCGAACGTGCCGACGTAGAACCCAAACGCGAACGCCCATTTCATGCCGCAGACGTACGCCAAGTTGTTCATGTACGATAGCGCCACGTCCGCGGGTGATTCCGTCCCGTTGCAGCCCAGCGTCAGGTGGATGTGGTCCGGCACGATTCCCGCTCGAGACAAGAGGTGTCGTTTCTTGGCGGCCGCCCCGAGAATCATTTCGCGCATGCGCTGCAACGGCTCTCTGCGAATCTCCATGCACCGCCCGTCATTGACGAAGCACACGTGCAGATTGTACCAGTAAAGGGCGTGTGCGCTGCGGCGCGGCGCGGAAAGATCGACGTCGGGGTCGTCGATTTGCAGGCCGCGCAGCATCTCCTGCACCCCGGGATCGGCCATGGGGTGGCGCTCGACTTGCGAGCGGACGTACTGCTCCACGAGCTGGCGCGTTGCCGAGCCGAGGCTCCGCAGCCCGTAGTTCCGCCGAAACGCCTTCGGGTGCTCCCGGCGAACGAGGTGCTGAAGTCGTCCCTTCACCGACCACACCAGTCGCTCGGGCGATACCTCGGGCCGGCTGGTCACAAGGAACTGGCTCACGTTGGGCTTGACAAGACGGTGCTCCAGAACGCGAACGCCGTCAGGCTCGGTAGTGAGTTGGAGTTCGGCCAGCCAGCCTGCTTGCCGGACGGGCTCGTGCCAGAACAGCGCCAAGGCCCAGTTCAATTGATAGGCTGCCTTGCAGTTGTCGGCAGTGTAGATCGGAGAAACAGTGGCCATGGCTGAAGCCTCGACGGCGGGCACGGGCCTCAGTCTGCCGCGCTGGCGCCCGCGGTGCAAGAGCGCCGCCGCGTCCGAAGTGGCCAATCAGGCGTTCCACCGGCACGGGGCCGGTGGGGACGCGGCGCGGGGGCGGTGGGGACGCGGCGCGGGGGCGGTGGGGACGCAGGGGCTTCGTGGCCGCCGCGTAGTGGCCAATCATGCGCTCCGCCGGCACGGGGCCGGCGGGGGCGATACAGAGTGAGAGGGAAAAGGGATAAAGGGTCAGGCGTGGCGGCGTAGGCTCCAAAGCAACAGTGCCACCGCGCCGGCTACCAGCAAGGTGATGCCACCGGGCTCAGGAACAAATGCCACGCGAAAACCGATAGCGACGCTCTCGAGCGTCGGGTTGGGGATGACGTTCGGGGGCGACGCAGCCAGGTCGCCCGAGCTATTGACGAACGAC
>Ga0315289_10013451_pt1 | contig 11462 bp, 18 predicted proteins | sample YL17G11_40_MG_FD_203452 | JGI IMG/M metagenome (GOLD analysis project Ga0315289, IMG submission 203452) | Sediment microbial communities from Yellowstone Lake, YNP, Wyoming, USA - YL17G11_40 | ecosystem: Environmental > Aquatic > Freshwater > Lake > Sediment | place: USA: Wyoming | collected... | reverse complement strand
ACCCATCTCGACAAGGTAAGACCATATATAAGTGGGGTCTGTTTTTTGGTTAGTCATATTTTAACTCAGATATTATTTTTTTCCATCTTCTCACCCATTTTTTTGCCCATCTGTTAGGCTCTTTCTCAGACCCATCATGATGCCCCCAGCACCCCATCCTGTTTTGAGAAACTTGACGGTTATTTTAGCAAGAAGTACCTTGATTCTCGCCGCACGTTCCTCCGGCATCATTTTAGGGCTTTTTGACATAAAACCTCAATTTCCCGTAAAGTCTCTTCTAGCCTACCTGGAATCACAAGGGCATTCCCTAGGGATCCGAAATGATGTTCCAGGCAATCTATTAAAAGGGCTCTGATTTTGGGAACATTCGGTAGTGCAGGGAGATCAGACCTGTTATATACTTCTTCCAGCTGCTTTTCTTTGTCATTGAAATAATCGTAAAGTTGAACTTTAGTCCACTCTCCTCGACGAATAGCTTTTAACTGTTCTCGATTCCTCTGTAAATCCAAATCTCCTTCAGTCAGAATTTGTTCAACCTCAGAAAGAAGCCTCGGACAGTTATAAGCGAATTTTACGTCATATCCGTACTTTTCGACCAGTTCTTTCCGTTTACCATGAGCCTGCTTAATTTCCATTTTGTGCATCTGACGATATGCATAATTCTTAAACCGTGGCCAACATCCTTTATGAAGAAACATTTTCCGGTTATCCCGGACCATTTGACCTATCGAAGTGATATGATTTATGCATCGTTCAGGCACGAACAAAGCATCGATCATGTTTGGGTTATTTTCCATGCACAGATCGAAGAATTTTACGATTGAATATACAGCAAAATCATATTCCTTATTGGTGCTTGGATCTATGATGTGATGTTCTTGCCAAGATTCAAAAGGCTTATAGGGCTGCCCGAAGCCTAAGATTTCCCCTTTGAGATGAGGAAATATCTCGTCCTTCCTTGGTATGGCGAAGCCGTACAGGTCTGTGTCGCTTTCATCCGAGGAAACTCCATAAGCTACACTGCCCATCTGGACAAGATAATGGGTATTGTCCGGAAGCCAGTCCGGACATTCTTTTAATAACTGCTGGCTTTTGATCTTTTGAAGTATCATGGGTTCCTTCTAATATTTACTATGCTTGAGTCATTAAAATCCAATCGGAGATGATAGCCATTTATTGCGTTCAAATCATCTGTAAGGCCGCAATCTCCAAATCTTGACACCATTACAATTTTCAGGGTTTTTCCAGGAGGTATTACAGCAATTTCCCAGTTGGATTCATTCTCTGCTGGGTGCCGGCCATTCCATTTTTTCAAGGTCACTTCTTCTGCTGTGGTCACATAAGCCGTGGTTTCTTTATACTCTTCCTTTTTTTGATACAATTCTTCAACCACTGCCTGTTCATCTTCTGTGAGTATTCTCATACTTATATCTCCGCTCTCCTGAATTAGGCTACCTAAAGCATTATACGGGTCAAATTAGGAAAAATAACATAAAATCGTAATAATCTACTTATGCGGACTGTATTTATTCCACAAACGAAAGGACCTTTTATGTCTTTAATTACTGTTTATCACAGTGTCGCAGCCTTCAATAATGTCGCTGGATGCCCAATCTTGGTTAATTCTGCTTCTGGAGTGTCCTGTACCTCAGGAACCCCCGAGGTAGTTTTTACGGCAACAGGCTCAGATATGGCTCTGGCACCTTATAATTATCTGCCAGCGTACCCTCTTCTTCTGAAACTGTTCTTCACGAACGTCGTAATGACCGGTACAGTAGCTTACCCGAATCCGGAATTCATCGTTACAGTAACCGGACCCAAGGGTTTTACCTGTCACAGAATAGATGAAAAGGACTTTGCTCTGGCAATCCGGATCAAAAATTGGGATACAATGTCCCTTAATACTACTGTATCAATCAATCCTTTGCCTACATTGACCGGGGTGAGCTTTACCTGTCTTGCGGGATTGGCTCTTGATACTCAGGATAATTCGGCAGAATATTAATCGAAATTAAGCCCGTTTGTGAAATTCTTTAAGGAGTTCCTCGCGGGCTTTTTCTTTGGTTAGTTCTTCGCCTTTTTCGGCAAAATTATCCTCAATCTCAGTCAGCATCTTTTTTGCCCTACCGACTTCAGTTCCTGATGGGATTCCAAGAAGATCCATAATTTCTTTACCATTCAGGATATTCTTTTCAGAAAGGGGTTCTTTAGCCTGTTCCCTGACTTTTTTTATCTTTTCTGCGAGATCGGGAATATCATTTGTTGAAGGTATTTTTCCTAGTTCATCAGCCCGGGCAAGTGCCAGGATAGAATCAACTAATTCATCCCCTACATCCCGGATAAATTTACGAATAGCTTTAGTACCTGAATCTCTACCCAAATGATGAGGACGCATGTGGTTTCGAACCATCTTTTTTACTTTGGCGATAGTATCATTTTCAAATCTCAACCTTTTCAATACCGCTTCGGCAATTTCTGCTCCTACTTCTTCATGTCCATAAGAATGAATTTCATCTTCCAGCATTGTTGTGGTAGTAGCTTTGCCAACATCATGTAATAAGGCTGCAATTTGGTTATCCACTCCAGGGTTAGAATTTTTCAGTACCATAAGAGTATGTCTATAAGCATCACCTTCGGTATGGTACTTTGGGTTTTGTTTAATGCCTTTTAAGGCCTCTATTTCAGGTAAAAGAAATGGAAGTACCCCTGTAAGACTCATGAGTTTTACGGCTTTATTTAACCCACCATAATCCATTATTTTCTTTAATTCTTTTTCGGCTTTGTCATCTATATACGGATCTCCATATTCATCAATTGCTGATTTACATTTAGGGCATTCAAATTTAAATTTTTCTTTTGAATGGGGATCCCAATTGGCAGCGCCTTTCCAATCACAGTTTTTACATTTAACATTAACTTTATTCAACATTTTGATACGGTCTTTGACTTTTTTTACATCTTTTAAAATGGCCCTTGGGATGTCCCAATTATATTTGGCCTGGAATCTAAAAAGTCGAAGGATTCGTATAGGATCATTACTGAACATCTGGGACCAAGAAACATTAGGATGCCCTTTTAGAATGCCTTTTTCTATATCTTTTTTACTGGTACCTGTTAGATCTTCAAATTCTCCAGTAGTCATATCCTTTAAAAGCATATTTACAGCAAAATCACGTCTTTCCAAATCATCTTCGAGAGTACCGGGCATGGTTTCCCGGTCTCGGGTTTCCGGATCAGGATAAAACTCTTTTTGTGGGTCTGCGAACTGAAGCTTAGCTCCCTCAGTTTTATAAGTTTTACCTTTATATGTAATATCTTTATTAAATTTAATTTCCCATATGGGATATTTTTTTCTTTCACCCATGTGTACGGGTTCAGATATGGTCTCCGGTCCAAACTGTTCTCGAATATAATGGGTTATTTTTTTTGACCCACCCTCTTCATTTACTACCAGATCTATATCATCGGGCTCAATTGAGGGGTCATTTTTTATGATACTTAAATAAAGGTCTCTTGGGTAACCCCCAACAGCTTTGACCTTCCCTTTGAAGGGGGTATCTTTCAGGTAGTCCTGGAAAAGGCGATCTATCTCTTTTAAGGCCTGGTTGGCAACGAGATTAACGAAATTGAGGGCGACTTTGATTTGTGGTTGCATAGTATTTAGATAAAATAATAATAAGTTATTACATAGTGTCTTTTAAAATTTGAAATCTGTTTGTTTTCTCAAGTTGGGAGGCTTGGAATCTCCTTTTTAAGATATATTGTCCAACAGAAGATTCTATTTTAAGATTCTCCAGTTGGCTATCAGCTGCCCTGATTATGGTATCGAGTTCTTCTAAAGTTTCCGAATATTCATTAAGGCTGTTACATTCTTCTGCCATTTTAGTGAGTTCAAAGCATAGATTTGGAATATTTTCGAAAGAAGCTTCTTTGATTACTTCTATCAGATTTATCAGTTTATCTGATTCTACATCTGATATGAATATTTGAATATATCCTTTGAGTTCCTTTATTTCTTCCGGGGTGGCTTGGACTTCATTTTTTATCTGTTGGATACAACCGTCCAAATCACTCTTTAATTCTTTGTAATAAAAGCCTTTGACATCACAGACCTGGAAAATCTGAGTATCCCTTTCTACACTTTCTGAACATGCATAGTATGTATACCATGTAGAATTTGACCATCTTGAATAGCTCATTTTATGATTCGTTCTTTATAATAAAAGACGTAATATTTATGCTGGTTTTCTATAATTGTGTCTATCCTGATTAAATTCCAGTCGTACATTTTTAAAATAGTATTCCCGTCCTTAACAGCATCCACAAAAAAGGTATTTTTGGGATAATGACTCTTTGCTGCTTTATTTCCAGACGCACAACAGACGAAGAGCAAGGCAAGAATAATTAATTTTTTCATAAAGTAAATCCTCCAATAACTTGATTCTGTATTAGTAAGTTATTGGAGGATTTTTAATGGTCGGGACGAGAGGATTTGAACCTCCAAAAACCGGCTCCCAAAGCCGGGGCCCTAAACCAGGTTAGGCGACGTCCCGTTTGTAAAAGTGGTCGGAGTGACAGGATTTGAACCTGCGACACCTTGGTCCCGAACCAAGTGCGCTACCAGGCTGCGCTACACTCCGATATTGTAAATTGGTCGGGGTAGCAAGATTTGAACTTGCGACCACCTGAACCCCATTCAGGTGCCCTACCAGGCTGGGCTATACCCCGTTATATTTAGTAAATGGCTGGGGTGGAGCGGTTCGAACGCCCGACAGAGGACTTCAAAGGCCCTTGCTCTTCCAGCTGAGCTACACCCCAATAAAATTAATTAGTGCATCTAAGTTATCAATGCTGATTTGACAGATCCATATTCTGTTGCTCTACCGTTGAGCGTTTTCCCCACATGGAACTCTCAAGAATTCCAGGCGGGGAAATGTGGAGTCGAACCACAGTTTAATGTAAGCATCAACTGTAAAGATGCACTATGCTACTCTCCATATTTATTTTTTCCATCTTTCTATTTGTTGAAATGATACTGAATGTGAAAGACAACAAAAAGAATGTTCATATTTATATGTTTTTCTTTTTTCTCTTTTAAAATTTACACCACAATAATCACAAATCAAATTGACTATAACAGGATCTTTTGCATGTAAGGAAGAATGATTAGCCCTAGATTTTAATTCTAAATTTTCAAGTTTATTGTCCAATTTATTTTCATTTTTATGATGAACCACTTCATTGATTCTAAGTAACCTTCCTAAATAATTTTCCATAATAAATCGGTGTTCATAGATATACCGTTCTCCGATATATTTTTTTCCTTGGTAATAAGTTGGGGCAGGTATCATCCACCGGCCATCCCCAGAAAGTAATCTTCTTAATATAAGGGGAGCACCACCTAAACCTATACTGTTAGTGTGTTCTTCAATTTTTTCATCTGACGGAAATTTTTCTTTATTCCTCTCTTCTCGAAGTTTAAGAAGACTTTCTTTTCTTTCCGTTTTTTTAAAAGCCTTGTACTTTTTAGTAAATTTTTCCGGCTGTGGGAGGTCTCTTACCCACAAACTTACGGAACCTTTAGAAACATTAATAATTTTTGCTATTTCAGGTATAGCAAGGCCTGCCTGTCTTAATTTCCTCGCTTGTTCATATTCTTCGTTTTTTTTCATATTAAACCTCCAATGTTAATATAAATCATGGTAGGTTCAATGTGCTAAAATGTCAAAGAGCGAGATGGCTGGGATGCAGGGATTTGAACCCCGAACGGGCAGATTCAGAGTCTGCTGTCCTACCAATTGGACGACATCCCAATAATTCTGACGAGGAGGGACTCGAACCCCCAAGGATTGCTCCCGCACGGTTAACAGCCGTGTTGCTTGCCATTAGCATACTCGTCAATATAACGAAAAAAGCCCCTCTACCGGTGGGGTAGAGGGGCTTTTGGATTTCCAATTTAAACAATAAGCCTTTTACCCCAGTAGTTTGTCTCCTGGTTGCGGATTATTAGGCTGATTGTTATTTGTCCGAATCATAATAACCTAAATATATACCTAAAGGATGATAATGTCAATAGGAAAATAAAAATAATTAAACCCCAACCTGTCTTACTTCTATTGTTTTATCCCGGACGTTTTCGATTGCTTCCATTTTGGTGCCTTTTGAATCATTGATTGCCTTGATCAAATCGGTTATGGCTTTTTTGGTTTCTGATGAAAATTTCTCACAGGGGATAGAAGCCACATTGACATATACACATGTTTTTGAAACTGAGTTGGCTCTTAAACCCCGGGGGAAAATATTTCTTCGAATACCATAGTAATAACATTCATTAATTTTAATGTCTGAAATGGTTTTGAATTTGTCAAAGCTCATTTTGGGGTGAGTTTTGATAAACTCTTCTGTCTGTGATTTGATGTCAGGATTCATAAATTTAACCCTTCTGGAATGACAAGAGTTTTTCCCCCAGGCAATATTTCAAGTTGATGCCAAAAACTCTTTAACCATAAACCCTTGACGCAAAATATAGAGTCTTTTTTTACTGGGTCATTTACTTGATATTCCATAAGGAGAGTATTTAATTTTTCCCATTGGGAAAAAAAGTCATCAGTTTTATGGTCCCTGATGTCATCTGTATACTCAATAAGCCCCGTTGTTATTTCCAGAGGGTCTTCACCTATAAAAACATGCCTTGCTTTGGAATCAATCTGAATAACTTTGCACATATTCATACAGAGTTGGGCAAAATTCAGTTCTTGCCTTTCAAGCTTGCTTCCGAACCCAAAGAGAGACATATTCATCTCGGCTACACACATCGGAATATTGCAGTCCCGATATTTTATTAAATCTTCAGGGGCTAAATTAGCGCGAACAATATGCTTGGTTGTAGTTAAGACGACTTTAATATCACTCATATTATATTGTACGGCTTAAACTAATATTTCTTCAATCAAAGTTTAATTCTTCCATTTCGGAGTCTGTTTCTTCATCCTCATTGCTGAAAAGAAGATCAGAATTTTCTTCCTCGGGAAGAATTTCATTAGCATTGGCACTTACATGGTCTTCTGATATGATATCATCGTCCGGGTAAATCATTTCTTTTTACCTCCTGTTTAATAAAGTTTCGTATTTTTACTACCATTTTACAAGTATTTGCCCATTGTGGATCAAATACAAAATCTATGCAAGAATCCTTTAAGCAATCTTTACAGTTAATTACTTTTAGGCATTGTCGGCAGCACGAAATATACCAGGCTTTTCTGAAATTTTCTGCATGATTTTTTATCCACCAGAAATAAAAGGCCTGTGAAGGTTTTCCATGATCGTCAAAAAATAAATCCTTTCCTATTTTTTGACTTTCAATATATTTCGATTTATCCATGGCATTTGTTTGTGCTTTTATAAAGCGAAAACTGTCCATGGTTAAATGTTTTTTAATAAAGGAAAATATCATAAATTCCTCCTTCATTAATAATTATACTTAAAAACGACAAAAAAATTCAAAGATTTATATTTATTTTTTATGCGGATTTGACTATCATAAGATTGAAGCTAAACTTTTAAAGAGAGGGCCAATGTGAAAAAAAAGCTGATGGTTATTATAGGTCTGGTAATTGCTGTTGGGTTGGTATTTTATTTCATGTGTGCAAAAAAAGTGGACATTAGAGAAGCTATAAGACTTGCCGGATTTTAAGGTCATATAGTTTTCTCTGAGGCATTTTTTATTCGAATTTTTATATCAACATATCTTATCTTGTCAATAAAATCTTCTGGGTTATTTTTATTTATTAATCCATTGATGTTTTCATTGAGTACATCTGATTCTAAAAAATTTCCGGTGCCCATAAGAAATAATTCAGCGTCGGTTTTAGATACTATGCTTTGAAGTATCTGTCTACCATCAATTGGATATAAGGATAGGTCGGTAATAATTACATTATACTTATGGATTTTAGCTTTACCAAAAGCCGTGGCACTATCAAAAAAATCCACAGCCCAGCCTGTATTACCTAAAAGCCCAATCAAATTGGACCTTATCGACAGATCGTCTTCAATAATTGCGATGTTCATTAGTGTTTTATAAAAAGAGCTGCCACACTTATAACAGTTGCCAATCCTGCTAAAGCCCCAATAATCCAGGAGACCGTAGAAACTGAAGCCCGAACACTTTGTTCAAAATTTTTTCTTTCTTCATTATCTTTGGATCGGCCTTCTCTTTCCACGGTTATGGCTTGAGTCCTCTCTTCCCTTTCTGTTGTAATACAATCAGAGTTATCATCCATTTTGTCCTCAATACCTTCCAACCGGCGCTCCAACTCATTAAGCCTTTTTTCCAAATTTGACCACCTTATAACTGAACTGTCAAGATGACCTTTTAAATCCCCAGAAATAGTTGTTACCATTTTAGAATCCCGTTCTAATCGATTAAAAATTTCCCGGAGATCCGAAATGATGGTAGTCTGATTCTGAGAGGCATTAGCGAGTTGTTGTTCGACCCGAATCAGCATATCTCTGTCTCGTTCTTCCATTTCTTTCAATCCTTATAAAAAGAGGTTACAATTATGGAAGAAAATTTTAATAAAAGGTTATTAAAAACAATTGGGGGTGAAATACATATTCGTGTCAAATTTAAAAATAATTTGGTAGATTTTCTGATATGATTCTTTTTTCACAGCTGTAGCAGATAGCATATTTATCGTGGTCTGTCAAGCTTTCACAGCGGGTTTTACATAAATTACAGGTATTAATACTTTTTTCTTCCAGGATTATTTTTGGAATTAATTCTTCTTTTATTCTCTCGAGCATCTTTATAATTTCATTTCTTTCAAGGTAAGATGCATGAGTTGTCATAACCAGGTCATGGTCGTCTCCTCCGTCCTGGCAGCGGCTTTCTATTTCCCATTGGGTGAGATTAAATTTTTCTTTTAATTTTTCAGCAAGTCTGAAGCTATTTATTCCAATACTAATGACAACCTTTGGAGGCTGTTTGAAGTCCGTTTTATTTTCAAGCCATAGTTCCGGTCTGAGGCAAAGTTTAGGGTAATTAATATCCTGTAGATCATAATAAATATAATCGTGCCTTTCACTTCCAAAAACACTCTTTACAATGGAGCCGAATTCGATATCCCAACAGACCTTTTCTTCTACCCAGTACTTACATTTGTCTTTTAGGCATGGCTTTCCTTCCTGAGGACAAGCATCTTTATGCGGGTAGTATTGTAGCATTATCTCGTCAATTGACATAAAGGTCCTTGGTTGGGATATCTACTAATTCTGCATGAGCAGTCTCATTCAATTCAATAAGAACTATCCTTATCTTATTTTCAAATTCAGAGCTTTGTCCTGGCTGAATAACAATTGACTTATCAATATAAGTCTTCCAAACTCCTGTTACGGTATAATTCTCGTGTATATGACCGCAAAGGACTACCAGAGGCTGTTCCCTTTGAATCCAATTATAAACAGCCTCAGAGCCCACCCGCCGGCCGTCCATGCAGACATCCAGACTCAAGGCCCATGGTGGCTGGTGGATGGCCATAATGGTTTTATTCGTTGCATGAATGGCCTTTAAATCATCCTCAATAGTACCTTTGGCTGAAAAGTAAGCATTAGTGTCTGGAATATTTACCCAGCCTTGTTCCGAAACATCTGAGGGTTTGTGGATGTATTTTTCCGGGCATCGCCAATCTATGGAATCCCATTTGCAGGCAGTTTTCAGGCCAAAGGGATAATCCTGTACGAAGGGGTAAGCTTTGAATTCATACCCATCCTTCTGGTAAGGAACCTCATCAAGAAGTGTTCCGTACTTTTTGAAATATTTTTTCCTGGTATAGATATCGTCATTACCAAAGAAGGCCAGGACTTCAATACCGTTTTCTTTACACCTGTCATAGAATTGTTTAAGATACCCATTTACAAATTTTTTTTGAATCTCAAATATTCCGCTGCCCTTCGGGAGCAAATCCGCCCCGAGATGAATCAGTTTGATTCCCTGCTCCAGCGCTGTTGCCAGGATTGCTTCGTATCGCGGGATATTTCCGTGGAGGTCTGTTGTGTAAATTATCCTGAGCATGATTATCCTTGGAAAATGTAAGGAGCGTAGCCAGACCTTGACCTATTAAAACATCATTTATGTTTATATAACCGTCTAATTTATGGGGGCTATTAAAACATCTATTTAAATCCCCCAATTTAAGAGTTATGTCGCCGGATTTAACATATACTTCGGCAAAATATTTATTGAAACCTTCATATACTTTCTTTTTAAAAATCTGAAAATAGGCGGCTTTGCCCTTTAAATTTTGTTCTAAATACTGGATTGTGTAGGCAGCCTCTGAGTCTTCCTTTGCTCTTATTCTGTTGAATCTAATTAGAACTTTTTTCCAAGTTTCAAAACCTAAGTCAATCCATATTATTATTGCATTTCCATCTATTATCTTTATTATTTTCCCTTGATAAAACCAATTATGTGTATGCATAGGCCTTCTTTGATTATACTGTTCAATTATAAAAAAATAAACTTTATTTCATTTTAACCTATTAAATTATAAGGGTATTTGAAATACTCTATTATTTATTCCTATATTTTTTGTATAAAATACGATAAAATAGAGTATAAGGTACTAAATTTATGCGTAATCTGTCAAAAACCATAGATCGTATTTTGAAAATTGAGCCCAATCTCGAGGGTATGCTTATTCCCATTAAGGAAAAATGGGATAGAGGTCCTCGAAGAAAAATCTATTGGAAGCAGCTTTTTAATATTTTGAATTCCGAGATTTCCCCAACACATCCAAGACGTGTGGAAATTCAAAATCTTTTCATTAATAAAATCAGGAAAGTTCCACGGAAATCTTACACTTTTGAAAATGCAAGCTCTGTTGAAACAGTTGTGGGTATTATTCCTGAAAACATGGAAAGCCAAGTACGTAGAAATGATCGCATGCAAATCGAGCTTGCAAAATTAGCCGTTGAGGCTCGACTAACTCATAATGAAGATTTGATGCTTGATGTGAATAGAAGGACTGAAAAATTAGATATCGCTCAGAAGAAAATTTGGTATGATATAAAAAATCATTTTAATATTTGGAAAGTCAATATTCCCACGTCCTTTTTTATAAGGTCCAAAGGGTCATTGCTTTCATTAACTTCGATTCGGATACCAGCTTCCTCCCAAGCCTCTAGTTCAGAGAATTTCCCGGAATCTTATATGATAAGAATGGATAATGAAACTTTAAAAAGATTCCTCAAATATCTGAATATTTCTCCTCCCCCGGGATTCTCTTCATCTGAAAATGAAAGTGACTAAGAATGGCGATTCTTGGCAGTTTGAATCCTAAATATTTTTACATTGATGATAATGGAGAAATAAAGAAATTAGTTTATTGCCGTTTATGTCATGCAGGTCCTTTTAAAGAGATTGAAGACAGAGTTAATTTCATGTTTTTTGGATTCGGAAAACG
>Ga0315289_10013449_pt1 | contig 11463 bp, 14 predicted proteins | sample YL17G11_40_MG_FD_203452 | JGI IMG/M metagenome (GOLD analysis project Ga0315289, IMG submission 203452) | Sediment microbial communities from Yellowstone Lake, YNP, Wyoming, USA - YL17G11_40 | ecosystem: Environmental > Aquatic > Freshwater > Lake > Sediment | place: USA: Wyoming | collected... | reverse complement strand
ATCAGGGGTCAGGGGTCAGGGATCAGGGATTAGGGGTCAGGGATCAGGGGTCAGGGATTGGGGGGAGGGCGAAAGGATGAGGGATCAAGGCTGAAGGATGACGCCGACCTTCGGTCGGTCAGACGCCGACTTTCGGTCGGTCAGACGCCGACCTTCGGACAGCGGCAGGCTGAAGGATGAAAGAAGACTCCAGGAGTCGGGAACCGGAAGTCAGAGAAAGGGTCTTTGGGAATTCGGGCTTCGGATTTGTTTCGGGTTTCGAGATTCGGATTTGGGATTGGTTTCGGATTTCGAGATTCGGATTTGGAATTTGTTTCGGATTTCGAGATTCGGATTTCGGGATTCAGATTTCGAGATTCGGGTTTCGAGTCTCCTACCCGAGCGCAGGTTAGATAACGCGGGCATCTCGGCCGCAGTCTCGCGGGCATCTCGCCCGCATGTGCGGTAACGTAAGGGTTCGCCCCGCGGCGTCCCGCAGGCAGAGAAAGATCGGAGCCAACCATGTCAAAACGGAAGAAATTCGATTCGAACTCACCCGACGCGCACAAGATCGCGCACGAGATCGTCCACGGCGCCTTTACGACCGAGGGAACCATGGTGGCCTTCCCGCTCTGCTTCCCGGGCGCCACGTCCCCGATCGTGGCCGACGAGAGCCGCATCACCGCCCTCGACGCTACGCCGGACGGCATCATCTACGGAGGGACGAGCGGACACCTGGCCCACCTGTTCGTCGGGGTCCTCAACGGCGCCACGGGAATGGTCTTCGACATCGGCGCGGCGCCAAACGCTACCCACTGCGCTGGCGTCTGCTGCGGAAAGGAAAAACTGATCGCGGCCGTAAACGGCCCCGGCGGAGGCCGCATCATCCGATGCGATCTCCACGGATTGCCTTCCGACCTCCTGCAGGAATGGGGTTTCACCCGGCCGGAGTTCCAGGACCTCGGCGAGGTCGTCGCGGGCGAGAGAATCGCGCACGCCATCGCCGACGCCTCGGACGAACGCGTCATCATCGCCACCGACCGCCATCTTCTCGTTCTCGGTTTTGGCGAAGGGACCCCCCGCGTTATCGGCGAGATCACTGGCAAGGCCAGGCTCGGCCTCGGATCCAAGGGAAGCGTCTTCGGCCTTGACGACGACGACACCCTCTGGCGCTACAAGCCCGACGCCGACGCCCTCGAGCGCAAGGCCGTTGCTCTGCCCCAGGGCGATTGGAAAAGCGCCCCCCTCATGTGGGGACGAGACCCCGTGGACGGCACGCTCTACACCGCCGACGCCGAGGGGCGTCTCTTCTCGATGCGCGAGGGCAACGGTTCGGCGTCCGAGCCCGTCTTCAGCGACTGCCTCGGCAAGACGCTTCTGGCGCCGGTCGGCCCCATGGCGGCGACCTTCGACGGGCGCCTCTTCGGAACGTGCGGGAACGAGATGTCCAAGCACTTCTGCTACGATCCCGCCACGGGCGAGCTCGCGTCGACGGGCGTCGCCGTCTCGGTCATCGAGCGCCGCCGCTACGGCTACGTCTTCGGCGACGCCGTCACGGGCCGCGACGGCCAGATCTTCTTCGGCGAAGACGACGACCTCGGGCACCTGTGGATCTACTTTCCGAAGATTCTCAAGCGTCGGCCGTAGCAGCGACACAGGAAAGATAACATGAAGGCCGTGGCACTCATGGCGTAGGATCGTGCTTGAAGCACCAATACGACCCAAAGGAGCACCACGGCCATGAGTAAGAGGATAACAGATGAAGGACAGCAGGACAAGAGAATCCGTTTCGTGCGGGGGGAGCGAGTAGAGGTGGGGATCGACGTGCACAAGCGCAGCTACAACGTCACGCTCTGGAGCGAGCAGCGCCAGTCGGTCGTGTCGCGTTGGACGCAACCGGCCGATCCGGCCGCCTTGATCCGGAGTCTGGCGCCCTACAAGAAGCGAATCGACGGCGTCGTGTACGAAGCGGGGCCGACGGGGTACGCGCTGGTTCGGCGTCTGCGCGAAGCGGAGTTTCGCGCCGATGTGATCGCCCCGTCGCGCACGCCGAAAAGCACGGGTCAGGAAGCGAAGAGCGATCGCCTGGACTCGCGCAAACTCGCCATGTGGTCGGCCAAGGGTTTGCTGCAAGCGGTCCGCGTTCCGAGCGTCGAGGAGGAGGGCGACCGGCAGGTGTTCCGCATGCGCCACGACGTGGCGCCCAAGCGCCGGCGCATCAAGCAGCAGATCAAGAGTCTCCTCTTGCAGCACGGAATCGCCCAGCCTGACGGTTTGCGGACGTGGGCGCGGCGGGGCGTGGAAGCGTTGCGCAGAATGCAACTGAGCGCGCAACTGAGGTTCTCGCTCGACCTGTTGCTCGAGGACCTGGCTCATTACGACTGGCGCCTTAAGAAGGCCGACGCGGCGCTCAAGGCGTTGGCCGAAACCAAGCGCCACAAACGGTCGGTCGAGGCGTTGCGGAGCGTTGGGGGCGTGGGCCCCGTCACGGCCATGGCGATGCGCACGGAACTCATCGCCCCTGAGCGCTTCAGCGACGGTCGCCAGGTCGCGGCGATGACGGGCTTGGCGCCGATGGTCTCGCGCACGGGCCAGACGGTTCGCGAAGGAGCGTTGATGAAATGCGGCAACGCGCGCCTGCGCAAGGCGCTCATCGAAGCCGCCTGGCGATGGGTGGCCAGCGACGCCTGGGCCGGCCGGCAATACGCCCGATTGGCCCTCAACACCGGCGACAAAAAGAAAGCGATCGCGGGCATGGCCCGACGACTCGTCATCATTCTCTGGCGCATCAGCGTAACGGGCGAGCCTTACCGGCCGCGACCCATTGAGGAGCCGACCGTGGCGCGATCGCCGGGCGCGAAGAAGAGATGCCAGCCTGGGCGGCCAAGCACCCAGAACAGAAGCAGGCGAGGCACCATCGCGCAAACGACAGCGCCTCGCGCGCTTGTACAGCCGCCAGGGTAGCAGGCCGGCTCCCCGGCAAGAGGCAGTATGGCAAAAACGGCGCCTGGGCGCCAGAAGTCAGAATCCCAAACCATGAGGAAGAAAAGTCGGCGGGCACGAGCGAAGAGAGCGCCCCAGCAAACGAGAAGATCTTGCGGTTTGGGTTGCGCGAACCCTCCTGGTGGGCCTGGACCCACGTTGGAAGATTGCGCAATCCGAATTCGACATCGCATACATAACGGGTGCTTCGAGCACGGATAGCAGACTGATCGAACCGTTCGAGGAGAACTCTCCCGCAATCGCCCACTTGACTTACGGCCTCATAGCAGAAGGGCGAAGGCGACTTTCCTCCGGTCTGCGGGACAACCGGCGATTCGGGTGGCGACCGCCACACACGCGACGCTCCCCGAGAAATGGCTTGCATGCTTCAGAGATCCCGTCCCAATCTGGACCCGGTATGTAGCAATGGCGGTGGAGACGGCAAGAAAACCCCGGGTCCACGCAGACACGTCCGTTTTCGGCGGCTGCTTCGATCGGGAATTCACCCATCCGCATTTTCCCGCCTCTGGAGGCGATCTGACCGTGAGGAAGTCGAAGGAGTTCGACTGCGTTCGGATGAAACGGGAGATCCAGGAGAAGCTCCGAAAGGAGTTCGAGGGGATGACGGCCGAAGAGGCGCGCGAGGCCAGGCGAAGAAGGATCGCGGAGCATTCCGTCATCGGCCCGTTCGCCGAGCAAGTGCGCATCACGAAGACTCGAACGACGCAATAAGGTCACAAGAGGCTCAGCGCCCGACGCCGACGCGCTCGATCGGAAGGCCGTTGCTCTGCCCAAGAGAGAGAAGGCCTCCCCGCGTCCCCGGTGAAATGCGGCGCAGCCGCCCTCGGCTGTGGTTCTTCGCGCCGCTCGTCCGTCGGAACCGTCCCACATGAACCAAGGCTTCTCCGGCATAGCGCGAACATGGCATTGTCTAATGAGCGCCCTCTCACGTGCGCGCCTTCAGGCATTTCAGATAGAGTAAAATGGAAACGGCGAGCCCAACCTGCAAGAACAAACCGAAGCGCCAGACGAACGAGACCGCCAGCAACGCGGCAACCAACAGCTTCGCCCAAACAGGCGCATCCGTAACGAGAACATATACGGCAGCCAGCGCGACTGAAACGATCAATGGTATGAGGAAATATGGCATGCGGCGCCGTCTAACGCTAGGGGTGAGGCGCGCGGGGCCGCTTCGCCTCGACCCGTTTGTGTGGTTGGACCCCCTCGCCTTCGCTTCTTCAGCCTATCTCTGCCCCTTCAGCGCCCTCTCCACCGCCTCTAAACTTGCCTCAATCTTTATCGGCCGGTTGGCGAAGTTCGAGGCGATGCCGCGGTCTCTGAGGTTGTCCGTATGGTAGTTCACTACGGCGTCGGGATCTTTGAGCAAGTTGCCCGTCAGGATTCCAACGACCAGGTCGTCCTCGCCGATGACGCCCTTCTCGCGCAGCTTCTTCGCGCCGGCCACGGAGCAACACGACGCGGGTTCGGCGCCGATGCCCGCCGCGTCCACCCACGCCTTCGCGTCCATGATCTCCTGTTCGCTCACCTGCTCGACCGTGCCGCCGCTCCACTCGACGCCGCGCAGGCTCTTCTTCCACGAGACCGGATTGCCGATCTTGATGGCCGTCGCGATCGTGTCGGCGTTGCGGACGGGCTCGAAGGGGGTCTTGTTCACCCACATGCGATAGAGCGGATTCGCTCCGTCGGCCTGAATGACGGCGATGCGCGGCTTCTTGCGAATCGCTCCGAGTTCGAGGAGTTCCCGCATTCCCTTCGCCAGGGCGCTGGAGTTCCCCAAGTTGCCGCCCGGCAAGACGATCCAGTCCGGCGTCTCCCAGTCGAGTTGCTGGAGGAGTTCGAAACCGATCGCTTTCTGCCCTTCGATGCGAAAGGGATTGATCGAGTTGAGAAGATAGATGTTGAGCTTCGCGCAGACTTCCTGCACGAGTTCCATGGCCGCGTCGAAGTCGCCCCCGATCTGGAAGGTCTTGCCGCCGTAGGCAAGCGCCTGGGAGAGTTTGCCGTAGGCGATCTTGCCTTCGGGAATGAAGATGATCGCCTCCATTCCGGCCGCGGCGGCGTAGGAGGCCATCGAGGCCGAGGTGTTTCCCGTCGACGCGCAGGCCACGCGCCGCGCCCCCATGAGGCGGGCGGCCGTCACGCCGCACGTCATGCCGCGGTCCTTGAACGAGGCGGTCGGGTTCTCGCCTTCATGCTTGAGCAGGAGGCGACTGAGGCCGGCGTATTCGCCCGCTTTCCCGGCCGGGTAGAGGCGCGTGTTGCCCTCCATGCGCGAGACGATGCACGACGCGTCGACCGGGAGAATCAGCTCGCGGTGCCGCCACACGCCCGACTCGTCCGGGAAGCGCCGGCTTCCCCATCGCCCGTCCCAGATTCGGCGCAGATCCAAAGCGTCAAGGGCCTCGAGATCGTGAATGAGGTCCAGGAGATCGCCGCAGTCGCAACGATAGCGTACGTCGCCTGCGTCATACTCGGCGCCGCACTCGATGCAACGCAGTTTCACCGAGCGTTTCAGCATCCCCTGCATGTCTCACCCGCCCTTGACGGGTCTTTGAGGCGAGGGGCTCTTGGGCTCGCGGATTCCCTCCCCTTTGCCTCAACGTGTGCGCTCCCCGCGGGTCGCCGCCTTCAGTCGGGGCAATCTCCTCACGAAGAACGGGACAGGTAATCGGCCAGCGCCTCCTGCCAGGGCCGCATCGGCTCGAGCCCGATCTCGAGAGCGCGCGAGCAATCGAGCACCGACCACGCCGGTCGCGGCGCGGGGACCGGTCGCTCGGCGGTTGTAACCGGCTGGATCGCGCCGGGATTCTTTCCCGAAAGCTCGGCGATCTTGCAGGCGAATTCGTACCAGGTGCATTGTCCGCTATTGGTCAGGTGAAAGATCCCCGTGACGTCGAGCCGGGTCAGGGCGATCAGCCGTTTGGCCAGATCCGCCGCGTAGGTCGGACTCCCATGCTGGTCATTCACCACGCGCAGCGGCCCGTCCCTAGCCAAGAGGTCGCGAACCTTCACAACGAAGTTGCGACGGCCCGGGCCAAAGAGCCACGCCGTGCGCACGATCTGGCAGTCCTCCAGCGCCGCCGCCGCGGCCTTCTCGCCGGCGTACTTGCTCCGCGCGTAAACGCCGATCGGGTTCGGCTCGGCGTTTACGGGATAAGGTTCGGTCGCCTTCCCGTCGAAGACGTAGTCGGTGCTTATCATCAGCATCCTCGCGCCCACGTCCGCGCACGCGCGCGCGACGTACCCCGGGGCCACGGCGTTGGCGCGGTGACACGTCTCGGCGTCTTGCTCGGCGCCGTCCACGTCCGTGTAGGCGGCGCAGTGGATCACGTGCGTCGGATGAGCGTGCTTGATCAGGTCGCGCGCCCGTTCTTCCCGCGTCAGGTCCGCCTCCGAGATGTCGACCCCAAGGGCGCGTTCTCTTCCCGCGCGCAACCGCGCCACCAGCGCCGACCCGAGCATCCCGTGCGCTCCGGTTACGAGGTACCTTCTGTGCATGGCCGACAAGCCTTCTCCGCTGCGGGAGGGCATCCACTCATGCTCGGCGCGCAACGCGCGGCGCCGGCGGGTCCGCCACAGAGGCGCCGTCACCCCGTCTCAACGCCCGTCTCCCACTCCCACGACCTCCGGGCCGAGCCCTGCGTTCACCAGGACCCGAGCGATCGTCATGATGGCGCCCGTACGAAGGCAAGGCAAGGAAAATGCGGGGCCGCTCCGCCGCCGTCGTCAAGTGAACGGTGCGCGCGGGGCCTCTTCTGCGGAGGGGAATGGGGACGGGGAGCGCGCGTCAGAGAAGGCCCGGAAAAATCTCGCCGAGTCGCGCAAAAAGCCCTTGACGAGCGCGGCTCGAGATGGTAATACTCATTGCAAGTATGTAATACCGAGGTCCGGCATGTCCGATCTTATCCGACTGTCCATCTCCATCGAAAGACCCCTCTACGAGCGGATGCAGCGGCTCATCGAGGAGAGCGGCTACGCCAACCGCTCGGAGTTCGTCCGCGACCTCGTCCGCGGCCGCCTGGTCGACGAGGAATGGAGGCGCAACGAGGAGGCCCTCGGGACGATCACGCTGATTTACGACCACCACAAACGCCAGCTTTCCGAGCGGCTGACGGACCTGCAGCATCACCACCACCGCGAGATTCTCGTCTCTTCGCACGTGCACCTGGATCACAACCTGTGCGCGGAGATGATTCTGGTCAGAGGGCGGGCGAAGAAGGTCGAGGAGTTGGCGAATCAACTGGGGAAGGAAAAGGGCGTTCTCCACACGGCGCTGTCGATCGGCTCGACGGGAAAGCGGCTGGCGTGAAAAGGGGCTTTTTTCTCGTCCGGAGAGTATTACGAACAGAGGAAGCGTATTACAGAACGAAGGGAGAGAGATCTCAATGCGAAGACTCGGAAAGGGGAAGTGGGGGGGCGCCGGAGCAGCCGGAATCCTTCTTGCCGCGAGCCTGGTCTCGCTTGGCTGGGCGCACTTCCAAGTCCTCATGCCGACGACGGAGTTCGTGACGGCGGAAGGCGCCAAGAGCGTCCGCTTGGACCTTCTGTTCACCCATCCCATGGAACAGGGACCGGTGATGGAAATGAGCGCGCCGCGGCAGTTCGGCATGCTGGCCCACGGCAAGAAGACGGACCTCAAAGACTCGCTGCAGGCGAAGAAGGTGGATGGCAAGACGGCCTATTCCACGCCGCCTATCACGCCCAAGACGCCCGGCGACTACATCTTCTACGTCGAACCCGCCCCTTACTGGGAGCCCTCCGAGGAGAAGATGATCGTCCACTACACCAAGGTGGTCGTAAACGCTTACGGCGAGGAGGAAGGCTGGGACGCCATGGTGGGCTTTCCCGTTGAGATCGAGCCCTTGGTCCGTCCCTACGGGCTCTGGTCCGGCAACTGTTTCCGAGGCGTTGTGAGGAGAAACGGCCAAGCCGTTCCCTTTGCCGAGATCGAGGTCGAGTTCTGGAACGAAGGGAATCGCGTTCAGATCCCCGCGGACCCGTTCGTGACCCAGGTCATCAAAGCGGACGCAAACGGCGTGTTCTGCTACGCGATGCCCAGAGCGGGCTGGTGGGCTTTCGCAGCGTTGGTCGAGGGCGACGAGAAGATGAAGAGCCCGGAAGGCAAAGAGGTCGAGGTGGAACTCGGCGGCCTCATATGGGTCCGGTGTCACGACATGAAGTGAACGTCCGGCGCGGCCGCGGGCGCGGCGGGCGACGCCCCCCCCCCCCCGCCCCGTCCGGTTGCGCCTGCCGACGGTTCGTCGTCTTGTGGGAAGGGATCGCGCGATGCACATTGCCGACGGAGTCCTCTCCGGGCCGGTTCTAGCCGCGACGGGCGCGCTGGCGGCGGCGGGAGTAGCCGTGGGGTTGCGCCAGATGGATTACGAGCGCGTGCCCCGCGTGGGAGTGCTGGCTTCCGTGTTCTTTGTGGCGTCGCTGATTCACGTGCCCATCGGCCCGGCAAGCGCGCATCTCATTCTCAACGGCCTGATGGGATTTCTACTGGGCTGGGCGGCGTTCCCCGCGCTCGCGGCCGCTCTGCTGCTTCAGGCGATTCTCTTCGGCTACGGAGGGTTGGTTGCGCTGGGCGCCAACCTGGTCAGCATGGCCCTCCCGGCCGTGGCATGCTACCATCTGTTCGCTCGGTGGGTGCGGCCCGCCTGGGGCGGGCGTCAACTGTTCTGCTTGGGTTTCCTCGCCGGAGTCACAAGCATCGCGCTGTCATGCGTTTTGATGGCTCTGGCGCTATATCTGAGCGGGCGCGAGTTCCTCGCCGCCATCGCGGCCATATCCCTTGCGCATGTGCCCGTGGCGGCGATCGAGGGTTTCGTGACGGGCTCGGCCGTAGCGTTTCTTCACAAAGTGCGCCCCGAATTTCTGGCGGCGCCGCTCAGGAGTCGTTGTGAATGAGGAGAAGAATGAGGAGAAAAATGGCGCTTGATGGACGATCTGAGGACCGTGTCATGGCCGCTTCGCCCGCATGGTCGAGGAGCGCGGCATCGTCGCTCCGAAGGGACTGCGGGGCGCCTCGAATGGCCGGACCCAGTCATGGCGCCCGTTGCGGGGCCTTCGCGATTCGGGTCGTCGCCTTGGTCCTGGCGCTCGGCTTCCTGCGCGCGTCCGCCGCCCACGCCCACAAGGTCAAGGTCTTTGCCACAGCCGAGGAAGACACAATCTCGGGCTACGTGTACTTCTCGGGAGGGAACCGTCCCCGCAGCGCCGTCATCCGTATCGCCGGCCCGGGAGGCGCCGCGTTGGGTGAAGCCAAGACGAACGAAAACGGCGAGTTCTCGTTCAAGGCGAAATACTCATGCGACCACATCCTGACTATGGACCTGGAGGACGGTCACGCCGCGCGGTTCACTATAAAGTCGGAGGAACTCCCTGCCGGCCTCCCGCCCCTGCCACGGGCGCCGGAGAAGACGCTCGGCGAGGCCGGGACGCCACCGAAGGAACCCGTCGCCGAAGAGAGCGAATCTGTCATGGCGCCAGGAGCGAGTGAGGTCTCGGGGAGTCCGTCCCGACCAGGCATGGAAACGGCCGTCGCGGAGGCCGTCGTCGCCGAGGCGGTCAGCCGCCAGATTCGTCCCTTGCGCGAGCAGTTGGACCGTCTGGAAGCGAAGATCCGCCTCAGCGACGTTGTGGGAGGCATCGGCTGCCTCTTCGGTGTCACGGGTATCGCGTTCTATTTCCTGGGTGTGAGAAAGCGCGAAAGAGACGCTCCGCGCCGAGGGTCCTGACCCCGCGAGCGCCCTCTCTTCGCGACGCCTTCTTCCCATTCCCGCATGAAGCAGAACTAAGGAAAGAGCAATCGCCGTGATCGTCTTCCCGCAAGGCGAACGAAGGACGCTGATCCATCGTCTGGATCCCCGCATGCGCGTGGCAACGGGCTTTCTTTTCGCCGTCATCGTCTGCTTGAGCCAGAGCCCCCCCGCCCTCGCCGCAAGCTTCGCCACGGCGCTCGCGCTCCTTGCTCTGGCGCGCCCGGACCGGGGGCGGATCGTTCGAGGGCTTGCGGCGCTGAACCTCTTCATGTTTCTGCTTGCGGTTTCCCTGCCGCCCTTCGTGGCGGGAGAGGCCGTGTGGCGGATCGGAAGCCTCGCCTGGAGCCGCGAGGGAATGTGGCGAGCGGCAGCGATCGCGATCCGAGCCAACTCCATCCTAGCGGCGCTGATCGCGCTGCTGGGCGCGATGGAGCCGGCGCATCTGGGATTTGCCCTCTGCCGGCTCGGGTGCCCGGAGAAGCTCGCGCACGTCCTTCTCTTCATGATTCGCTACATCGAGGTGATCCACCGCGAGTACCACCGCCTGCGCGACGCCATGCGCATGCGCGGTTTTCGACCCGCATGCGACCGGCGCACGTGCCAGGCCTACGGCTATCTCGTCGGCCTCTTGCTCGTGCGGAGCCTGGACCGTTCGGACCGAATTGTCGAAGCCATGAAATGCCGCGGCTTCCGCGGTCATTTCCACGTCTTGACCCCATTGCGGATCGGCGCGTGGGACCTTCTCTTCGCCGCGCTGGCCACGGCAGACATGGCATTCCTCGGATGGATGGAGTGGAAATGAACGAACCCCTCCTCGAGCTCGAGGACGTCCATTTCTCCTACGGCGGGGACCGGCGCGTCCTGTGCGGCTTGGACTTCCATCTCGGCCCGGGCGAGCATGTGGGCCTCGTCGGGGGCAACGGTTGCGGCAAGACCACCTTCCTGCATCTTCTTGTGGGCCTGGTCAAACCCACGGCGGGAACGGTCCGGGTTTTCGGCAAAGCCCGGCGTCAGGAAGGAGACTTCCACGAAGTGCGTCGGCGCGTCGGACTCGTCTTTCAAGACGCCGACGACCAGCTCTTCTGCCCCACGGTCCTTGAGGACGTCGCCTTCGGCCCCCTCAATCTCGGCAAGTCCCGCCAGGAGGCGAGCGCCGCGGCGCGGGAGACGCTCAGGGGGCTCGGCCTGGAGGGATTCGAGGACCGGGTTACCTACAATCTTTCCGGGGGCGAGAAACGCCTGGTCTCTCTGGCAACGGTCCTGGCGATGAAGCCCCAGGTCCTCCTCCTGGACGAACCGACGGGCGGCCTGGACGCGGAAGCGGCCCAGCGCGTCATCGAGACGGTTTCCGGCCTGCCCCACGCGAGCATCATTGTGTCGCACGACCCCAACGTCCTCGACGGGCTGACAAACCGCGTCCTCGCCCTGCGCAACGGCCTCCTGGCGGAGCCATGATCCCGCTTGTCCTCGTCCGGGCGACGGTGTCGTTCGCCCATGCCGGCGCACCGAAGATCCTTATTCACGGCGACACCCTCTTGCACCGCGCCTTCCCGACGCCTGAAGAGCGCGAGACTGGCAAGATCCACGATTGGCGGCGCTTGGCCGAACGGTCTTGACGATCCGGATCGCGTTTTCCGAGTTTTCTCTTGCGGGCCTTGTCGGCTTCTGCCAGGGTGGACGGGTGGAAGTGGCGCCTTGAGGGGGCGCTTCCCACTCT
>Ga0315289_10013445_pt1 | contig 11465 bp, 8 predicted proteins | sample YL17G11_40_MG_FD_203452 | JGI IMG/M metagenome (GOLD analysis project Ga0315289, IMG submission 203452) | Sediment microbial communities from Yellowstone Lake, YNP, Wyoming, USA - YL17G11_40 | ecosystem: Environmental > Aquatic > Freshwater > Lake > Sediment | place: USA: Wyoming | collected... | reverse complement strand
TCACCGACACGGTACGGCGCAAGTCCTATTGCCTCATCCTTCTGGACGAGATCGAGAAGGCCCACCCCGAGGTCTTCAACATGCTCCTCCAGATCTTCGACGATGGTCACCTGACCGATGCCAAGGGAAGACGGGTGGACTTCCGCAACAGCGTCATCATCATGACCAGCAACGTGGGCTCTGACCTCATCCGCAAGGAGACAGCACTGGGCTTCTCCACCAAGACGGACGAGGCCAAGACCTCGGAAGAGCAGTATCGCAAGATGAGGGACAAGGTGCTCACGGCCATGAAGAACGTCTTCCGGCCGGAGTTCCTGAACCGCGTGGATGCCACCGTGGTTTTCCATGCCCTCTCTCGCGATCACATCCGTCGGATCGTCGATCTGGAGCTACGGGAGATGGAGAGCCAGCTCACCCTCAAGGGCATCGCCCTGGAGGTGACCGACGCCGCCAAAGACTGGATCGGCGAGAGGGGCTTCGACCCCGTGTTCGGCGCTCGCCCCCTGCGGCGGGTCATCCAGAACGAGGTGGAGGACCGCCTGTCGGAGGCCTTGCTGGAGGGACGCTTCCAGTCCGGCGACACCGTCCGCATCGACGTCGAGAACGAAGAGATCGTCCTGCTCAACATCTCTGCGCCAGCCCTGGCCTAACAAGCATCTGGCGGCCGGGAGCCAGCTCCCCTCTTCTGCTGTAATGACCCAAGTCTGCCGGTGGCGCCTGCATGACGATCGTGGGCGCCGCCTCGGCCAGGCTGCGGGAACGGATCCTGATGAGTCCCTCTCGAGACTGATGACAGACGCCAGAAGAGCGCGAACGGTCTACGTCTGCCAGGAGTGTGGTCAGGAGAGCCCCAAGTGGCTGGGCCGCTGCCCCGACTGCCAGACCTGGAACAGCTTTGTGGAGAGGGTTGAGCGCCAGGGCTCAGGCGCCGCGGCGGTGAACTGGCGGCATCCTGCTTGAGCTGGCCGTTTCCTGAGTGCCGCTACGACCGGAGACGCAGCGACATTGAGGCAGCTGACAGGCGACGAGGGGCGTTGCGGGCATATGGCGGCGGCGTGAGTAGGCATAAGGCTGCGGCCGGCGCAGGGGTAGGGGTTAGCGCCATGTATTCCCAAGAAACCTGTGCGCTGTAAACATATTGACTACAGACTGGCCCCAATGGTACGCTAAAGTTAGCCATGTTGAATCGTGACGCTATCCCCGAACTCGTCGACCAGTATCAGGCCTGCATCCTGCTGGGCATCTCCAGATCCCAGTTCTCTTCCCGCATCCCCCGCTGCTTTCTTGCCACCGTCGAGGCACCGGAGTGGCGGAAGCGGAGACGGAAGGCCGGAGAGAAGCGCCCTCGCGGCCGGCCCCCCGGATACCAGGTCCGTCTCTACCGCCGCGATGACGTTATCGAGCTACGCAAGATGCGGTCTCGCCTCATGCAGAACAGTGGGGGCAAAGGCTCCTACCGTTCATGGCGAGCTGCCCTCTCGCAGGACACGTCACCCTAGCGCCGCCCATTGCGGGCCTGCTCGCTCTCTCGGAACGCGCCCTGGCGCGCGCCCTGCGGGACCGGCGGGTAGGGGCCTCGTCATGGCGCAGGCTTTGGAAGCGTAATGTGGCTACCCGCCCGGCGGATGGGCGCCGTTTGCACACAAGAGCGAGGTGACAAAGCGCTGGAAGTGGGGCCAGCTGGCGGCAAGCCTTGATCCGGTGTCAGGGCCTAGGCGCCTCATGCCCTCGAGTAGGATCGGGTGGATGCCCTGCTCGGCTGGGGCGGCTAGGTGGCTCTCGACAAGTATGTCGCTGGGGTTGACGCCCATGGCAGCGCAGTAGCCTATGAATACCGCCAGACTGGGCACCTTGGAGCCGCGTTCGATGTGGGCGATATAGGCCCGAGCTAGCCCGCCACGCTCCCCCGCCTTCTCCTGCGTCCAGTCCAGCCGCAAACGCGCAGCCTTCAGAGCCCTACCGAGGGCTCGCTTTTGGTAATCCGTCAGTTCTTCCACAGTCTCGCCCTCCCGTCAAGTTACCAGCAGGATGCCGCACGTGACTACCAGACACGAGGATACCATCCCTGGCTCACATTGTCAAGGGCTGCGGCGCTGTTCGCCCTCACCGCAGGCGGGTGGTACGCCAGGAGACGCTCGCCCAGGTAGGGCTGATCGCGCCCGGGGTCACTCCGTGGGGCGGGCGATGCGCTGGCCCGTCAGCCACTGTCGCAGGCGGAGGTAGAGCCAGGGGAAGCGCCGCCGCACGAACGCCTTCACCCCCGCCTGGAAGTCCATCCAGCCTTCGCCAGCACGAGTCAGCAGGCCGTAGGGCAGGAGCCGGAAGAGGAAGACCCTATCGAGCACCGCCTCCAGCGGCCGCCCTAGCAATCGGGGAAGGCGGCGGGCCAGCTTGTACGCATCCACGAAGGGCTTGAAGTAGGCCCGCACGAACAGCACCTGCTTGGGCCGGAAGCCCGGGTTGTCGAGGATGACCTCCGTCTGGTAGTCGGGCTCCGCGGCCACCAGGCCCGCTTCCACAGCTACGCGATGCAGCTCCGTCCGCGGGTAGGGCGTGAAGATCGGGTTGAACACCCGGTTCGGAGCCACGACGGCGTTCAGCTTGATGGTCTCCAGGGCCATGGACATCGTCTCGAAGGGCAGGCCGATCATGTTGTAGGCGCCGGTGGCGATATCGTACTTCTTGCAGAGCCGGAACGCCTCGATTATCTGCTCGTCGGTGATGTTGCCCCGCTGCAGGATCTTGCGCCGCATGTCCTGATTGCCGGACTCCAGCCCGAAATGCAGCTCGTAGCAGCCGGCATCGCGCAGGAGCGAGGTGGCGTGCTCGGTCAGCAGCCCCGGCCGGTGCTGGGCGACGAAGGGCAGGCCTATCTCCCGCTTGTACATCGGCACGAACTCCTCCAGCCACGCCACGTTGGGGTGGAGGATGTCGTCCATGAAGTTGACGTAGCGCATCTGGGGATAGGCGCCCCGCAGTGCTTTGAGGTAGCCGATGGCGCCCGCCGGGCTGCGCGTTCTGGCGAAGGACCGCGGGTTGGGGTAAAGCGCCCGGATCTGGCGATTGCAGCAATAGGTGCAGTTGTAAGGGCAGCCGCGGCTGACCCTCGCCAGGCCGGTGTACGTCTCGGAGGACACCAGGCGGCGGAAGTCGAACATCTCGAAGTGCGGGTACGGAAGCTGATCGAGGTCTTCAATGAGGGGCCCGGTAGTGTTGGCGACGACGCCGTTGTCGGTCTTGAAATGCAGGCTTGGGATGGTGGTGATATCCTCGCCGCGCTGGAGGCGTTCGCACAGCTCCACCATCGGGCGCTCGCCTTCGCCGAGGCAGGCGATGTCGAACCCGCCTGCCAGCGTCTGCTCGGGCATCATCATCGCGTGCACCCCGCCGGCGATGGTTAGGCGGACGCCCGCCTCCTTCGCCCAGCGGGCGTAGCGGCTGCTCATGGGGAAGATGGCGCTGCCGATGCTGAAGCCGGCGATATCCGGTGCGTGACGCCGGACGGCTTTGACAAACGCGTCGCGCTCCACCGGGTTCACCAGGTGGTACAGGCTCACCTCATGGCCCGCCTGGCGCAAGCAGGCTGCCATCGAGGCGATCCCTTCCTGGAACCAGCCGCCCGGCGTGCAGACAAGCTCACCCTTGCGGTTCTTCTGCGCCCCAAGGTCGATGTAGACGAACAGGACCTTCATCTCCACATCTCCGTTGGTGCTGTCGCGCAGAGAGAAGGGTTCATTGTCATGCCTCTTCGCTGTACCATATCACGACTTCGTTCCCTGGCAAAAGCAAGTCTCTCCACCTGTCCCCTTGCTAACGCCCGCCCCTGCGCGTAGCATAGGGGCGCCGAAGCCTGATTCGCGGGAGGTGAGCCATGCGCCTCTGCAAAGCCAAAGCGGTCCTGAGCCTGCTTGCCGCGTTCGTCGTGCTCGCGGTCATCACGCCAGGCTGCGGTGGCGGCGAGCCCACAGGCGTCTTCAAGCAGACCGTCGGCCCGGACGGCGGCGCTCTGTCCGTGGGTGATGAGATCGTCGTCCGCATTCCGGTCGGCGCTCTAGCGAGCGATGCCAGACTCACTATCACGCCGGCAACCGAGGAAGATCCCCCCGCAGCGGAACTGGACGCCGCTGTGTCCGTAGGCCAGGGATTCAGGATCGACCTTGGAGGGCAAGAACTCTCCGCCCCTGTCGTTCTGGAGATTGCCTTTGACCCCGACCTGCTGCCCAAGGACTCTCCTCAAGATGCGGTCTTCCTCGCCTTCTACGATGAACAGAAGGAAGAGTGGGTGCCCGTATATGGAACGGTCGATCTCGCTAGGCATGTCGTTATCGTCGAGACGGACCATCTATCCTGGTGGAACCCCTTTGGCTGGGACCTGTCTGAGCTTGTGGACAGGATCAGGCGTGGTCTAGAGAAGTTGCTCGAGCTGACGGAACTGCCAGTGGCGGACCCCACTTGTTCTTCACCTCCTGAGTACACGACGTGGGAGTCCACTGGAGCGCTGGGGGCCTGCGTCGAGGGCGTGGGTGTGGAGGGACACGGTGTGCTTAGAGCGGTCAACAAGCGGGCCTATGCCACCCTTGTACACCTGCCTTCGGGCGTGCAGTTGCTGCACCCCCCGCGTGGTTCGCTGACGGACGCAGCCTGGGCTTTTCTTAGTGAGAAACTAGCCAAGGATGTCGTCTACATTCCTCCGGCTGGCGAGGCCGAGTTTTCGCTCCGGTTCGCCGGCGCGGGCGAAGTCAAGCTCTGGTCTGAGCCCTCTGATACGACATTGGCGCTGGACATGGTGCTCACCATTGTGTCAGCTATGGGGGCCGATCCCGAGAACGTGGTTGGCAGTCTGGAGTGCGTGTTCGGGAGTAGGGCTTCCGGGGGCTTGGAGTTACGTTTTGGCGACATCCTAGATATTGCCAAAGAATGCGCGACTGTAGCTTTGAGCGGTACAGCAAGGACAGTGTACAAGCTCATCAAGAATCTTGCGGGACTCGTTCCGGCAACAGGCCAACTTCTTGTGGAGCGAACCGCTGAGCTATTTGGCACTGAGCACGGGCAGGTAAAAGTCACCTACAGCCCGCCGGCGACCCAGGAGCCACCGCCGCAGGAACCTCCTGAAGAGCCTTCTACGGGTATTCCTGGCATCTACGTCAACCCCCTCAATCGGAGCGAGTATCTGGAGCTCAAGGAAGATGGCACCTTCTTCTTCAAAGCAGAAGCCCTGATGGGGTTTCTTCGGGGAGAGTGGAAAGAGAAAGGGAATGGCATAATTCTGTCCTACTATTACTTTGGCTTTCAGGGCCACGCCGAAGCCAAAATACAGAACAATCACATAACCGTTGTTGACGAAGACGGCCAAGTCTGGACAGAAGCTTGGGTGAAAGAAGACGTTTCGAGAATAGGCGGAGACCTTTCTCTGTCTGTCGGAGCTCGCTATGCCGTCGAGGTCATCGACCACTGCCTAGTCGAACGTGGCGAAGATCCCCGCCTGCATCTTGAGTATCAGAATATCGGTGATGAGCCAATCAGGGTGAAGATCGGTATCAGCTGGACGGATGAGAACGGCCTTTTCCTTGAGGATGGGGGCCAAGAGGATACTCGGGGTCCAATTCCTCCTGGTCAAGTGGAAAGCTTAATCTATCGACCAAGATCTGACCTTTCTCCAGGAGAGATCGCTAACTACTACCTGCAAATCTGGGCGGAAGATTGGGACACACCCGGGCTTCCTACCATGTCCGTGGGGCCGGAGGTTGAGCCAGAGGAAGCCTATTCTCGGTAAACCATTGAAGACCCTCTAGTTGGCCGATTCGGTCGTCACAGTGTCGCTGGTTTGCGTTGACAACCAGAGGAAATGGTCATAGAGATTGCGAAAGCAGCTGGGACCCCAGACTATCTCCTCTCCTGCCTTAACTCCAAATACCCAATAACTAGCATTGCCAACGCTGCCACCAAATAGACGATACCGCCAGCCTCAGGGGAATAGGAAAGGCTGCCGAAACCGTTCTCTGCCTGATGCACAGCATCTTGGTAGGAGTTGGCAAAGATGCCACAAAAGATGCCGATTCCAGCAATCCCCAGGATTCCTGCACCGACATACCCTAGTCCGCGAATTGAGGGACGGGCAAGCACCACCGAGGCCACCATCGCCAAGATGCCAGCCAGGAGAGCAATGATCCCCCCAATGTTGAAGTCTCTCACTTTGTCCTCTTGGGCACTGATCGTTTCGAGAGCCTTGAAGCCAAAACTCGAGCCAAGGTACTCCACAGATACCCAAGGAAGGAAAACGAAGATCAGCATGAGGAGACCGGCAATAGCCCCGGCTATTCTCAATGGAGTCAAAACGTTCTCCAAGGCCGGAAAACCACCAATCCCCAACTCGGGAAGCTTGGGCATGGAAATTCCCCTGCTTGGCTTGATGTCAACGTCAGCATATCCTCCCACGTCCGCTGAAGACGTCGAACTGATTAGGTTCTTGAGCTGGGAGACTTCTCTTTCTGTCCTCGCAACTGATGCCAATGTCCTCTGGCGGCGGCTTTGGTAATCTGCTTCCCTCAGCTCACCCACCTTGAATCTGCCTTCAAGGATCTTGAGTTCTTCTCTGAGTCTCCCCAGTTGTTCCTCTTTCTTTCCTAGATTTGCTGCCAACTGACCTTTGATTCTTTCAAGCTCGGCCCTACTCGCTTCCAGCGATTTGTCATATTCGTCTTTTAGTCGACTGTACGTTCCTTCATCAACAGAGCCTTCTTCCCGCAACTTCTCCAAGTTCTCCAATAGCTTGTTTGTCTTCTCCTGTCTTGAGAAAGCCTGGCGCAATTGCCACATGGTCTCCCCTCCTTGGCTGTCAAGATACAGCTCCGACCTGGTCCCGCTGCAAGCTGACAGCACGCCTCTTTTTCAACGGGTCACCCCCCAATGGGTTTCCCTCTCGACGAACGGTATACTAGCTGCGGCTCCATCTCGTGTCAACCATGTCCCAAAGCCCCAATTTCTACCCCGCTCGGGCATGGTGCCACATGCGACTTCTCCTGCCCAGTCATCGCCATGACCGCCCACCCGGACTGGGATGAGAATCCCGCCTGATGCTCATACACCGCTGTGCCCTTTACTCAGAACTCGATCTGCTTGTGGCGCAAGAGGATGCTCTCTAACAGGCCCAGGGCCACGAATAGCATCAGGATGGAGCTTCCCCCCTCGCTGATGAAGGGCAGGGGGATGCCGGTCACCGGCAGCAGGCGGATGTTCACCCCCACATTGATGAACACCTGGAAGAGGATCCAGATCACGATGCCGGTGGCGATGAGCCGGCCGAAGGGGTCGCGCGCCAGGCTTGCCGCCCTCAGCCCGCGGAACAGCAGAAAGGCGAACAGGGCGAACAGCAGCAGCGCCCCCACCAGCCCCAGCTCCTCGCCCAGCACGCTGAAGATGTAGTCGCGGGTGGGCGTTTGCAGGTAGTCCAACTGCGTCTGCGTCCCCGCGGTTAGCCCCCTGCCGAAGATGCCGCCCGAGCCCACGCTGATCTCCGCCTGGATGATGCTGAAGCCGCCGCCCAGGGGGTCGAGCGCGGGATTGAGGAAGGTGGCGATGCGCTCCCGCTGGTAGTCGCCCATCAGGCCCACCACCACGAAGGGGGTGGAGAGTGCCAGGGTGGCTAGAAAGGCCAGGATGTGCTGCGGGCGAACGCCGGCCATCACCACCATGCCCAGCCAAGCGGCACCGAAGATCATGGCCGTACCCAGGTCGGGCTCAACGAAGACCAGTGCCGTGGGCACGGCCACAATGACCAGCGAGCCCAGAAACGTGCGCAGTTGCCGTATCTCCATCTGGCGGTCGGCCAGGTACTTGGCCAGAACGATGATCACCAGCAGCTTGGCCACCTCCGAGGCCTGAATCGATAGCCCCGCGAAGTTCAGCCATCGCTTGGCCCCGTAGATGGTCGTCCCCAGCACCAGGACGCCCACCAGCAGGACAAGGGCCACAGCGTAGAGGGTGGGCGTGACCTGGCCCAGGGAGCGGTAGTCCAGCCAGGCAACCACGCCTATGACCAGCAGGCCCATGGCGGCGAAGGTGAGGTGACGCACTGTCGGGTGAGATAGCCCCTGAATGCCCTCGGGGTAGCTGGTACGAGAGGCGCTATAGATGAGGAGAGCGCCAAAGCCAGCCAGGGCCAGGCCAAGGAGCACGATCCACGGATCGAGGTGGCGAACAGCGCGCCACTGGATCATCTAGGGCGCCTCCTGCGCGGCTACATAGCGCTGGTGGAAGTAGTAGTCGAAGATGCGAGCGGCGGCAGGGGCAGCACTGGTGAAGCCGCTTCCCCGCTGCACGAACACTACCACCGCTATCTCTGGATTCTCGTAGGGGGCGAAGCCCACGAACCAGGCATGCGTCTCATGGCTGCCGTCCGCCCGGGGCGGGCCGAACTCGGCCGAGCCCGTCTTGCCGGCCACCGTCAATCCGGGCACCTGGGCGGTCCTGGCTACTCCTGTGCTTGTGTTCACCGACTGACGCATGGCCTCCCGCATCACCGCCAGGTACTCTTGATTCACCGGCAGCCGTCTCCGCACCTCCTTGGCGAAGGTGGTCACCACGTTGCCGTGGGAATCGAGGATTTCCTTTGCCAGCCGCGGCCGCAGCAGCTCGCCATCGTTGGCGATGGCCGCGATGGCATCCAGGAGCTGAAGGGGCGTCACCGCCAGGTAGCCCTGGCCGATGCCGAAGTTGTAGGTGTCGCCCACGTACCACATCTCGCCGACAGTCTGCTCTTTCCACTTGGCATCGGGCACCAGCCCCGGTGACTCTTCTCCCACCAGGTCCACCCCCGTCGGTTCGCCCAGGCCGAAGGCACGAGCGTAGCGGGCCAGCCTCTCCTCGCCCAAGCCCTGGAAGCCCTCGTCCTGCTTGCCACCAGCCATGTAGTAGAAGTACACGTCGGAGGACATGGCGATGCCGCCGTAGAAGTCCAGGGGGCCCAGAGCAGCCCAGTCGCGGAAGACATAGACGACGCTGGGGTCATACTCGTTTGCCACGGTGATGTAGCCGCGGCTGACGATGGTGGTGCTGGTCGTGGCCACTCCTTCCTGGAGGGCGGCCAGGCCAGTGATCGGCTTGAAGGTGCTGCCTGGCGGGTACATCTCGGCGACGGCGCGGTTCACCAGGGGCTTGGCTGGCTCGCTCAGAAGGGCGTCCAGTTCCTCCTGGCTGAGCGTTTTAGAGAAGAGGTTGTCGTCGTAGGTGGGCAGCGACACCATCGACAGGATCTCGCCCGTATGGACGTCCATCACCACCGCCGCCGCGTTATCGGAGGCCCCCATGAATTCGCGCAAGATATCGGCGGTCTTTCGCTGCAGTTCCAGGTCTATGGTCAGCACTACATTCTGACCGGGTTGGCTGGCCCGCGAGTCTAAAACGTCTTGCTGGCGACCGCTGGCGTCCACCTCCGCCAGTTCCTTCCCGGCCTTTCCTCGCAGGATGTCCTCGTAGGCGAGCTCTATCCCCATCTTGCCTAGCTGGTCGTTAAGGATGTAGCCTTTGTCTTTCTTGGCTGCGTACTCTTCGGCGGAGATGCCGCCCACATAGCCCAGGATGTGGGCCGTTAGCTCGCCACTGAGGTAGTTGCGTCGGGCGTCCACCTGAAGGTCGACCCCAGGCAAGTAGGAGGTCAGCCCCTTGAGAATCAGGGCCGTGTCTCGGTCCAGCTCGTCCTTGATGACTATCGGCTCGTAGGGATTGCCATCCTTCCCTCTTTCCCCCACCCGTTGAGCTATCTCCTGGGCGGGTATGCCCAGCAGACTCCCCAGGCGGGCGAAAACCGCCTCCTCGTCCTTCCCTGGCAGGTCGGCCGGCACGATGACCGCTGAGAATTTGGCCACGTTTTCCACCAGCAGCCTGTGGTTGCGGTCGTAGATGAGGCCGCGCGTGGGTAGGACCTGCAGCTCCCGCAGGCGGTTGTTCTCAGCCCGGGCCCGGTAATCATCGCCCTGGAAGACCTGCATTCGCACAAGCTGCATCGTCAGAATGGCGAACAGGAAGACGACGAGAATGTGGAGAAGGAGGAATTTGCGCCCGGGGGTGTAGGCGTCTTCCCTGCGTTTAGGCTTTTGGGAGCGCCAGCGCCGGTTACCACCGAAGAGATCCATCTCCCTCTCCCCTAGCCCAGGACGCGCATGCTTGGCCTTACCATCTCCGACAGCGTGGTGGCCCAGCGGACGGGCAAATAGAAGACGGGTGTCAGGAGGGCGTTGAACAGGGCCGCTGGCAGGAGAACCCTCATCGGGCTCTGCAGCCAGGGCGGCTCATCGCCCACGGCCGTCAGTACCATCATGTATAGCAGGTGATAACAGAGCGATGCCAAAGCCACTACCGCCAGCGTGGGCAGGAAGTCGCTCTCCGTCGGCCAGCGCTCACGGGTGGCGGCCAGGGGCACGATGGGCAGGAGAGCGAGGACCGAGGTGCCCACGGGGTCGCTGGTGATCAGGTCCTTGAAGGTGCCAGCCAGAGGGATGAGGACCATCGCCTCTCTGGGGCCGCGCACGATAGCCCAGCACATCAGCACCACCAGCAGCGGATTGGCCGTCACACCCAGCAGGGGGAAGTAGGAAGCGGTCGCCACCTGAGCGAGGGCGACGAAGAGGATCAGCGGCACAAACAGAAGATACCTCATGGGCTTGCCAGATGGGTCGCTACAAAGCTGGTCAGGACCAGCACGTTCTCCAGGCGAGAAAGGCTGGCCGCGGGCTCGACCTCGGCCTTCTTAAAGACATCTTGTGCCTCCCCCCGCACTGCTGCCACCTGCCCGATGAGCAGGGCCTGGGGGAGGTTGCCGCCCAGGCCCGAGGTGGTCACGGTGTTGCCTGGCTCGACCTTCGCGTCCTGGGGAATGAGGTCCATGCTCAGGCCGCCATGAAGGCTGCCGCTCACCACCCCCTGTGCGCGCGACTCCAGCACCATGGCGTTGACGTTGCTGTTGGGGTCGGTGATCAGAGTCACCCAGGCGAAGTCGTCCATAGCCTTCGATACCACTCCCACCAGGCTTTCCCCTCGGCTCATCACCACCATCCCCTCAGCGACGCCGTCATTGGTGCCGCGGTCGATGGCCAGGCGCTCCTTCAGGTTGCTGGGGTCGCTGGCGATGACACGGGCCACCAGGAACCGGTCATCCGGTCGGCCCTTCTCGACCTCGGCCAGCCCCGCCAGGTCGGTGGCCGTGAACTCGGATTCCTTCAGGCTGGCGATCTCGGCCGTCAGCTCTTCGATCTGCTGGCGCAACAGCCGATTCTCCTCCTCCAGGTCCTGGCGGTCGGTGGTGTTGTCGAGAAGATCGGCGGCTGGCGAGGCGGCGCTGCGCAAGCCCCGTTCCAGAGGAGAGGCTACAGTGAGAGCGCCGTTTTTCAGGGGGTCGAGGGCGCCTAGCTGAGAGAGAAGGATAGCCAGGAGGGCGAAGAGGCCAACAACCAGCAGCCAAACAAGCGTCC
>Ga0315289_10013444_pt1 | contig 11466 bp, 7 predicted proteins | sample YL17G11_40_MG_FD_203452 | JGI IMG/M metagenome (GOLD analysis project Ga0315289, IMG submission 203452) | Sediment microbial communities from Yellowstone Lake, YNP, Wyoming, USA - YL17G11_40 | ecosystem: Environmental > Aquatic > Freshwater > Lake > Sediment | place: USA: Wyoming | collected... | reverse complement strand
CTGTCGGAGTCGGGTCTAAAATGATAAAGGTCAGAGGAATAGATGTTTTCGGGCCGCAGCGTTCCATCGAGCTGGTGTCTACAATCAACACAATGATAGCGATGATGAAGATAGTCGCTCCGTTGATTTTCATTCTTTCTCTGACATTATCCTTGCTCGCAGTGTTTTTCGTGGGCTGGTGACATGAAGATAGGATTTTTCACAGAGACGTTTTTACCACAGACGAACGGCGTAGTCACTTCCATCGAGAGCTTTGGCGAGGAGCTGGTCAAGAGGGGGCATGAGGTACATATATACTGCCCCAAGACAAGCATCAAGACCCATAAGGGGATGACAGTGCATGCCAAAGCCTCTGTCCCTTTCTTACCGTACCCTGAATTCAAACTGGCGATACCGTTCGGGAAAGTGGAGAAGCTGGATATAGTGCATACGCATGGCCCCTTCTTCATGGGCAACTATGGCATCAAGGTAGCTGACAAGCAGAAGATACCCAAAGTGTCTACCTTCCACACGCTGCTCTCGGAGTTCGTGAAGTACCTGTTCCCATTCAAGGCGGGCCAGATACCGCTAAAGAAGCTGGCGTGGAGCTATTCTTTTTCCCACTACAACAAGTATGACCGGGTTATAACTCCGAGCAACGCGATAAAGGAGATGCTCAAGATAAAACCGCCAATAACTGTGATACCTACCGGGATAGATATCAGCGTTCTAACACCTCAAGATAGGGAAAAGTCGCGGGAGAAGCTAGGACTGACGGCAAAGAAAGTATACTTGTGCCTCGGGCGATTGAGCTTCGAGAAGAATCTAGACCTAGTGATAAACGCTGCTAAGAACTTTCTCGATGACGACTCGCAGATGGTGATAGCGGGAAAGGGACCGGCTTTCGATGATTTGCAGAGACTGACCAAAGAGCTGAGGCTTGGGCAGAAGATATCTTTTGTCGGCTATGTCTCGGAGTTGGACAAAGTCAGATACTACTCTGCTGCTGACGCGTTCATCACCGCCTCTACGAGCGAAACTCAGGGAATTGTTGTAATGGAGGCGATGGCGTGCGGCTGTCCAGTGATAGGAGCAAATAGTCTGGCCATACCGGAATTTGTGCAGGACGGGAAGAACGGTTTTCTCTTCGAGCCGGGGAACGCGAAACAGTTGTCTGACACGGTCAAGAATTTCGCTTTTACGGAGGATATGAGAAAGAAGGCGCTCGAGACGGCGCAGGAATGCTCGATAGAAAAAAGCACGACAAAGCTGGAGCGCTTCTATGATTCGGCTATCAAATCTTCATAGACTTTTTCCAACCTGTCTGTCACTACTTCTATGTCCTTCTCTTTCGCAGCATGTAATCCGTTCTTGGAAAATTTCTTGCGCAAGTTCCGGTCCTCCCAGAGAATCTTCATTTTCTTTTTGAGCTCCGGATAGGTGTTGAACAAGAAACCGTCCTGGCCGTCTTTTATGACTTCGGCCATCGTAGGGATATTCGAAGATATGACTGGTGCGCCTGACGCCAAGGCTTCCGGAACTACCAGTCCCTCTGTTTCGAAAGCAGAAGCAGATACGAAGACTTTGGCTGCGTGATAGGCGTCGGGTATGTCGCCGTAGGGAATGTGACCGAGGAAGATAGCCTCTCGGTATCTCTTTTTCAGGTCTTCCATGAGCGGGCCCTCTGCCGTAAATACTATAGGATAACCCAGTTCCTTGCAGGCCTTGACTATCAGTTCTGGTCTTTTCTCCTCGGATAGTCTTGTAGTGCATAACACGAACTCTTTAGGAAGGTTATATTTTTTGATGAATCTCTGGCCTTTCCCTTTCTGGAACGTCTTCGTGTCTATGCTCGCCGAGGCGATAGTAACGGGCCTATCCAACCCGTGCTTCCTGAACTCCCTCTCAGTGTATTTGGTCTGGCATATCACATGGTCGGAATGGTTGTGGAAAGATATCAGGTAGTTCCAGCCGATAGAATCCAGGAAGTTGGCCTTGTACATGGAAAACATCTGCTGGGGGGCCGTATGGGTGGTAGAGACGGTCGGCTTGCCGGAGCACAGCCCCATCCAGCCACTGCACCAGGGAGTATGGGAATGGGCTATGTCTATATCGTATCTGAACTTGGTCGGGATTATGACATCATAGCTTTTTTCAAACAAGAAAGGGACGCAGGGCAGGTTGATGACTTCGTAATGGTCCGAGTGGCCCTGCCCTGTATAGACTTTTACCTCGTGCCCGCGCTTGGAGAGGGAGAGGGCTATGTTGTGCACATGCCTAGCTACCCCGTTCAGCTGGGTGTACGAATCGGTGAACAGGCCTATCTTCATTTATTCGCCTCTAGATAGTGTTTATAGCTCTTCTCGAACTGGCCGGCTATGATGTCCCAGTCGAATATCTTCTCAGTTCTTTCTCTGCCGAGCTTTTTATATCTGCCCATCAGCTTCTTGTCATGCGCTATCCTCTCTATCGCCTGCGCTATCTGATTAGAGTCACGGGGCTCGACGAGAATGCCAGCATCACCAACGACCTCCGGGATTCCTCCGACCGCGGTAGAGACCACAGCGCACTCGGTCGCCATCGCCTCGACCAAGACTATCCCGAACGGCTCGTAGAGGGATGGCTGGACGAAGATGTCAGCATCAGAATAGCACTCTATCTTCTTTTCGTCCGGCACTTTCCCCATTATAGTGACTCTTTTTTGAAGGCCAAGCTTGTTGATGAGCTTTTGTAAATTATCTCTCTCCGGCCCCTCGCCCATCATCAGATAATGATAGTCAGCTTCTATATCCGGGAGCGCCTTGATCAGGTATTCCAGCCCTTTCTGCGGCAGCAAACGGCCCACGGACAATAGGAGATGTTCGCAGCCCAATTCATCTTTGATATGGCTTTTTTTCTTGCGATAGACTTTGGTGTCTATGCCGTTATAGATGACTTCTTGCCTGGCTTTGGGATAGTCGTTGGGCACTGTCACGTCCAGGCTATATTTACTGTTGGCTATAATCCTGTCGCAGCTCTTCATGATAACTCTGCCAATGGTGTCGTCGTATATGCCGCCGAAAAAGTCTGTCTGCGCGTTGATGCCTATAGGTCTTGAGTTGTGGATGTTCAGGAATAAAGGCAGACCAAGCAGCCTCTTCCAGAATATGACCGAGTCGAACTGCGGTGCGAACCTGTTATGGAGATGGACTATATCCGGTTTCTCTTTCTTGCAAATTTTTGAGAAATAGTAGCCAAACCCTATCGGCATGGAGAACGGCGGCGGCAGGAATGATGGAAGCTTTCTCAGGACCAGCGAGGGAAGCCTGTAGATCTTTATGCCCAGGTACTCCTCATAACTGGCCGTTCCTGGCAATATAGAGGTGACTATAGACACGTCATGTTTTTTAGCGAGGCGTTTCGACAGGTCCAGCAGGTAGTTCTCCGTGCCTCCCAAAAACGGATGGAAGAAGGGATTGATATGGACTATGTTCATGATTTGAATTAGTCGGGTTCTATATTTATATGTTAGTGCTGAGTAAGAAAAAGGCGATGAAGAGGAAAGTTATAATCATGGGGGCGGCTGGCAGGGACTTTCACAACTTCAATACAGTCTACCGCGACAACCCTGACTATGAGGTGGTCTGCTTCACAGCCGCGCAGATACCGAACATAGACGACAGACTCTATCCGCCGGAGTTGGCAGGCAAATTGTACAAGAAAGGCATACCAATCTTCTCTGAGGGCGAACTGCCTAAATTGATTAAGAGGACTGGCGCAGACGAGGTTGTCCTGGCCTATTCCGACTTGTCCTATCCTGATGTTATGCACAAATGCGCTATAGTCAATGCGGCTGGAGCCGACTTCGCCCTGCTGGGTCCTAAAGCCACGCAGATAAAGTCGTCCAAGCCCATTGTCTCTGTCTGCGCTGTCAGGACCGGCGCAGGCAAGAGCCCAACATCCAGGAAAGTCTGCAGGATACTCGAGAAGAAGGGGAAGCGCGTCGTTGTTGTCAGGCACCCGATGCCTTATGGAGATTTGAAGAAGCAGGAGGTCCAGAGATTTGCCAAGTACGAGGACTTGAAGAAGCATAACTGCACTATAGAGGAAAGAGAGGAGTACGAGCCGCATCTCGAGGAAGGGAGAATAGTCTATGCTGGAGTTGACTACGGCAAGATACTGAAGATGGCGGAGAAGGAGGCTGACGTGATTGTCTGGGACGGCGGGAATAATGACCTCCCTTTTTACAAGTCCGATTTGCAGATAGTTGTGGCCGACCCTAGGAGAGCCGGCCATGAGATAGCCTATTATCCTGGCGAGACTAACGTCAGGATGGCCGATGTAGTGGTGATAAACAAGCAAGACTCAGCCTCCAAGGATGATATAGAGACGGTGAGACAGAATGTCCAGAGGATAAACCCGAAAGCGGTTATAGTCAACGCGGAGATGCCGATAAAGGTGGACAATCCCAAGATAATTAAGGGCAAGACAGTAGTCATAGTCGAAGACGGTCCGACTCTTACTCATGGCGGCCTGACTGTGGGCGCAGGTTATCTGGCAGCGAGAGAGAACGGCTGCTCCATAGTAGATCCGAGGAAGTATGCAGTGGGCTCTATCCGCGAAATCTATAAGAGATATCCACTTGAGATAGTCATACCGGCTATGGGCTACTCGGATAAGCAGATAAAGGAACTGGAAGACACAATAAACAAGATAGAGGCTGACGCCGTGATAATAGGGACGCCGATAAACCTCCAGAAGTTCATCAAGATAGACAAGCCGTCGGTTAGAGTCAGTTATGACATCAAGGAATTGGGCAAGCCGGACCTCGAGTCTATCGTCTCAGAGTTTATCAAGAAATGACTCGTAGCTGAGAAAAGTATACCCCTTGTTCTTTAGATAATCTATGAGAAGTTTAAGCAGCTCCCTTTTCAGCAGCGTATCTTGCGGGTGCAGGGCCACTTCAACCAGCGGCTTTCTCCTGAAGATAGTATTGAAGGTCGAGGGCACGCTCATGATATTGCCCCGGATCACTAGGGTCGATCTCAGCCTGACTCCTGCCCGGAAGTCGTAGAAGTACTTGTTCGAGCTGGTATATTCGAAACCGGCATCTTTCACCGCCTTCAAAGCCGCTTTGCTTATGACCCACATAGGAGGTATGAACCCCTTTGGAACGCGGCCGAAGCATTTTTTGAATATCCTTCTCGCCTTGAGTATCTTGTTCCAAGCGGACTTGTAGTTGATGAAGAACTCGTCCTCCATGAGCATATTGGAGTGACTAAAGCCGTGCATCACCAGCTCTTGGCCGGTGCCTTCCATAATATCGGCGAACGCCTCGTCTTCTGAGATGTCCTGCGAATCCTTGTCCCTGAACCTGGGGATTATCAGATAAGAGAAATCGTCTATACCCTCCCCCCTCAGGAAATCGTCTATCTTCGGTATCTTGTCCAGATATTTCGGTATGACATCATGCACCGCCACAATCGCGTATTTTTCTGCCATCAAATAGCTTTATGTAAAAGGCCAATATAAATAGTAGCATGCAGACAGGCAAGATAATCAAGACTCTAAAGAGGAGGTATGACTGGAAAAGAGGGCATTCGAGCGATCCGTTCAGAGTCTTAATCAGCACCGTGCTCTCGCAGAGGACGAAAGACGCTAACACCGAAAAGGCCTCTTCAGCTCTTTTTTCAAGATTCAAGACACCAAAGCAGATGGCTAAAGCGGATATAAGAAAGATAGAAAAACTGATTAGAGCATCGGGCTTCTATAAAATCAAGGCCAGGAGGATAAAGGAAATCAGCGGACTCATCGTTGAAAAATTTGGTGGCAAAGTGCCTAGAAAGATGGATGAGCTGCTCTCCCTGCCCGGCGTGGGGCGGAAGACGGCTAACTGCGTTCTGGTCTTTGCATACAGGCAACCGGCCATCCCAGTAGACACTCACGTCCATAGAATCTCCAACCGGCTGGGTCTGGCTAGGACAAAAACGCCGGAACGGACCGAAGTCGAGCTGATGAAAAAAGTTCCCAAAAGATATTGGATTGACCTAAACGAACTATTGGTTACTCATGGCCAGAACATCTGCCTGCCCAGAAAACCTCATTGTTCTATCTGCCCCATCAAAAAATATTGTAAAAAAGTCGGTGTAACGGCATTTTTATAGTAAAATATTTATATAGAAAGGTCGTAATTAGATTGGTGATCTGATGGATACCAATATGGTGATATTAGTTTTCGGTTCTATTTCTGTTTTGCTAGTTATCGTCGTCGCTCTGAGCATGAGGATACAGAGGATTCGGCTTCTGAAGCTCAATATGCAATTGAGACATGACTTAGGCAGGCTGGAGCACAACATAGATGATTTCAAGAAGATGCTACCAGATCTTGTGGACAGAGAGAAGCTGGCTCTAGAGAAGCAGAGTCTCATGAGGGAGATATCTGCCGTGGAGAGCAAGGTGAACCAGGAAGACAGGAAATTCGCCCGACTGGATAGAGAAATGGAAAGCGACAAGAAGAGCGACAGGGTGATGATGAGGTCGGTCTCCAAGCTCGAGAAGATGGTCGAGAAGCTGAAGAAGAAGCTGGCGCCAAAAGTTAAGAAGCCCGTAAGAGCTAAAAAAGCCAAGAAACCCGCAAAGAAGCGATAGGCTATTGCTGGTTGCGGTGATTATCTAATTTTTTATCTGTTTTTAGTATTATTTTTATATAATAATAGGAAGTTTTTTATATAACTACCCCCTATTATAGGCGATGGCGGAGGAGCTGGACTTAGTTTCCCTGTTCAGAGGTTCTATAGGGAAGGTGCTGAATTTCTTGCTTGTTTGCGGAGAAGAGAATAGCAAGTCCGAGATAGCGCGAAAGTCCGGCGTGACCTTTAAGACTGTTTCTGACATCTGGCCTATATTGGAGCGTTATGACATAATCAAGCCTACAAGGACTATAGGCATGGCCAAGCTCTATTCCATCAATGACGACAGCAAGATAGTCGGCCAGCTGAAGAAGATACGAGCGGAGATAGTCAACCATAACCATAAGGGGCTGCTGCAGATCTATTCGGTCTACGGCTTCCTGCTGCTGCTGACCTTGCCTCTCTTGGGGACGATCTATTTCGAGACCAATAATAGCCTGAATTTCACCGATATTTCTAACGGCTCTATCCTGAATGTGACGACCATAGTCCTGATAAACGGAACTGATTCTAACGTTACCGAAATCTTGGAAAACATTAATCAAACGAACGCCACCGAGCCTTTAGTGAACATAACCACTATAATCGAGAACAGCACGACCATAATTGAAGAGAACACCACAGTACCTGGAGGCCAGATCATAGACACGGAAATAGAAGAGCTAGCCTATGGCCACGAGCCGATAGAGATGGGCAAGAGGGTGCTCTGGTACAGGGAGATAAAGACGCGTGGGAATAACTACACTGTCGGCCTGAATCTCCCGCCGGACTATCAAGATCTGGCTATGATAGACTCTCTTGGGAATTATACCTTAGAGAACGACACGCTAGTCCTTTCAGGCGAGCACGACATCCAGATGAGCTTCACCACTTCGCCCGTGACTGTCTCCGAAGAAGTCCTGTCTCAAAATCCATATGAAGACAAGGTCACGATAGACTCGAACAGCACGCTGCATTATAGTGATATCCCGGTTTCTGTAACAATCCCAGAAGATAAGAAGAAGCTCACGATAATCGAGGTGCCTGGGAAGGAGATAACCAATGACCCCGCCTATAACGTCACTTTCCTGGACACCGACGGAAACGGAAAAGCAGACACTCTCTCGTGGATTGTCCCCCAACTCTCGACAAAGGACTACTTGATTCAGGAAACCATTGGAACTCAGAAGCCTACGTCAAACATTAGTTTCGACCGAAGCCTGGACTGCGATAGGTGCGGACAACATAAAGTCCCGTCAGAATCGCCGGTGAATATGAGCATAACAGCAACATTTGATGGCAAGCTGAACGATGTTAATTTCACTGATTATTTCCCAGTCAACTGGCCGATGATAGACAATAATGGTGGGACTGTCGAGAACTACAACTCATCGCACAGCAAGATATCCTGGCACTATGACAACATAACTGGTGCTGTGTCTAACTGGTATCTTGTAAAATCTGAGCAGGTGACTCATCCAACGACTGATTATGATTTCATTTTAGGGCTGGGTGGGCAGCAGAGCGAACCTTGGCACGTGGTAGTCGCGGATGCGGCGGCGACTCTCTCTTCGGTCAAAATATGGAATGTCACCAACTTATCTAGAGGAAGCTATAGGGAACTGGTGTGCGAATTGGTTGCGACCGGAGGACCACCAACCACGCCGATGTACGCCGCCCTACAGTATCAGAACGGAACTGGCGGATCTAGTGGCTGGATTAACCTGTCCGAGTCAAATGCGCTCAATGTCTCTCAGTTAGACACTACGCCACAATCCGCTAGCATAAGATATCCCACCAATTTCAGTTTTAACACTTTGGCTCTGAGGAACGGGACGGGGAACATGTTCCGCTGCTGGGGCTATGATGGGTCAACCGCTATGAACAGCAGCTTCCTCACGGCACCGCGAATGAATATCACTGCTCCAACCCTCAAGATTGCCGCCATCAACACCAGCACGGCCACGGTCTATTCTGACGATGGCAATGACCTCAACATAACCTGTAACGTCACTGTAGGCAAAGGCAACGCCAGTTCTGTCCATGTCTATCTAAAATGGAACTCTTCGACCAACGCCACATGGACCAATATGAACACCATAAACACCAACGCCCTTTATGCCGATGTCGCCACGCCATATCTTTATAGTGATGTAGATAATGAGACCACTACTTTCTTCAACCAGACCTATCAGGTGAAGGCACATACCAATGGCAATTATTGGTTTAACTGCACGACCAACTCGTCCATTTACGACGGTCTATACACAAACACCACTGTAGCCTATCCTCTTACTGTCGCAACACAACCTAAATTTAGGGTCAGTAGCGTAACGATAGGGAATGTCAGCAATACGACTAGAGGGGCCACTGACAATGACATATTTTGCAATCTCACAATCAGCGGTTCCGGCACTGCGGTCACCGGCTTCCTGAGCCTGCAGTACTACAACAAAACCGCATGGTATGATTTGAACACGACGACCGCATATATGCCTCAGAATCTCACCTACGACACCACTAATGGAGAAAACCCGAGGAACTTCTCTGCCATAACGGCTAGCACTCCGTATAGATTTGCCGTCTTCGGGAACTGGACCGGAAACAACTATCTTCTCAGATGCAATATCACCGACCAGACAAATGTTGCCTATAACATCTCATTGAACGGCACCATGAACGTCACGCAAGTTTTATTGAATACTAGCATAGAAACGGATTTGGTTTCGCCGATCACATTGTCTAACGATGAATCGGACAATTTCAATCTCACCTGTAATGTCAGTGCGCTGGCAGGCAACGCCAGTTCGGTGTCTATCTGGGCGCAGTATAACACCTCGACAGGCGTATGGTACAACATGACCGGCTCGACCAGCCTAAAGGCGAACGAGAGCAGTCCGATAGTGTTCTCTGATGTGGATAACAGCACGCCCCAAACCAAGGCATTCATGATAAACAGTTCGACACCCGGCAGTTATTCAGTCAGGTGTTATGCAAACAGCTCTGCTCAAAACGGGGCGAATGTCAACTGGACCGAGCTGGTGCTGGTCAGCGTCACGGCTCCGGCAGACACTACACGGCCGAATATAGATAATTTTCTTTTTAATGTGAGCAATAGGACAAATTATTCTTCAACTCAAGGATATCAGTTCAATGTTACCGTGACCGATGGTACTGGCGTCAGCTATGTCTGGATAGAGCACAACTTCTCTGGTGTTTTGACTAATTATACGGCGACTGGCAACGTCAGTAGCTCATATTATTATAACAATGCGTCTTTAGCCGCAGGTTTCTATTACATCAAATGGTATGCGAATGATACTTCCGCAAATAAAAATTTGAACAACACGGATTGGATTCATTATTATCAGATCAACAAGAGCTTATCGAATATTACGCTGATGCTGAACGGGACTGCAGGTGATCGCAGCTATTTCAACAACACTATAGTCAATCTAGGCAATAGCACGACTCCGGGATACATCAACTCATCGCTGACATTCTATTATAACACATCTGCATCTGCTGTCTGGAACCCAATCGCTTCGCCGCAGAACTGGAATATAGCCTTTCTCCCTGCGGGCGTATACTGGGTATCGATGAACTTCACAGGCGACCAGAACTACAGCAGTGCCAGCAGCATCAGAATGCTTACATTGAATGATTCACGCATCATATTTGGCAACTTCTCAAGCAACGTCTCCTCGCTGCTGAACTATTCGCCTAGCCAGGGCTATCAGTTCAATGTCACTGCGTTCAATTCTTCGCAGTATAGTCAGGTCTGGATCAGGGCGAACTTCTCTGGCGCTTTTGCCAACTATACCGCCGCGAATTACGGCGTGACACAGTTCTATTACGATGCTAGTCCGCTGGCTGCTGGAAGTTATACTTATACCTGGTGCGCTAATGACTCTCTGCTCGCCTATTTCAACAGCTCAAACCAGACTTTTCAAGTCAATAAGAGCTACATACCGCTGACGTTGTACATAAACGGGACTGACGGCGATAAGACGTTATCTAACAACAGCGACGCCAACTTCACTGCTAACTTCTCGACTAGCTATTCGTTCGCTATAACGCTGTACACTAACCTTACTGGCACATGGACTCTATGGGACACTCAGAATTCGCCTCTAAGGAACTACACTGTACTTAACCCCTATATGGCGAGAACAGGCTATCTGATAATAGCCAACTTCTCTAATCAGAACTACACATACAGCCAGGCGAACCATAGCTTGACATTGAGTGAGGGCAATGCGCCGAATATAGCGACCTTTAATTTCAACGTCAGCAATATGACTAATTACAGTGCAGTACAGGGCTATCAGTTCAATGCGACTGTGACCGATCAGAGCACGATAAGCTATGTGTGGATAGAGCATAACTTCTCTGGAACACTGAAGAACTATAGTACGACAGGGAATAATGGGAATGAATATTATTACAACAATAATTCACTTGCTGCAGGCTTCTACTATGTGAAGTGGTATGCTAATGACAGTTATGGCAATCTGAACAACACAGACTGGGTCCATTACTATCAGGTGAACAAGAGCATCCCTGTGCTTAACCTCACCCTTAACGGGACGATTGGCGATCGCAGCTATTTCAATAACACCATAGTCAATCTAGGCAATAGCACGACTCCGGGATACATCAACTCATCGCTGTCTTTCTATTACAACACCTCCGCATCGACCACCTGGAATGCAATCGCTTCGCCGCAGAACTGGAATATAGCCTTTCTCCCTGCGGGCGTATACTGGGTATCGATGAACTTCACAGGCGACCAGAACTACAGCAGTGCCAGCAGCATCAGAATGCTTACATTGAATGA
>Ga0315289_10013443_pt1 | contig 11466 bp, 6 predicted proteins | sample YL17G11_40_MG_FD_203452 | JGI IMG/M metagenome (GOLD analysis project Ga0315289, IMG submission 203452) | Sediment microbial communities from Yellowstone Lake, YNP, Wyoming, USA - YL17G11_40 | ecosystem: Environmental > Aquatic > Freshwater > Lake > Sediment | place: USA: Wyoming | collected... | reverse complement strand
TCGTCGCCGCGCCGGCGGGTGGCGGCGCCGCGGGCGGCGGGAGCGGCGCCGGGGGTTGAGTGAGCGGGAGAGAGGGGCGAGCGCGGGCGCACACTCTCTCTCCCGCCTCGGCTCCATCGATCTCTGTACCACCACCACCACTAGAGCGCAGCCCGCCCTGCAACACCAACGCTCGAGCCCCGGGAGCGGCGATGCGGGCGCGCGGCGCGGCGCCGGGGCGCGTTGTGAGCGCCACCGCCCCGCGCCGACACCGCGTCGTCACGCCAACGGCACCGCGCCCCCGGCGGCCGCCGCCGGCGCGCACGTCGGAGTTCTGGTACGAGGAGGAGGACGAGTTTGACGCCGTCGCCGACGCCCTGCGCGCCAAAACCGTCTGGCTGGCCACGGTCGAGGATGGGGATGACGGTGGCGATGGCGATGGCGGCGTGGCCGCTGCTGCGACCTCTCTGGCAAGCGTCGACTTTGACGCCGCGTTTCGCGCGCCGGCCGTCGCGGACGCGGCGGTCGCGCGCCTGTGGGCGGGGCGGGGCGGGGCGCCGCTGTTTATCAAGCCGCGCGCGAGGTGGTTGGGTGGAGAGAGGAGGAGGGAGCGAGAGCGGCGGCGGCGGCAACAACGCCGACCGACCCCACCCCCTCCTCGCAGGGCCGCCCTCGACGCTGCGGCCGCCTCGCCCGCCGCAGCGGACGCCGTCTGGGCCGAACTGGCCGGCCAAAACTGGAGGGTGAGGGGTGGAGACGAGGGGAGGAGAGAGGGAGGCGGGAGCAACGCGCGACCCCGACGCGCCCCACCTCCCCACCCCTCCACCAGCTGGAGCTCGGCCACGGCCTGGCCGGCGTGGACGCCGACCGGGCGGAGCACCTGCTGTGCGTGGTGACGCGCGAGGCGGCGGCCGCGCTCAAGGAGGCGGCGGGCACGGGAGGGGGGGGGGCTGGCGCCGGCGTGGCCCGCGTCGACCTCGCCGCCTGGGCCGGAGGCGGTGGAGAGGAGGGCGTGGGGCCGGACTGGCGGGCGTTGGTGGTGCGGTGAAGAGTGCGTGTTGCGGCGCGTGTTGCACGAGCGCGGGGCGGCGCCGCCACTTATCTCGAAAGCAGTCCTCCCTCCTCCCTCTCCCTTCCCTCACCACGCCATCAAAACCGCACCCCCAGAATGGCCGCCCGCCGCCGAAACTCGTGGTCGTCGTTGGCCGCGCGCGCGCGGGGCGAGGGGCGCGGCGACGGGCGCCGCGCGCGGCGCGCGCGCGCGGGGGCTCCGCCGTCGGAGTCGGACTCAAAGCCAGCCGCGGCGGCGCGCCAGCGCTCGTTCCAACCAGGAGTCGCCAGAGCGGCGGGTGCCGGCCGGCGCGCAGGCGGGGGGGCACCGCGCAGCTGCAGCGCGCCGTCGGCCGACACAAAGCGGGCGGCGGCAGGGCGAGCGTGCGCCGTCACACCACCGCCGCCGTCCATGGACAGCGTGGCGCGGGGTGGTGCGGCGGCGGTGGCCGACGCCGACGCGAGCGCGAGCGCGGCGCGCGAGCCTTCGACCCGCGCGCGCAGCGCGCGCAGGCGAGCGCCCACGCCGTCCCATTCGGCATGGCCGTCGTTCACAGGGGGCAAGTTGGCCGACAGCGGCGACGGCACGGCCGGCGGCGGCAGCGGGGACGGAGCCCGCGGCGGCGGCGCCGCGACCACCCCCGGCTCGGCCTCCAGGGCCGCCACCCCGCCCCGGTAGAAAATCAGCTCCCCCGTCGGCTCGGGCGCGGGCACGGCAGCCGGCACCTCCCGGGCCGCCGCTTGGAGCACCCCCGCCGCGACGCCGTCGGCGACCGCGTCGCGCACCGCGGCCTGCGTCGCCTTGAGCTCGGCGCGCAGGCCGTCGTTGACGGCGGCCATGGCGGAGAGCAGTTCGGTGGTGGCAGAGGGAGCGGGAGGGGAGGAGGGGGCGGTGGTGGTCTCGAACACCTCCTCTTTCTTGGCCAGCTCCGCTTCGTACAGCGCCTCGTGCGCGTCCTGCAGCGAATACAGCAACTCCCGCTTCTCCACAGCCCCTGCCGCTTTGTCGTCGGCCGCGTCGGCGAGCGCGGCGCCGAGCGCGACCCGTGCGTCGCCCAACTCGTGCCGCAGCCGCTCCCGCTCCGCGCCCGCGGCGCGGGCGGCGTCGTACGCTGCGGCGGCGGCCGAACCGGCGGCCGCGTGGGCGGCGCGGGCGGCGAGGAGTTCGGAACGCGCGACGGGGGTGGTGAGGCGGGACGAGGCGCCTTCGGCGGCCGCGAGGCGGGTGGTGGCGGTGGCGAGAGCCGTGTTGAGCGCAGCAGCCTCTTCGTCGTAGCGCGCCGACGCTTCGGCGGCCGACGCGGCCAACTGGAGCAGCTCGCGCGCCGCGTCGGCCGCGCGCACACCGCCGCCGGCCCTGGCCTGGGCCGCGGCATCCGCCGCCGCCTCGGCATCCGCCCGCCGCTTCCCGGCATCGTCCAGCGCGTCGCGCGCGGCGTCCAGTTCGGCGCGCAGGCGGGAGTTGTCGGCGTCGAGCAAGTCCGAGTGGCGGATGAGCAGGTCCCACCCGTGCAGCCTCTCAGCGTCGTCGTCTGCCGCGGTGGCCAGCACCTGGATGCGGGCGACGCGCGCGTCGGCGACGGCGGCCTTGGCGGTCGCCGCGCGGTGCCACAGGTGGGCGAGGCCGGTGCGGGCGGGGGTTGGGAGGGAGGAGGGGTCGAGGCCAACGGCGGAGGCCCAAGTGGAGAGGGAGCCAGTGCCGGCAGACGGAGGGGAGGAAAGAGAAGAAGGGCGGTGGGCAGCAGGCGTCGCGGCGGACGGCGAGGAAGCGCGGCACGCCAGCGCGTCCGCCACCGCGGCCATTGGCGAATCAGCGCGCCCGCTGGGCCGGCGCGTTTGCGGCACTTCGCCGTCGGTCGGCGTCGCGGGCGGCGCGGCCGCGCCGCGTGGCAGCGGCGGCGCGACCCAAGCAGGGGCCTTCGGCGCCACCGCTTTACCCCCGGGCGACGCCGGCGTCGACGGTGGCGCGCGCAGGGCGCCGGGCGAGGTGATGGAGGCGCGGGGCGCCGCGGGCGGCGACCCGCGCGCGGCGGCGGCCAGGTGCGCGACGACTGCCGCGAAAGCGGAACAGCCGCCGGCGACAGGGGCAACCGGCTGCGCGGACGCGGTGGACGACAGGCCCGACGTCGCCGGCGCCAGGCGCGGCGTAGGCAGGGAGGCGGCTTGCGGCGGTTGGAGCGTGACCGACGCCTCCGCCTCCGCCGACAGGTACGCTGTCGCGCCCTCGTCAGAGGAGGACGCCGTCACGGGCCGGGCCGGCCGCGTGCGCTCGAGCGAGGTGAGGAAGGGCGTGCGCGCGGTGGCCGCGCCGCGCGGCGACGCGGGCCGCAAAGCCGCGACGAGGCGGGCCGGGGACGGCGGCGTGGCGATGGACGGCGCCGACGCTTGCGGACGCACACGCCCAGGGCTCGCGGGGCGCTCGCCCCACGCGCCGACCGGCCGCGGCGCGGCGCGGCTCGAGTCGGCAGGGACCCGCCGGGCGCCGCCAAACGGCGTCGCCAGCATGTTGGTGCGCGAGAGCGACGCCAGGCCGGTGGGCGTCGGCGCGCCGGGCGAGGGGAACGTGGCCAGCGCGAGCGGCGACCAAGATGAAGCCGGCGGCGGCGGCCGCTCGGCCGCGGTCGCGCCCTTGGCCGCCGCCAGCGCCAGCACATGGCGCGACGCGAGGGCGATCGGGCGCCGTGTCGCGAGCGGCACCGGCGGCGGCGCGGCTTCCAGCAGCGGCAGCGGCGACCGCGCCGGCGCGGCGCCGAAAACGAGCCGAGCCGCGGGCGACGTCGAGACGCGGCGCACAGGGGAGGTGGCAAACGCCACCGTCGCCGCCCGCCGGGGCGCTAGCGTCGCCACGCGCGGCAGCGGCGCCGGCGACCGCGCCGCCAGCGCCGGCCTCGCGCGCGGCGGCGTGCCGCCCAGCCGCAGCCGGCTGGGCGCCACGCCGGCGGCGCGCCGCGGGCGGGGCGGCGACTTGGGGGCCGGGGTGGGGGTCCGGTGGAAGGTCTGGAGCGGGACGGGCGAGGCGGCGGTTGAGCGGCGCAGCGCGCGGGCGGAATGCGGCCTCCCAACCGTCTCTGCTCCACCAACTCCCCCTTCATCTCCTCCTTACCTTTCTTGCCTCCTGGTCCGCGGGAGTGGGCGTGTTGGAGGCGGCCTGCAGCTGGGCGAGCGGGCGCCGCATGGAGGGGCGGCGCCGGTCGGACGGCGTGACGGGCAGGAGCGTGTCCATGGTGGTAGGGCTGGGTAGAAGAGAGGAGTGAGCGTTTGTCGAGGGAGGTTGGGGCGGGAAAAGGAGGGCGAGGCGGCCGCGGCGGCGCGCCGGCATGCGAGCCCGCGGCCCGGCTCCATGCACACCTCGCGGCGGCCGCAGCAGCTGCTGCGACAACCAGGGCGGGTGTGCGGTTATCGGCGCGGGGCGGGCGGGAGCGCACCGGGCGCGCGGGGTGTGGGAAGGGGGCGCGCGGCGGCGCCGAAAAAACGGGCGGGCCACAGAGACGGAGGGCAACGGGTAAGACGGCGTCCCGCCTTGACCTCGCGTCCTCCACCACCAAGGCCGCCTCCCGCGAGCCTGGCGCGGGCGCCGCATCGCGCTTCAACCACAACTGCCGCGCGGGCGGCGGCGGCGCGGCGACCACGACCGCGCCTCGGCCCGCCAGACGCCATCCAGTGCCCCAACGCGGACGCGTCGGTCGTTAAGTAGGTTGACGTCGATGTAGGGCGGCCGTGAGAGGGTGTGAGGGCGAGAGAAAAGGGCGGGAGAGCGTGAGCGCGGGCGACAGAGGAGCGACCGAAACGCCGTCGCTCGCCTTTCGTGACGCCCACTGGTACGACGCCCGCAGCGCGTCCACCAGCGCCGCCTCCCGGGAGCCAGGGCGAGGGCGAGAGAGCGCGAGAGCGCGAGCGGTGGAAGGAAAAGGGGCAACAGAATGACAGCCCCCACCTTTTCCTCACGCCCACTCGCGCGGCGTGCGCAAGGCGTCCACCAAGGCGGCTTCCCGGGATCCCGGCTCCGGCACGACATCGTACCCCCACCGCACGAGCGGTGGCGCGGACACCATGACCGCCTCCGCCCTACCCCCCCCGTCCAGCCCAAACCTGACCCCCCGGTCGTAGAGCAGGTTGAACTCGACGTAGCGGCCCCGGCGCAGGAGCTGCCAGTCGCGCTCCCGGGCGGTGGCGGGGAGGGCGCGGCGGCGCGCCACGACCGGCTCCCAGCTGGGCAGCCAGCCGGCGGCGACGTCTTCGGCCAGGGCGCGGCCGTCGACCGAAGAGAGGGACGAGGGGGAAGAGGAGGGGGCAGAGGAGGGGTCCTCCTTGCTTCCTCCCGCACCTCCATCGAAAAAGATGCCGCCCACGCCGCGGTGCTCGCGCCGCGCCGGGATCCAAAAGTACGCGTCGCACGCAGCTTTGAGCTCGGGGTAGAGAGCGGGGGAGTGGCGGTCGCAGGCGTGGCGCCAGTAGGAGTGAAAGGACGCCGCGTCGTCCTCGTAGAGGTACGCCGGCGTCAAATCCGCGCCGCCCCCGTACCACACCTCGCCGCCGACCGCAAACGCGCGCACGTCGCCCCGCAGGGTGGGGACGTGCGGGTTGGCGGGGTGAAGGACGATGGAGAGCGCGGACGCGGAGTAGAGGGAGCCGGGGTTCGCGCCCGTCACTCCTCGAGACGTCAGCGCCGCAGCCCTCTCTGGCGACAGGACGCCGCCCTGGATGAAGGTCGTGCTCGCGGCCCCTTTTTCGATCAGGGCGCCGCCCTCGAGCACTGCGGTGAGACCGCGGCCGGGGTTGGCCTCATGTGCGCCCCTGCTCCATTCATCCCGCCGGAAGCGGGCGCCGCTGCCGTCCAGGGCTTCTAGAGAGTCGAGGAGGGAGGCTTGGGCGGCGGCTAGGTGGGACGCGAAATCGGCGACGGCCGGCGCGTGTGTGGCAGCAGCGGGCGATGCCGCCGCCGCCGCGACGGCGCGTCGCCGCGGCGGCGGCGGCCGCAGCCGCGGCCGAAGGCTTGGCTGCAGCGCGCGCATTGGGAGTGCCGGCGCGCACACTGCACCGGCGATGCTCTCTGGCGGCCGCCTGGCCCGGCGGCTGCTGGCCGGAGCGCCGCCGCCGATCTGGCCCGCCGCCGCCCGAGGTGTGGCGGCGTCGGCGAGCGGCGAAGGTGGCGGTGGGGCGCCGCCGGCCGAGTCCGCCGGCGCTCCATACGTCGGCCCGCTCAGCGCGACCGTGACGCGTCTCAAGGTGATTGGGAGAGAGAAGAGGACAGGAGGGACGAGGGTTCAGAGAGAGGGACCGGCGCCGCGGTCGCCGCGTTTCGGGCGGTTCGGCGCCCGCTGCTCGTCGTCCCTGCTGCTCAACCTGCTGGGCGCGGTGTGCGCCGGTGGCCCGCGCGTGCGAGGCGAGGGACGAGGGGCTCGAAAGGCAGAGGTTTTTTGTCCGACGCCGACACCACTCCCCGCCCCATTCCAGCGCCTGTCCCTCTTCTCCTGCGCCCTCACCACTTTCTCCGCCCCCGCCATCGCCACCCTGGACGCCGCCGCGCCGGCCTCGCCCGCGGCGCAGGCCGGCGTCGCGCTCGCGGTCGCCGCGTTTGGGGGGGCGACGACCGGGCTGCTGCAGTGGTTTACGGCGCCCTATGTCCATGAAATGACGGTGGCGCAAGGCAGAGAGGCTGCTGCTGGCGAAACCGTCCGCGTGCGCACGCTCACCTGGGCCGCCCGGCCGCGCTGGGAGACGCTCCACCTGTCCTCCCTGCGCCCACCGACCGGTGTGCACCCGCAGACCACGTTCAGCGGGGGCCCGGGCGGCCGCAACTACTACGTCGACGCCGACGCGTGCCCAAAAGGGATGGAAGGGGTCATGGCCCGGCTGCAGGCGGCGGGCGCGGTGGAAGTGGTCGTGGAGGGAGGGAAAGGGGGGTAGGAGGGGTGTGGCGCCGTCACTGGTCAAGCAGGGAGGAGAGGGGGAGAGGGCAGGGGGCAGCGGCGGCGCACGGAGGGGCAGGCGGCACGGGCGCGCCCTGGCCCGTTTCTAGCGTCCCGGCTAGCCGGGACGGAGGCAGGGCGTGACGGTGCGGCGTGGCGTGCCGGCACTGATCAACGGGAAGAGAAGAAGAAGAGAGGACAGCAGCGGCGGCACCCGTGCGCGCGCGCGCGCGGAGGCGCGCCTCCGCCCGCGCACATCCACACCTCCGACCCGTGGCCCGCGGCCCTCATCCCCGCCCCGGTCTTCCGGGCCGCGACGCGCGCTTGCCGCGACGCGTGCGACAGCGCGCCGGGACGGGCAGGTGCGAGAAAAGAGCGGCGCACGCGGGAGCGGGGGCGGGCGGCGCGGACCGCGCGCTGCCGGGCCCGCATCGGACGGCGCGGCGGGTCGCCGCGTCCGCCCCGGGCGGGCGGCGGGGGGGGCATTGGGCGCTGGCGGTGGCGTCGGCGCGGGCCCCGGCGCGCCGCAAGTGGTCGGCCGCCGCGCGCTCTGGCCCGCTTTCGGGCGGCCTGCCGGCGCGCGGCGTCGGCCCGGGACGCGGCGGGCGTCCATTCGGGGCGCGCCGCTCGCGGCGCCGACGCGCCCGCCGTCGCGCCCTCCACCACCCTCCCTCCGCCGCCGCCCGGCCTCTGAGGCGGTGGGAGACAGCCATCGGCCGAACCCGCGCCCCCCATTCTCGCAGCCGGCGACAGCGACGGCCCGGCCCCCTCTCCACACCATGAATCCTCGTGATTTCGAGGGCCTCGCCCGCCTCAAGACCATCGTCCCCGCGTTTGAGCTGTTTACGGTGGTGGCGACGTTTGTCGGGCCGGTGGTGGCGCCCACGGCGTGGCTGGCGTTCGTCGCGGCCTTCATGGCTGTTTTCGTGCTCGCGTCCGTGGCGCAAGTGCGGCGCATGGCGACGTTTGTGTTGCGGCTGCGGCGGGCGCTGCCGGTGGTGGCGGATGGTGGTGGGGGATCCAAGGAGGAGGAGGGGGAAGAGTCGGCGCCGCTTGGGGCGGCGACCGTCGTCGCCGTGTCGGACGGTTTTGCGCACGCCTTTGTCGTTCCGAACTACAACGAGCCCCCGTCCGTGCTGCGGAGCACGCTGGCCACTCTGGCGGCGCATCCAGGGGCGAAAACTCGGTACCTCGTCACGCTGGGCATGGAGGCCGCCGAGCGCGGCGCCCCCGCCAAGGCCGCCGCCCTCGTCGCCGAATTCGGCGACCGCTTCCACGACCTGGCCTGGACCCTGCACGAGATACAGGCCGGCGAGGCGGCGGGCAAGGCGGCCAACGTCGACCACGCGGCGCGGTCGGCGCTCGAGCGGGCGAGGGCTCTCGGGGTCCCGCCGGCGCGGCTGCTGGTCACGGTGATGGACGCGGACGCGCACGTGCCGCCGCAGTACGTCACGGGGGTCGACGCCGCGGCCTCCACCGTCGACGACCCTCACACAACCATCTACGCGGCGCCGATCGTCTTTGAGCGCAACTTCGCCGCCGTCCCCGCCCTCACCCGCGTGCACGACGCCATGTGGTCGGCCATGGCGGCCCAGAACCTGGGGTCGTCGTGGGGGCTCGGGTTCCCCATCTCCAACTACACCGTCCCGGCGCGCCTCCTCCGGGCGGCCGACTTTTGGGACACGGGCGACGACGCCATCGGGGAAGACCTGCACATGTTTCTCAAGTGCTACTTCAAGAGCGGGGGCAAGGTGGGGGGGGAGGCCGGCGAGGGCGCGGCTTTCGGCTTTCGGCGACCGCCGCGCCGACGCCGACCCCCCTCCCCCACCCCCCCAGACCCGCCTGGCCACCGTGCCCGCCCCCATCAACATGCTCAACCTGCAGGCCGACGGGTACGGCGCCACCATCGCCGCGCGCGCGGTGCAGGCCGAGCGGCACGCGCGCGGCGTGGCCGACGTCGCGTACTCGCTGCGGCAGGTGGCCACCGCCGCGCGCCCCCTGCCCCGCCTCCGCACCGCGGTGCTCATGCTCAAGTTGGTGGAGGCGCAGGTGCTGCCCGCGACCGCCCCGTTTTACATGGGCATCGCCGCGGGGTGGGCGCTGCTGCTGGAACGGTGGGGGGTCGCCGCGCCGTACGGCCCCGCCGCCCGCTCCTCCCTGACCCTCATCGCCTACCTCGGCGCCGCCGGCGCCATCGGCTTTGCCCTCATGGCCGCGCTCAACGAGTGCATGCGCCGCCTCGCGCGCACCCGCCTCTACCGCCTCGCGCCGCAGCCCCTCTTCCCGCGCTGCCTCGAATACCTGTCCCTCGCCCTGGGCATGTGGATCTTCATGGTGTTGCCCTCGCTGTGGGCCGCCGCCAAGTCGGGGCTGGCGGGGGCGGGGGTGGCGGCGGGCGCGTACGTCGTCGCGGAGAAGCTGCACGACGACGGAGGCGCCGAGGGGGGCGGCGTTGCGCTGGATTCGCGGCGGCCTCCCCATGCTGTGCCGCCGCCTGCGTCGCACGCGGCGCCGGCTGCGCACGCGCAGGTCAAGCTCGGGGTGGTGTGATGGGGGGGAGGGGGGTGGTCGGGGGGGAGGGGGGGAACGCGCCCCTAAACCCCGCCGGCGCCGGATCGCGCGCGTGTGTCACTGATTTTGAGCAACAACGGGGCGAGCGGGGGGTCGGACGAGGGCGCGGAACGAGGGGGCGGAGGGCGGCGGACAGCGGCGACACCCGCCTCGCGCCTTTATTCGCCTCTGCTTTCCTTGTTGCATGTGCACCTCACAGTGGGCAACACGGCAGGCGGGTGCGGGGGGTCGGGCGGCAGCGAGCGGCGCTGGCAAACAGTTCCAAAATTGTTTGCACCTTTTCAAATACAAAAATCGGTCCGTTGACAACAACTGATCGTTCAGGCGATCGTCCCCAATGGTGTAGGTGGTTAGCACGTATGTCTCTCAAGAGAGACCGGCGGCCTCAAAATGAGGTCGTCCGATCAATTTCGGCGGAAAAGGTGTCGGTCTCTAGACCGCCATCCTTCCGCGGAGACACGCAGTACGAGCGCACATAAGACCCGAGTTCGAGTCTCGGTTGGGGAGCCCAATTTTTTGGCGGCCGGCGGTGTGTTTTTTTAAGAGGCATGTGGCGGATCACTGACCCCGCGCTGCAACCGCGCCCGCCGTCGCGCAACGCCCACCCCGGCGCCCACAGCGCGCGCCCCGACCGGGCGGCGGGGCTGGGGAGAGGGGGTTGAAAGCGGTCGAGTCCTGGAGTCGGCCCGGCTTTTTTTTCGGTTTGCGCTCCGTCGCCTTTATCGGGCGCGTCGCCGCGCGCGTATCCAGTGCGCGAGCTCTGCGGCGGGCCACGGCGGCAGCAACGGTGGTGGGAGGCACGGAAAACTGCCGCCGGCAGCGCGCGGCCGCCGCGTTTTTTTCAGCCCGTTCCTCCTCCACCGGCCTGGCGCCACACGCACACACATGATGATGATGGGGAGTGGCCCCATCCCCGGATCCGCTCTCCACCCCTCCAACCCCCCCTCTACCCCCCCTGCTTGGCCACCCACGCCCGCCCAAACTCCGCCCCCTTGTCGATCGACGCCGCGAGCTCGCCGGCCAAGGCGTCGAGGCCCGAGATTTCCGGAGAGGACAGGGGGCCCAGAGGGAGGGAGGCGGCGATGCCGGAAGGGCCGAGAGAAACGCGCCGCGCGAAGAAAGGCGCGCCGGCGGGCGCGTCGCTGCACGCCACGTACGCGCATTCAACGACGCCCTCCCCCCCCGCCAGCGCGACGAGACAGGAGTTGGCAAAGCGGGCGGCCGCGTACGCCATGGACAGGGTGGCGGAGCCTTTGCCCGCCTTGGCGGTCACGACTTCCGTGCCCGCGTCCTGGATCCGGGCGGTGAGGGCCGCGACCGTCGCCGGCGGCAGACCGACCCTCGGCTTGGCTTGGGAGATCAACGGCAGAATCGTCACCCCGGCGTGGCCCCCGACGACCGGCAAATCGACCGCCCCCGCCTCGACCCCCGCCGCCTCGGCCACAAACGCCCTCGCCCGCACCACATCCAGCGTCGTCACCCCAAACAGCTTGCGCGGGTCGAACACGCCCGCCGCTTTGAGGATTTCGGCCGCGATGGGGACGGTCGAGTTGACCGGGTTGGAGATGATCGCGACGAGCGCCAGAGGGCAGTACCGCGCCACCCCTTGCGCCAGCGTCGCCACGATCCCGGCATTGATGTTGAACAAATCGTCCCGCGTCATGCCGGGCTTGCGCGGGACGCCGGCGGGAATAACGACGAGCGCCGCGCCGGCCAGCGCCGCGCCGAGCTCCGCGTCCCCCGTGTGCGCCGTCACCCGCGCCGGCGTGTCGATGTGGGCCAGGTCGGCCGCGACGCCGGGCGTGCCGACGACGTCGTAGAGGGCGAGGTGGGAGATCAAAGGGTTGCTGGGAAGGGAGGGAGACGGGTCGGCCTCGCCCCCTCCCCCCCCCCCCCCCCCCCAAACCCCCCCCCATAATGGCCACAAAACACACACCCCCCCCGGGGGGCCCCGACC
>Ga0315289_10013441_pt1 | contig 11467 bp, 16 predicted proteins | sample YL17G11_40_MG_FD_203452 | JGI IMG/M metagenome (GOLD analysis project Ga0315289, IMG submission 203452) | Sediment microbial communities from Yellowstone Lake, YNP, Wyoming, USA - YL17G11_40 | ecosystem: Environmental > Aquatic > Freshwater > Lake > Sediment | place: USA: Wyoming | collected... | reverse complement strand
TAGTGGTGCGCCGCCCGCTGCCACGGTTAGCCCTCCAGGGCTTCTGCCTGTTCGTTGTGCTGGGGATGGGGCCGGCCAGCGTATATACGGGCGTCCACTGGCCCAGCGACGTGCTTGGCGGCTACGTCCTGAGCGCCCTCTACCTGACGCTGGCCCTGCGCTACTACCGACGGTGGCGCCCTTCTGGCGAGGAGGCTACCAGTCCGTAGGAGCGTGTTGCGTGACTCCGTAGGCCAGGCTTTCGAGCCTCGGCACCCCTTTGGGGGCCAGGCCCGAAAGCCTGGCCTACAAAGTTCTGCAATAGCCTCCCTCCGTAGTGGGTGGTTTGTCAGCCTAGGTAGCCTGTGCTAGACTGAAGGCCGCTCGCCGCTGGGCCGACAATCCATAGGAGGCTGGCAGAGCCTGCCTACCGGGGGGCTTGTCAGTCCAACATGGCAGGAAGAAAGATCATCTATTGCCCATGCCGTTGCTCCCCCGCCGGCGCGGCTTTGTCATTCCTGGATACCGAGGCGTGGCGGCGCAGCGATCTGGCCGGGTCCCGAGGTGAGGCGTGAACTGGCTGGACGGCGTTATCCTGGCGGTGCTCATCTGGTTCATCTTCGCCGCCTTCACGGCCGGCTTCATCCGCGAGGTCGTTACCATCGTCTCCGCCATCCTGGGGGTAGTGCTGGCGGGCCTCTTCTACGAGCGGCTGGCCGACGACCTAAAGACGTTCATCGACAGCGATAGGGCAGCCAGGACGGCAGCCTTCCTCGCTATCTTCGGCGCCACCGCCCTGGCCGGCCAGGTGGCGGCCATGCTCCTCAAGGAGACGGCCTCGCTCCTCATGCTGGGCACCTTTGACCAGCTAGCGGGGGCCGTCTTTGGATTTGCCAAGGGCATAGTGATCATCCAGGTGCTGCTCATCCTGTTTGCTACCTACCCATCCCTAGGCTTCGGTGATGCCATCAGTGACTCCTCCCTTTCGCCCCTCTTCATTGAGCGGGCGCCCATCTTGTTGCGGGTGCTCCCCGCCGAGTTCGACGCCGCCAAGCAGCTTCCCTGAACCTCGGCCTCTCGGCTTGCTGATGTAGCGGTTGACCAGGGCGCCCGCAATCGATATAGTGCCGTGGGGCACCCTCCTCCAGGCAAAAACTTCGTTATGGCTGAACTAGGTAGAGTTCTCTTTCAGGCCAGGGTCGCTCGTGGCCTGACCATCGAGGACGCCGAGCGCGATACCCGGATCTCCAAGCGATACCTGGAAGCCCTGGAGCGAGAGGACTTCTCCGCCTTCCCGGCTCCGTTCTATGCGCGTGCCTTCCTCCGCACCTACGCCCAGTACCTGGGCCTAGATGCCGCTCAGCTCCTCGCCGCCCTCCCCCACGCCCGGCTGGAGCCAGAGGTATCGCCCCTACCCGAGATCAGCCGTCCCACCACGCCCGGCTTCTCCATCAACTGGGTGGTGGCAGGCATAGTGGTCCTCTTCCTCCTGGCTGCCGGTCTCCTCCTCTACCGGTCGGGCTCCGAAGGGGAAGGCGGTGGCCTCATACCCGGTAAGCCCACCGTCGCCTCCACCGCAGAGCGCGCCCAGACGGGCGCCGTCGAGGCGCCCCCTCCACCCGTGGAGCCTACCCCGGAGCCACCGCCTGTCGAGTCGCCCTCAGATGAAGGGCCCCCTGTGGAGGCTCCCCCTCCCCAGGAGCCCCAGGGCCGCCCCATAGAGCCCACGGGCCCCGGCCTGGTGCCAGACTTTGAGGGGGCCGCCCTGGACGCCTCCCTCGCCGTCCTCCGCGACAAGGGCATGAAGTACGTTGTCATCGAGGTGGAGAATAAGGATGTCCCCCAGGGGCTGGTCTTCGACCAGAGCCCGGCCCCCGACAGCCAGCTCGAGGACGACGAGTCGGTGACGCTTGTCGTTAGTCGCGGCGGCCGCTAGAAAGGCCCCATGCGCTATCACCTGGTGACCCTGGGCTGCCCCAAGAACGTCGCTGACTCCGATAAGCTGGAGGCGCTCCTGCGGGGGGGCTACCACGAGCCTACCGACCGGCCCGCCCGGGCCGACCTCATCGTGGTCAACACCTGCGGCTTCCTGGAGGCGGCGCGGGAGGAGTCCATCGACACTATCCTCCGCCTGGCCCTTAGGAAGCGACCGGGACAGAAGCTGGTGGTGGCCGGCTGCCTGTCGCAAATCTACGCCCGCCAGCTCCGGAAGGAGGTGCCGGAGGTAGACGCCCTCTTCGGCGTCGAGGCCTGGGAGCAGGTGGCGGCCCTGGCCGGCCCGCCTGCCGGACGGGCAGGCACCGCCGCCCGCCCCCGCCACGCCAGGCCGTCGGGCGCGGAGGCGCCCTTCGATACCCTGGAGGCCTCCCGGAGCCCGCGGCCCAGCGCCTACCTGAAGATCTCTGACGGCTGTAACGCCCCCTGCGCTTTCTGCATCATCCCCCGCATCAAGGGGCGCCTCCACAGCGTCGAGCCCGAGGCCCTGGTCGCTGAGGCCAGGCGGCTGGCCGCCCAGGGGGTGCAGGAGTTGGTTTTGGTAGCCCAGGACAGCACCGCCTACGGCCGCGACCGCGGCCAGCACGATGGCCTGCCCGAGCTGCTGGAACGACTGGCGGAAGCGCTGCCCCCCGCCGACGGCGGGCCCTGGATCCGGGTCATGTATGCCTACCCCGGCCACGTCAGCGCTCGCCTGGCCCGCACCATGGCCTCTCTGCCTCAGGTGTGTCACTACCTGGACATACCCCTCCAGCACGCCAGTGCCGCCGTCCTGCGGCGCATGCGTCGGCCCAGCAACCCGGACCGCCTGCGCCAGATGTTCGCCCGCCTGCGCTCCGCCATGCCGGACATCGCCCTGCGCACCACCTTCATCGTGGGCTACCCTGGGGAAACGGAGGCGGAGTTCGAAGAGATGCTGGACTTCGTGCGGGAGATGCGCTTCGACCACGTGGGTGCTTTTGTCTACTCGCCGGAGCCCGGCACGCCGGCGGCGCGAGCCCCCGAACAGGTGCCGGAGGCCGTGAAGCGCCGACGCTACCGGCGCTTGATGCGGCTCGCTCAGGAGGTGTCCCTGGCTCGCAACCAGGAGTGGGTGGGACGAGAGCTGACGGTACTGGTGGAGTCGGAGGCGGCCTCCGCCGGAGGCGGATCCGCCCAGACGGGCGGCCGTCTGGCCGCCTTTGGCGGAGGCGACGGGCGGCGCCCGATGGGAGACGAGGTCTTCGCTGGGCGCTCCTACCGCGACGCGCCGGAGGTGGACGGGCTGGTGTTGGGCCCTGGCCGCCCGCCGCCCGGCTCGATGGTGCGCGTGCGGGTCGAACGAGCGCTGCCGTACGACCTGTGGGGCAGCCTGGTGTCTTCCTGAGACAGGCCTTCAAGACCAGCGAGGCCGGGCCCCACGGCCCGGCCTCGCTCTTTCCTGGGCGCTCTTTGCTAGAGGGCCTGGAGCATCTCTATCTCGTAGTCCAGGAGTTCCGCCTCCAGGCGGCTGCCGGTGATGAACTTGACCACGTTGGAGAGCATCTCATCGGCGTGGCGGACGCTGTTGGAGACGCAGCTGATCCCCAGGGAGACGATCTGCCAGCTCTCGTTGTCGTCGATCTCGGCGATGGAGACGTTGTACTTGTTGCGGACGCGGCTGGTGACGGACTTGATCAGTTGACGCTTGCCCTTCAGAGAGTCGTTCTCGGGCAGGCGCAGGGTGACACGACAGGCTCCGACGGTCATGGCTTCTCTCCCTCCGGGCCCGGGCGGTCCTCCTGAGGCAGGGGCGGCAGGTCCTGCGGGCTTTCCAGGCCAAAGTGCTCCAGGAAGCGGACGGTGGTCCCCAGCAGGGCCGGGTGCCCCGGCGTGGCGGCCCGCCCTACCTCCTCCACCAGGCCGCGCGCGATGAGGGTGCCCACCGCCCGGTCCGAGTTAACCCCGCGAATGGCGTCGATGGCGGCGCGGGTAATTGGCTGCCGGTAGGCGATGATGGCCAGGGCCTCCAGGGCGGCATGGGAGAGGCGCTGCTGGTGGTCCATGCCTAGCAGTCGTTCTACGTAGGGGGCGGCCTCGGGATCGGTCACCATCTGCACGTAGCGTCCATCGCGCAGGATGCGGATGCCCCGCTCGTGGCACTCGGCGGCCAGGCTCTCTACCGTCTCTTCCACCTGCCCCGTCTCGACGCGCAGGACGCGCGCCAGCACTCCCACGTCCACGGGTCCCTGGGCTACGAAGAGGAGGCTCTCCAGGACGGCCTTGAGCCTTTCAGCCGGGGGTGGTTGCAGTCTCGGCACGTCGCCGCTCCCGAACGGGCTTCCGCCGAACGCGGCCAGACGGCCGCCCGTCCGGCCGGATCCGCCTTTGCCGGAGGCGTCAGGTTTCCTTCTGGGCTTGGTGGCCCTCGCCCTCTGCTTCCGCCGACGTCTCCTTGGCAGAGGGCTTCTCTTCTTCCGCTGCTGCCGGCGTCTCGGCGGCCGTCGCGGGTGACCCTTTCTCTTCTGCTTCCGCTGGCGGCTCCTCGGCCGGAGGGGGCGGCGCGGAGGACGAGGCTCCGGTCGGCGCCCCCGCCAGCCGTAGCTCCGAGTAGCGGAGGTTAAGGCGAGGCGGGCGCGCCATCTCGACGCTGAGCCGGTTCGTCAGCAGGTTCTCCACGGCCCTGCATGCCTCCTCCGAGGTGAGGGCTAGGTTGGTATCCGGGTCCACGTGCAGCTCCAGATCCACCTCTACTCCCTTGCCGCGGGCGGTCACGGTCGCCTTGGCCTGGGTGACGTGCGGCACACCGGACACCTCCTGCTGGAGACGCTGGGCGATGGCGTCCGTCGAGAGGAGAGCGTCGCCGGCCCGCACGTCGCGCACGGGCACCCGCTCCGCCCGAGGTGGGGTCAGCTCGGCGATGACCACGACCAGGGCGAGGAGGGCCACCACGATGCCACCCAGGGTGAGGATGATGCGGGATCCGTTGTCTTCCGCGTGGTCGTCCAGGAACTGGACAAAGTCAGCCAGACGCTCGACGCTCTCGGAGGCGGCCACCCAGGTGAAGAGGATGACCACCGCCACGGCAAAGATGAGCAGCAAGGCTCCCAGCACGATAATGAGGCGGTTGGCGAGGTTCATCGTTCCCTCCTCAAACCAGTCTGACGGACAGGCTCCAGCAAGCCGCCGGGGCCTCCCAGGCGGACGGGCAGGATGCGGTTCCACAGGTCGGCGTCGCTGCGCGTGAACACCCGGATGTAGTTGTCAGTCAGGCCCTCCCAAAGGGGGCCGCCCTTGGTGGGCCGGGCCCTCTCCCAGAGTACAGGCATGACCCGCCCGCGGAAGCGCCCTTCGAAGTCGGCTCGGAGGTCCTTGGCTAGAGTCAGGAGGCGCCGGGTGCGTTCCCGCTTCACGGGCTCCGGCACCTGGTCGCCCATGCGGGCGGCGCCGGTCCCGGGGCGGCGGGAGTAGGGGAAGACGTGCAGGCCGGCGAAGGCGGCCTCGCGGCAGAAGACGTAGGTCTCCTCGAAGTCAGCCTCGGACTCGCCTGGGAAGCCGACGATGACGTCGGTCGTCACGGCCGCATCGGGGACGTGCCTCCGGATCAGGGCCAGGGCGCGGCGAAAATCATCGGCTGTGTAGCGGCGGCGCATGCGGGAGAGGACGGCGTCGCTGCCGCTCTGGAGGGCCAGGTGGAAGTGGCGGCAGAGACGCGGGTCCTCCCACAGCGAGAGCAGATCCGGGGTGATGTCCTGGGGCTGGAGCGACGAGAGGCGCAGGCGCGGCACCGCCGTCTCAGCCAGGAGGGCCTGGAGCAGCACCCTGGGGCCAGAGCTGGCCGTGCCGTTGCCTCTGTCTGTCTGATGGGCGGGCCTGTAGGCACCCAGTTGGGTGCCGGTGAGCACCACTTCCCGCACACTCTCCTCCTCCCGGGCCCGCACGGCGCTGACCACCTCCTCGACGGGCACGCTGCGCTCGCGGCCCCGGGTGCGGGGGACGATGCAGAAGGCGCAGACGTCGTTACAGCCCTCCTGCACCTTGAGGAAGGCCCTGGTGCGCAGGGGGGTCACCCGGTCGGGGCGGGGGCCCGCGTCGGCGACCCCGCCTGGCTGGCAGGCACCCAGACGGGTGAGCCGGGCGGCTACGGAGGGCTTCTCGTCGTTCCTCAGGATCAGGTCAGCGCTGATGGCAGCGGCCAGGCCAGGCCCCGCCGTCTCCACGTAGCAGCCGGTGACGATCACCGGGGCCCCGGGCGAGAGCCGGCGGGCCAGACGGGCCAGGTGACGGGCCTTGCGGTCGGCGACGTGGGTGACGGAGCAGGTATTGATGACGAAGGCATCGGCGGCGGCAGGCCGATCCACCACCTGGCAGCCGGCTGCCAGCAGGTCGCGGGCGATAGCCTCCGAGTCGGCCTGGTTGAGCTTGCAGCCCAGGGTGAGGAGGCAGACGCCCGTAGGGGCGACGCGTCGGATGGGTGGGCTCTGGTTGCTCATAAGAATGACGAGCCAGCGGTGGCTCGCCCTCATGATACCGGAACGAGGGGGACTGTCAATCGAGGGGGGTGGGGGCGGCCGGTCCTACCCGCCGACGCTCGTCGCCTGCGAGCAGGGGGAAGGGTCCCGGCCGCCCCAGTACAGGGGAACCCGGAGGTCAGTTGGTGTGGACCCGGATGGGGTGCTTGTGGCGTTGCACCAGGGCCGACAGCGCCAGCTCCGAGAGCCGGGCCTCCCGCAGCAGCGCCTCGGCGTGGGACCGCATATCGTCGATGGCGCGCCGTTGGCGGCGTCGCCACAGATAGAGGGCCGTCTCCAGGGCCAGCGACCCGCCGGCCGCCAGGGCTCCGGCCAGGAAGAGCGCCATGTCCTTATCGACTCCGCCGTCCGCTTAGCAGCGGGTGAAGCCGCAGACGGGGCAGCAGACGCAGCCCTCACCGTGGACCAGGGGGCCGCCGCAGTCCGGGCAGCGGATGCCCCTGAGAAGGCCCTTCGTGGTACCCTTGCGCATGACCGTGCCTCCTGAGGAACATGTGTTCTATTAACTGTACCTTAGTAGTTATCAGAACATGCGTTCTTTGTCAAGGGGGTTGACAGGAAAAAAAGAGGAAAATTATCTGCGAGGGTCGTCTGGGAGGGACTGCTGCCGGTGGCTAGTTGGAGGAGAGCCAGTGCGTGAACTCACGCACCCGGTGCGCCGGCCAGCGGGCCCGCTGCGGGTCCATGAAGATCAGCAGCCCGACGATGAGGATGGGCAGACCGATGTCAGACACGGCGCCAGGGCCGGCGCCTTCCTACTCGATGACGATCTCCACCCGTTCGCCCCGGCGGTCATCGGTCACGTCGACGATGGTGCCCTTGGTGCCGGCGCTGGCTGCTTCTTTGAGGCCGCGCATGGGGAGTCGGCCGCTGAAGAGATGGGCCAGGCGGCGCGCCCACCTGCGGCCCAGCATGCCCGTGGGTACGACCACGTCTGTCTTCACACGGCCGGAGTGTATGTCGGTGATGCGGATGCGGAGTCGAGGCGCCCTCTCGACACCTGGCCCCAGGCGCTCGCCTCGGTAAGGCGCCTCCAGGGCGGCCAGCAGCTCGTCGGCCTCGCCAGCGTTGATCTGGCCCCGCTCCAACATCTCCAGGATTCGTTTCCGTTCTTCTTCCAATGCCTTCTCCGAGGTTGGCGGGACTAGTGGTTAGGGGCGCCGGCCAGGGTGGCGCGACCGGCCTCCCGGTCCAGGCAGATCGCCGCCCGCGCCAGCAGGGAGGCGAGTCGGGCCCGCAGGCGGCCCTTGCTCTCATTAGCCGCTATTTCCAGGGCAACCCTCGTGCGAACACAGCGCGCCCGCTCGGTCGCCGCTTGCTTCACCATCATATCCAAGGCGAGCCAGTTGTCCATGAGGCGAGCCCCTTCCGTCGGTCCGGGTGGTCTAAAGCTCACGCAGGCGGCGGGCCGCCTCCGAGGCGGAGATGCGCCCCTCCGACAGCTCGTCCAGGATCTGCTTGCGCATCTCCCGGGCCTCCTCCTCGACCGGCCGGGCCTCGTAGCCCAGGGCAGTGATGACCTCGTTCAGGCGGGCCACCACCGTAGGGTAGGAGATGCCCAGCTCCTCCTCGACATCCTTGATCTTGCCCCGGCACTTGAGGAAGACATCGACGAAGTGCATTTGCTCGGGGTTGAGCTTGAGGTACTGGCCGAGCTGGAAGTTCCCCTCCAGCGACGTCCCACAACTGTGACAGTGCAGGCGCACCACCCTCATCTCCTCTCCGCACACGGGACAGGTGCCCACGATTCGGCTCATCTCATTCCCCATCGGTACAGGGCAAGGGGGCTGCCCTGAAGATATTTGACCCTGTCCTGCACTAACTCAAGTCTGACATTGACATTATTAAGCACGATGTTGATTTTGTCAAGCCCCTGGAGCCAGTTTTCTTGCCACCGGCTGCCGGAGGCGATATCATAGCGGCGCCGGCGCAGCGTCCTAGCCTCTTGACGAGGTCTCGTGCGAGTTCTTATTGCCCCCCAGGAGTTCAAGGGCAGCCTCTCCGCCGCCGAGGCCGCCCAGGCCATGGCCGAAGGCCTGCGCCGCGCCCTACCCAGCATCGAGCTTGACCTGGCGCCTATGGCCGACGGCGGCCCGGGCACCGTGGAGGCGCTGGTGGCGGCCGGTGGTGGCCGCCGCCTCACGGCCACTGTCGCCGACCCCCTGGGCCGGCCTGTGGAGGCCGCCTGGGGGCTCCTGGAGGAGGGCCCCACCGCCGTCATCGAGATGGCGGCGGCCTCGGGCCTCGTCCTCCTCCGCTCTCAGGAGCGCGACGCCCGTCGCACCAGCACCTACGGCACCGGCCAGCTCATAGCCGCCGCTCTGGAGGCGGGCTGCCGGCACCTGATCATCGGGCTGGGCGGCAGCGCCACCAACGACGGCGGCGCCGGTATGGCCCAGGCCCTGGGCGCCCGCCTTAGCGACGAGGAGGGCTGCGACCTGCCCCCCGGCGGCGCCGCCCTGGCCCGCCTGGCCCGCATCGATGTGAGCGGGCTGGACGGACGCCTGCGTAGCTGTCAGGTCCTGGGCGCCACCGACGTCACGAACCCCCTCTGCGGTCCCCATGGCGCCTCCGCTATCTACGGGCCCCAGAAGGGCGCCTCGCCCGCCGACGTGGAGGAGCTGGACGCCGCCCTGGCCCACTACGCCGCCGTCATCGAGCGTGACCTGGGGAAGCGGGTAGCCGAGGTTCCGGGGGCGGGAGCGGCTGGCGGCATCGGGGCCGGGCTGATCGCCTTCCTGGACGCCGAGCTGCGTCCCGGCGCCCAGCTCGTGGCGGAGGTAGTGGGCCTGGAGAAGCGCATCGCCGCTGCCGACCTGGTGGTCACTGGCGAGGGGCGGCTGGATACCCAGACGGCCTACGGCAAGACGGTAGCCACGGTAGCCCGCCTGGCCCGGGGCCAGGGCCGGCCCGTCGTCGCCCTGGCGGGGCGCGTCGACGATGCGCGGGAAGCCTGCTCGGCGCTGGGGCTGGAGGCGGCCCTGGCCATCGTGCCGTCCGCCATCGGCGGACTGCCTGAGGCAGAGGTCATGGCGAGGGCGCCGGAGCTGCTGGCCGCCGCCGCCGAGAGCCTGGGGCGCCTGCTGAAATTGGGGCGGGCTCTGCCGGGCTGAAGGGGTGGTGGATTCCTCGTTCCCGGATCGGGCCGGCTGCACAGCCGGCCCGATTGTCTGCGTGTGTAGGGGGACGCGGGCCCTACGCGGGCTTCGAGCCCGAGGGTGCGGACAGGCCGGGGCCAGCCGGGGCGCCGCCAGCCCTGATCGCCGCCGTCGGCTTTCGGGCTGCCTGCCAGAGGAAGAGCAGCAGGGCCAGGAAGATGACCGCCACCACCAGGGGGAGGACGCTATCTCCCCAATGCCGATTGCCGGCCAGGAGGTCGAAGAGTGTGACGAAGGTGATGCCCGCCTGGGAAGCGTAGGGGACCCAAAAGAAGACGCGGTACTTGCTCGGGTTCCAGCCGAGAAGGGCATAGAGGGGGGCCAGGATCAGGATGTGGATGCCCAGTAGCCGCTGGGCCGCCTCGTCCTCGATGCCGGCGCTCAGGGAGCCCGCCTTCGCGGCGAAGAGGAGGGAGAAGCCCCAGATGGCAGTCCAGAAGGCCAGGAGGAGGAGAACCAGCCGTCGGGCCGCGCCGACGCTGACCACGGCACCCCCTCCGGGCGTAGCCTCCGGCCGGGCCGGCGTCGTCACCTTTCCTGCCGTCGATTGCTGAGCCATAGCGGCCTCCTTGTCGAAGCCTGCCCGTCCGGCCCGCCTGTCCGGCAGGCAGGCAGGCGGGCCTGCCTGCGGCAAGTAGGGCCCGCCTCTGCCGCCAAAGAGATCATCGGAAGATTCCCTTCTCCACTGGAGCTATTCTAGCACCTACTCCATCCCCATCTCGGCCAGCTTCTCGTCCGAAAGGCCGAAGTGGTGCGCGATCTCGTGGAGGACCGTCTTGCGGACCTCTTCCACCAGCTCTGCCTCGTCTGGGAAGTCGCGCTCCAAAGGCTCCTGGAAGATGGTGATCTTGTCCGGCAGCACCAGGCCGTAGTCGCTGCGCTCGGTGAGGGGCACGCCGGAGTAGAGGCCGTAGGGCATCTCGCCTGGGGGCAGCCCGGCCTGCCGCTGGTCGTCCAGGCCCGGCCGGCGCTTGACGACTATGTCGATGTTGGAGAGCCGCTCGCGGAAGGGCGGCGGCAGCGCGGCCAGGGCGCGTCGCACCAGGCGCAAGAAGCGCCCTCGGGGCATCATGGAAAGCCGTACCCCCGGATGGAGCGGGTACAAGGTGGTGGCGAGCGCCGGTGGGGAACGTCGACGGCGTACACGCCGGAGACCTTCTAGTCGCGTCTCTGCCAGAGAGGCCGGTAGCCCTCGCCGCGGATGGCGCTGCGGACCTCGCTCCTCTCCAGGTCCTTCAGCTCCTGGAGCACCTGTTCGCAGCGCCGGACGGCCTCGGGGAAGCCCTTGTCAGCGAGGCGCTCAACCAGGGCGCCCCAGATGCCGCTGTCTACCAGGCTACTAACGTACCGGGGCCACCAGATGGAGGTGATCTTCTCGGGGAGGCGAAAGCGCGGCCGCAGACGCTTCAGACTGCGGAACCGCTCCTCGACGGAGGCGGCGGGAGGCACGAGCTTCACCAGAGGCGGGTCGATCTCCGTGTAGCGGCCGTCCACCAGCAGGCGCTGGCTGACGATCACAAATCGAAAGGTGAGGACATCGGCGCTGCGAACGGTCTCGATAATCTCGTTCAGGTCGAGGAAGTAGTCATTGTCCATAACAGTTCCTGGACAGCCGGAGAATCCGGCGGACAACCGCAGTACGGGGGAAGACGCCTAGGCAGACAGCGTCGAGAGGGTAGCGCCTGGGGCCATTCTAGCACCGGGATGGGGGGTCAGCAAGCAACTCTCTCGACCCTTGGGGCCCGACCAGGCGCCATCTGGAGGAGTGGGGCCGCTTCTGGGCCCTGTGCTATAATCAAATCCCAGCGAAGCTGGCGGAGGGATGGGTGCTTTTTCGCTACTTGG
>Ga0315289_10013440_pt1 | contig 11468 bp, 14 predicted proteins | sample YL17G11_40_MG_FD_203452 | JGI IMG/M metagenome (GOLD analysis project Ga0315289, IMG submission 203452) | Sediment microbial communities from Yellowstone Lake, YNP, Wyoming, USA - YL17G11_40 | ecosystem: Environmental > Aquatic > Freshwater > Lake > Sediment | place: USA: Wyoming | collected... | reverse complement strand
AAGACCGGCCCCCCCAAAAAACAGAGAGGGTCCAGCCTCCGGGTTGTAGTCATTGCTGGCGGCAGACCCAAAACTGATAAGGGGGCCGGAAAACGCCGTGATAGACATTTTTTATCCCCTTTACGAAGTCGGGAACGTGCCGTAGATGGCTCGCCAATTGTAGTAGCCGAACGAATACCGCTCGTAACCCTTAACGAGCAGATTGTCGGTCACGAAATCAACCTGCATGTCCGTCTCAAACTTGACACGTTCCATGTAGGACAGGCCGTCGATGTTCGTGAGCAGGAACCAAGCGTAGGACGAGGTCAGGAAGTCGTTGACCATGTATCCTTCGGACAGGCCGCCTGCCGTGGTCATGATGGCGTTGACATCATTATCGCCAGTGCCGGGGCGCAGTTCAGTCTTCGTCAGACGGATAGCGACCGGCTCAAGCTGCGGCGGAACGATCAGCTTGCGAGCGCGGGCAAAGACCTTCAGGCCAGCCTGATCCTTAAAGTTGGTACGAGTGGCGATCATCGAATTAAGCAGACTGGCCTCATTCAGATCAACATCCGTAGACGGGCGGTTTGACACCGTGCCGCCATCAATCGGGTGGTCCGTGGCGATCAGAGCCTTACCGTCACCGCCAATAGAGGCGTTGTAGGTAGTCGCAGTGTTCAGCACGTTCGCGCCGTAGATTTCCTTGGTCTGCTGGAACGACTCAATCAGGCCGAGGTTCGACGGCATGAACTGGGTCTTGTACAGGTTGTCATCCACGGCCTTGCGAGTGATCGCGTAGCCCAGACCGATTTCGCTGTGTTCCTGATTGTAGATGAAACGCTCGCCAGCGCCGTTATCGAACGCCGTCTGACCGCCTTCCGTCTTCAACTGAGCAAGACCGAGGAAACGCATTTCAGCGGTGCGTTCCAGAGCCATGTTCGAGTTATGCTTGGTAAAGATCCGGTCATACTGCGACGGGATCATCTCATACTTGCCTTCAATTCCGCGCAAACCGGGGAGCAGAAGGTCTTTGATGGCACTAAGATTAACAGCCATTGTCCTTTACCCCTTAAATGCCGGTAAGTTGCTTGGAGGCAACATTGTTAAAGCCAACTATTACATAGTTGTACGCACCCGCTTCAGTGCCAGCCGAACCCGGAGGATTCGTGACAAGGCTCAGAATGCGGAACGGCAGGGTATTGGTGGTGGTCGGGGTCGTCGCCGTGGCAATGTTTGCCCCAGAGATGCCGTTGTTAGCGTTGCCGGTGCCAATGTTAATGCCCACGTTGGCATTTACATCCGCCTGAGTCGCGCCGGTCGCGTCCGTCTGGACAATGAACCGCGCATTCGGGTCGTTCACAATGTAGGCGGTCACGTCGCCGCTATTGTCGGAACCCGGCCAGTAGTTCGACCACACGGTACGCTTCTGCGAAACCGAGAGATACTTGCAGCCAACAAACACGCCCTGAAGGCCGGAGGCAAGACTGCCCGCCGAGATAGAGACGGTGGTGATGTAGCCGTCATTGGTGCCAATCACGGGATCGCCATAATAGACGGCAGTCGTATTGGTGGACTTGATCAGAACTTCGACCTGTTCGTAAGTCGGCGCGGAAGCGAGGCCGCTGGTCTGACGAAATCCAAAGGGCGCATTGGTGTTCGCCACGATGGTTCTCCATTTGAGTGGGTTTCATTGCCGCTCCAGAGCGACTTGATAACCTGATGCGGTTATAAACTTCCACGCCGGGGGAAGTGCAGTGGTGATTGTCTAGAATATGACGACCTTCGTCAACTGCCTATTCTTCGGGGACCGACATAGGCTCAAAACTTTTCCTGAGAACAGGCTTAACATTCGGATGGTTGCGGGTCATGGTGCCGTCTGGAGTGGAGCCAAGCTGCTCTTCCTTGGCGCGAACTTGCTTGCGGGCAGTACGCAATTCTCGGTTTCTTGCCTCTTCCACCAGTTCAGTGGGGCGCTCCATCAGCATCATGCCGTCCCGCTCGATAGTAGTGCCCTTATAGTTGCGGGGCATCATCTCAGGGTGCCTTGTAACAGGAACGGGATCCCATCCCTGGCGTGACAATTCCGTTTCGTAGGCTGGGTTTTCCTGATTCAGCAGCAGGCGGCGTTTCCACTCGTAGGTCCAGCCGTCCGGGTACATATTTGGGTCAAAGTAAAACTTGTCGTGCCCGTCCACCTCGTCGCCGCCAGCATGGCCGCGTAGTTCTGCCACACGCTTGGCCGCTCGTTCGCGGGGGGACATTTCGGTAGTGTTGGGATCGCGGAGAGGCGGTCTGCCTCGCGGTGCATCAACCATTGTCATCTCCTAGTTAATCTTGCCTTCTTTTTTCAACGCCATTTTGTTTTTGGCGTACTCTTCCGGCGTCATCCCAAACAGGGACGCCGTTTCTCGCTCCTCTGGGGACAGGCGAACGAGGTTCTTGTTGCCTCCCGACGAGGACGCTGCCGCTGACGATGGCGCGGCGGGCGGCGCAGAGCGGCTAGGCATTGCGCGCTGCTGGGGCCGGTAGCCAAGCTGCGATTCAACGTATGCAAAGTACTCGGGCGTGTCGGCCTGATAGCCTTCGGTGACGGCGTGGTTGTGCGCCGACAGCATATGCTGGTAGCGGTTCTGATCCCGCACGCACTCGGGGTGCGCCCGGACCCACGCGGCAGAGGCTGGGGTTAGCTGTGATGCCACCTGCTCGACAATATCAACCGGCTTCTGAGGCGGCGTCTGAACTACCCTCTCAAGTTCTACTTTGCCCGCGTCTAGCTGCTGGTAGCGCCAAGCATTGACTGCCAAAGCCTCCTGCAACTCGGCGGCGCGGATGTAGTCCGATCCAGCCATTGCGCCAGCCAGTTCTGACCGCAATTGCTGCGAAGTCATTCTGGTATTGTCGATTGCATTCAGGATTAGCTGCAAATTGCTGTCCTGCACCTGATAACTGGCCGCAGATTCGCGTTCGTTAGCTTGCTGCGCCTCTTTCTGGTAGCGGGCACGCGCCTGCTCTTCCATTTCAAGGCGTTTCTTCAGGATTTCAATGCCGCTGTCGTCGTGATCGTTGCTTTCATCAACAACAACAACCTTTTGTTCAACTACCGGGTCGTCCTCAACCTTGATTTCGTCTGAATCAGCCATTTTTGTCACCAAATCTCGTCAGGGAAGGCAACTTTGCCGCGAATTTGCGTGTCCAGCAGGATACGGCAACACACGCCATGCACATTGACCATCCAGCCATCCGAAACCCGGTAATAAACCCAGTCCCCGAGGCCTACTTCGATGCCGTTAAACCATTCCCCGGACGGATCGGTGAATGCGTCGGGGCCAGTTTTGACAACAAGGCCAACCTTGCCCTGAAACTTGTCTTCATCTGTTGTGTTGTCTGTCAGGTAGATGCCGCCAGCGGTCTTCTGTGGCCTGACATAGATGGCAACCAGCACCTGATTGCCAAACACCTGCATGCTGCTTATGTCGCCCAGCGCATCTCGCAAGTTCTGCGCGGGGTCAGTGTCGTGTTCCATCAACATAAATGGCATTTATCGTTGCTCCCTCATGATTTTGTCCGCCTCATCCAACAATTCCACCGCTACCCGCAGACCCATAATGTTGCCAACGGCTTTCTGATAGGCCGCGAAATCGTGCAAATGACCGGCGGCGAGCGTTTCCATTTGGCTCTGGATAGCCGCCTCCAGCAGTTTCTGTAGTTCGTACTGGTAGTAGGAAGTAATTGTGGACATGCTGCCACACTACGCCAGCCGTTGACGCGCCAACGGGTTTTCCGCTTGTTTTCCACCGTTGCGTGAGGCAACTTTAACTGCCTGCCAATTATCCGGTGGGTCGGTGATTTTGCGGCGCTGATCCGCAATGATCCCAGAATAAGGCGCGGGTGCCCTCCCTGCGCCTTATTTTTTGTGCAAAAAAAGACCGGCAGAGGTTGATTCCTGCCGGTCTAATTCACGGTCGAGACTGTCTAGCGGTTCTTACGACCGTACATTTCAATCTTCTGCAACCTGCCCTCGCCACTGTCTGATCCGGCGGTCATGCGCGTGCGACCACCGCTCTTGCGTTGCATCGGAGGCATCATCCCCGGCGGCAGGCCCGGAGGCGGACCCGGCGGCATCATCATGGGCGGAGGCATCATCGGGGGCGGGTTGTTGATCTCGATGCCCGGCGGACGCGGGGGCATCATCGGCGGACGCGGCGGGCCTCCACGCGGGGGCATCATCGGCGGGGGCATCATGCGCTGCTGCGGAGCCTTGGGTGTGCCAATATTGATGTGGATATTGGTCTTGCCCTTTGCCTTCTTGGTGCGACCGCCACGGGCATGCTTCTCGCGGTCGTCGCCATTCGCTCGACCGCCACACATCCGGCAGGTGCATCCCTTGTCGTGGACTTCGCCGCCACGCCGCAGACCCTTGGCGCTCTGCTGGCGGTCATGCTTTGCATCAACGTCGGACTGCTCGTACTCGTCCATGCTCATGCCGTACTTCTTGGCAAGGCGTCGGTCCTGCGTCAGGTCTTTCTGCGAGTGTTCCCACTTAGCATTGGAAACCTTGCCGCCACGCTTCTTAGCCGTAACCGCCTGCTGCGGAGGCTGCTGTGCCCCCTGTACCATACCCTGCTGGCCATTATACGCCTGTTCCTGCGTCATCGGCTGACCGTCGAATCGCTGTCCCATAGGCTGCTGGCTGGCCAAACCCTGCTGGCTACGCATACTCAGTCCGCCGCCCATGTCAGGCATGGACGCTGCCTGCTGCATAGGGCGACCCGGAGGCTGACCCATAGGGCGACCCGGAGGCTGCTGTCTGCCCTGCATAGCGCCACGCATGGCCTGCATCTGAGGCGGCATACCCTGCATACCGCCGCCGCCCATCTTCTTGGTACGACCGCCACGCTTGGCACCGGGTATCGGCGGCAGACCCTTGGCCCCGGCTACTGCCTTTTCTTCTTCGTCGTCCTTGCCCCTATGGCCGAATAGGCCGGTGGCCTTACCAAGAAGATAAAGGGGCGCAGCATACTTCAGGACGTCTCCAATGCCGTGAAGAGCGGTAGAAAACGAGCCGCCAAGGCCTTTCTTGGTACGACCGCCACGCTTGCGGCCCATCATGGGGCTAGTGTCGTCCTTCTCGGTGCCGCTAGTGGCGCGACGTAGCATTTCCATCTCTTCCGGCGTCATCGGAGCGCGGCGCGTCGGCGGGCGAATGATCTTTGCGTCCCCCTTCTCGGAGCCGCTGGTGGCGCGAGCCAGTGCTGCCGCGTCCTCCGGCGTCATCTGACCGCCCATCTGCTTCTTGGTGCGGCCTCCACGCTTCAGGCCACCAGTATGCTTGATGCCTTCGCGGTCCTCGTTGGCGTCTACCTGATCGCGGTTCATCAGATCGACGGCGTAATTATTCTTGCTCTTGCGGTCGGCGCGCCGCTTGATCTCGGTGCCGCTGACCTTGCCGCCCCGCTTGTAGATGCGTGCGCGGATCGGCCTCATGCCCGTCTTCACGCCAGCATTCAGCGGATCAGTGGGTTCCCAGTCGGACGAGTCAACCTTGGGTTCCGCCTGACAAAGACGCTTGATCTTGGCAGCGGCGGCGTCTCTGGACGCCTTGCGATACTCCCGCATTTCTTATCCTTAAATTAGAGCGAGGCAGTCATGATGGCACACGTTTAAACTGCTGTCACTCGACTAGTGCGCCGGGTGTGGGGTCAATGGGGCGCTCATTGTTCTCAAGGTTGTCGAGCATTCCGGGGCGGATAACGCTGTTGACGATGCCAATTCCCGCTGGGTTCTTCGCAAGGTTGATCGCCATGTTGACGGCGGACAGTCGCTCGCGGCTCTCCCGGTCACGCTTGCGGTTGCTGGCATCAAGCTGCGCGTCGGCACCCTTCTGCTGCAACTCCTGCCGCTTCAGGTCCGCGTCCAATCCCTTGATCTGCAAGTTGATCTGATCCTTGGCTGCAACCTCCGGCCCCGGCCCGCGCTGCATCTCCTCAACCTTGGCCTGCGCCAGCAACATCTTGGCGTCCGCCTCCTTGCCTGCGGCCTGCGCCAGCGCCGTCTGCGCCTCCGCCTGCGGGTCAGGCTGCTCCTCGTCATTCTGCGACATGAACTGGTCGGGGTTCGACCAGCCGTAGGACTTCAGCGCCTGCCGCGCAACCGCAGGCAAGTCGAACAGCGGCGGGTTCGTGCCAACCAACTCAACCAGGGCGGCAGTCTTTGCCATCCTCTGGAGGTGCGAGGAGGTATTCGGGTCCGCCTGCGGCACGATGTTGTTGTTTTCGAGAGCCTTCAGGAAGACCTCCTGATCCCACGGGTAGGCGGGGCGGCGGTTGGTCTGCCAGAAGCTGTCCGGGTTGTTTCTGAAACACTCCCGCAGAAGCTGGAACTCCTCCGCCTGCGCCGAGTGCATCCGCTTGTGTATTGAGTTTAGAACCTTGGACTGCTGCTCAATCAGCGCCAGCGTGGTTCCAACGGGCGCGTCGGCGCGGCCCTCCCCGGTTGGCATCTGCGCCGTGCCGCCAAGGCGCTGGGCGTAGCTGGATATGTTTTCGCTGTGCTGCATCAGCGGACCCATGCTGCCAGCACTGTACGGCAGCGGCATGACTGACTGGGTTATCGGCATGCCTTGCGTGTCGATGGGAGCGCCACCGCCCGGCGGCACGCGGAAGATGTTTGAGTTCTGCCGTCCCGCTCCCTTGGCGTACAGGAAGCCGGGGAAGTTGGCGTACATGCCAGCGTCCAGCAACTCGCGCCATGTCGCCGTCAGGGCGTTCGTTGTGTTGCCAAGGATGTTCAGAAAACCAATGGGGTAGAACCCAAGGCCCGGTATCATCTCATACTTCACGAAGGTCTTGTTCTTGATCGGCAGACTTGCAGTATCTTCCGCAAAGTTCCGCACAATACTCAGAATCTGTCTGCTGCTCACATCAATAGTGACGCGGTACGGAACAGGTAGCCCGGTGATCTTTCCGTTCTTTCTATGCTCGTAGCCGTCAATCTCCAGTTCCGTGTAGCACTCGTAGATTTCCCGGTCGCGGTCCTCGGCGTACTCGTTGCCGCTCGACACGCCCTGTATCTGATGGCGCGCATCCTGCGCCGCGTCCGTCTTGATCGGCGCAGGCTGCGACAACTCAACGTCGCGGTACGCTCCAATGATCTGCATCCGCTTGACCACTGACGGGCGCATCCTGATGCGGTGCGTGGCCCGGTGCGCGTTCTCGATGTCGCTCGCCAGATTGTTGACGATGAAGTCCTCAACGTCGATCCGCTCCGACAGGGGGCGGTTCCGCAGCGGGCAGAAGTAGACCTTCTTGATGCCAATGCCGCTGAAGGCAAACATGAACAGCATCCGGTCAGTGTCGGGGTAGTACTCCGTCGCCGTCACGGTCAGGTAGTGGTTCAAGTCTTTCTCCAGCGCGTCCGCAATCTCTGCGTCCTCCGGCGTGCTGTAGTTGTTGTCGTCGCGCACCTTGACCGGCCCGTCAGTCGGCAGCAATTCGCCCCGCGCATTGGCCTGAAACCCAAGGCAGGCCTCCAGCAGCAGGGGGTGACGCACCTTCGACATGCCCTCGACAGGAGCGCCATCCACGCCGCCCGTGACGCCGGGAACATCAATCCGCAGGCCAAGCAGCTTCATGCCCTCGGCGAGGTTGTCCACCCACTCCTGACGGCTCATCATGTCATGCTCAACGCCCCGGATGATGTCGTCGCTGATGCGGCTCAACTCGCCGTCCTCGATGTCCTCCGCGAGGTTGGCGTACCAGCCCTCGTTCTCGTCCTTGTCAGGCTCCTTCATCTTGCCGTTCAGCGAAATCGTGATGGAGCCGTCCGGGTGATCAATCCTGATCAGATTGCCGTCGTCGTCATACTCCGGCGCGTCCACGCCCTCGTCCTCATCCTCAATGATGACAGGCTCGTCAGGGTCGTTCACTTTGACATCAAGGGGCATCTTGTCACCTACACTGGGTACAGGGGCGCATCATCGCTGGTTGTGAGCCTCATGGACTCCTCTACTTCGGCTATTCTTTCCGCCGCACGGCTGATCATTCCCGTGGTCCGCAGCCAACGAAGTGCCTGACTGACGGTGTCCACAATATCATCATGCTTTGCCTTTGGAAACTGACTGCACTGCGTAATGACTTGATCCGCCCAGACCTTGCTGGTGGGCGCGTAGATCATTCCCTCCGAAAACAGGTGCTGCACAGAATAGACGCGGGACACTTTGTCCACCCCCTTGGGGTCAAGCAGACGAACGCCAAAGTCTTCATTGCGGTACATGCGCCGGAGTTCCTGAAATACCGATATGCCGCTGGCCTTGTTCTCGATCAGCAGCATATCAACCTTCATCTTCTTGCAGGTCGCTGCAACCTTGGTCACCAACTCGAACAACTCCAGCCGCTCCGCCCAGCCGCTCATCAGCATTACGTTGGCAACGTCTGCCGCCTCAGACCGCTGGCCAGCCAGCCGCTCGCTTGCCGCCACCCGGCTGGTCGGCGTTGCCATCGCATTTGCCCGCCTGCGTTCATTGCCGTCCGCGTCGATGAACGTGCCCGGATTGTCCCACAGGCCCCACACCGTCAGCGCCGAGTAGTCGTTCTCCTGCTTGGTGCCGAATGCCGTGTCCAAAGACGCGACCACATAGGTCATCTGCGGATAGACCGCACTGGTCCAGTCCTGCCACCACTCACGCTTGAGGATGCCGCCGCCCTTGGGATCGGGACGCTGCTGCAACTGGCCTGCGGTGCCAAACGGCCCCAGATTGCTCTCCAGCGTTGCCGTCTCCTTCTCCCCGAACCGCTCCGGCCACAGCAACTCTCCCGCCTCGGTGCGGGGGTCCGACCAGCCAATCAGCGTCGAGAACGAGCGATCCGGCTCGTGGCGCATTGGCAGCAGCAGGTGGACGTAGTCGCCCTTGTCCTTGGACAGGATGTGGCCCGTGATGTCGCCTTCACTCAGCCTCTGCTGGATTACAACCCGCACGCCGGTCTTGGGGTTGTTCAGGCGCGTACTCCACGCCATGTCGAACCACTCCGTCGTTGTCTTCAGGATCGCGTCAGAGTTGGCCTCCAGCGCGTTGTTGGGATCGTCCAGCACAAGATAGTCGCCGCCCTTGCCGGTCGTGCTGGCACCAATGGAGGCGATCTCCCGCACGCCGTTCTGGCTGTTGTCAAACTTGTTCATGGTGTTGGTGTTTAAACTGTACCGCTCCCCCCACAGCCGCTGATACCACTCACTCTCAATCAGGCGGCGGCACTTGACGCTGTCCTGCTGCGCCAGACCCAGCGAGTAGGACGCATACAAAAACTGCGCGCCCGGTCCCGATATGGGCGAGTACGGCTGCTGCGCCCACGTCCACGCAGGCAGCATGGTCGCGCAGATCGTGGACTTGGAGAACCTTGGTGGCACGTTGATGATCAGGTTGCGGATGTCGCCATCCACGCAGGCCTCCAGATGCTCGCAGATCGCCTGCAACACGAAGCCGCCATGCACGAACGGCGCGGGGTCGATGCTGCTCCACGCCGCCACCGTGAAATCGTACAGGCTCATCTCAAGGGCGTGCCGGTCCAGTGCCAGCAGCGTCTGCTCCGCGTCGATTGGCAGATCGGAGCCGGTAAGTTTCTTCAGCTCCGGCAGCTTGATCAGCACGGCTTCAGCGCCTCGTCTACGCAGGCGTACAGGCCAGCAGCCAGCTTGACCGCTTCCGGCACCGTCAGGTAGCGGGTGCGGGTGCCATCGTCCATCCGCACCATCCGCATCACCCTGCCCTTCATATGCAGCATCTCAGTCGTGATCGTCATAGTCCCCACCCAGACCAGCATAGCCCGCCAGATCGACCCAGCCGTCCTCGCTGTCCAAGTCGTGGCTCAGTCGCGCCATCTTGAGCGCCGCCATCATCAGCGGCACCATCCGAGCCGGTACGTCGCGCCGCAGCAGTACGGACCAGATCACAGCGACCGCAGCAAAGTGCGCGTCGGGTTCGCCGTAAGCCTTGCGGCGCTCTCCAGCTATCAGGTCTGCCGCCGTCTTGAGCGTACTCACAACTGCCCCACGAGGCTGGTCACTAGGTATGTTCGCAAGGCGCTGGACAGGCCCACAGCGCCCCGGCATGCCCCGACGTAGTCGAGCGTATCCCCAGACCCACTGTCATCCAGCAGGCTCCAGAACACCGGCTCAAGCGTGACGCTGGTGCGTTTGCCGTTGACGATCACGATCCGCCTCACGGGCGGCAGCGGCGGGTCCAGCGGCGGTATCGGCCACACGTCCCAACGGTCCTCCATCACTCTGCCTCCATCTGTTTTGCTCGTGCGCGGACATCCGCCACACGGTTTGTCCACCCCTTGCCGAACACGCCGAACGTCGGCAGTTGCCGCAGGAACCGCATCCGCGCATCGCACAGCGGGTCTACCAGGCTGCGCCCTGCACAGTGCCGCAGCGTAGCCTTGCCGATCATGCCGTCCACCTCCGCGCCTGACACCTGCTGGAGTATGCGCGCCGCACGGCCCACGCCGCTGTTCACGCCCAGATCGAACACGGCGTAGTCCAGACCGGCAGGCAGATCGTCGCAGCGCAGCTTGTCCCAGTACCGCCGCTTGTAGAACGGCCCCACGTCCGCCACGGTCAGCGCACGCATGTCCGCGACCGGGTGCCCGACGTGGGCCTCCCACGCGCTCTTGGTCACGCCCAGATTGGTGATACCGCCGGGGTCGGACGGGTGGTCAGCGTAGCCGCCCTCGTGCCGCAGGACGTGGCTGAGAGACAGCGCCCAGTTGTCCGTCACGCGCCGAGACAGTCAAGCAGGGTCTCGATCACCAGCCTGTCCACCAGCGGCAGGCGCGCAGCTATCAGGCGTGCGCTGCGAGCCAGCACATCAAGGTCGATCACCACCGACGCCTCTGTGTCGCACGGCGCATCGCCGCGCAGATAGATGACCTCACCCACAGTGTCCTCCAATCAGATCGTTGATCGGCAGCAGGTCCGCCACCGGTACTAGGTATGCCCGCCCGCTGGGCATGTCTGTCAGGTAGTGGTCGCCGATCAGCGCGGACGGCATCCAGCCTGCGGGATCGTAGCGGCCCCGCATGAGGACGTAGGCGTCCACCGGGACCGCGCCTAGCTTGACCAGCAGGTTGCCTGTCAAGGTGACGGGCTAGGCGTGCCTCGGCGGGCAGCGGTGTCACGGCGCGTTGCCGCCAACCGGGTTGGGCGCGCCCACCGGGGCAGCGGTGCCGACAGTCGAGCCGGGAGGCACGGCCTGCCCGGTCCACGGCGACTCGTTCATGGGGCCGTAGCAGTCGGCAAGCTGCACGCCATTAACTGTGCGCGCCCGCTTGACGCACGGGAAACTCCACATGTTGGACATGCCGCCACCCGGCTTGCTGGTCGTGACAAAGGCCCGGTCTACCGGAGCGGCGGGCACCCAGTCGGGCGGCTGCGGGTAGGTGGCGGGCGTCCCGAACAGCGACCAGACCCGGCCCGGCCCCGGCGGCGTGCAAGAG
>Ga0315289_10013439_pt1 | contig 11468 bp, 11 predicted proteins | sample YL17G11_40_MG_FD_203452 | JGI IMG/M metagenome (GOLD analysis project Ga0315289, IMG submission 203452) | Sediment microbial communities from Yellowstone Lake, YNP, Wyoming, USA - YL17G11_40 | ecosystem: Environmental > Aquatic > Freshwater > Lake > Sediment | place: USA: Wyoming | collected... | reverse complement strand
CAGTAGTAGAGACACGATGCTAAAACTTCAGGATAGAATTTATTCATATGTCTACTCAAGATCTTTCAGGGGAGAGAATCAGAAATACTACAGCAGTCTATTGGCTAACATCAATGGGGAATAAAAAACGTTTTAGCTTTCATTTTAATGAACAGGATACGTTTATGGTTACTCCTTCAATTGAGATCACTACTAAAATAGGTTGCCCTGTAAACTGTAAATTTTGTGCCCAAGATAAACTAGTTAAAAGGTACTCGAAATACTCAAGTGAATACATGATGTCTCTGGAAATTTTTAAGCAATGCTTAGACAAAATTCCTAAAAATGTTAGAATAGATTTTTCGGGACTCTGTGAGCCTTTTGCTAACCCTAAATGTATAGATATGATTCTCTATACCAGTCAACAGGGCTATCAAATGTTTCTATACTCTACATTAGTAGGTTTAAATATAGAAGATATTAAGAAATTAAGAAATATACATTTCCCAACAGTCTGTGTACATCTAGCGGATAATGAAGGTAACTCTAATTTTGTAGTAGATGATAACTATATTTCTGTTCTAAAAGACTTTGTTAGAAATATACAATGCGGATATCATTGCCATGGATCTGTTCATAACATGATTAGGGGTATCGTTGGAGAGGCAGCGGAGCAAGTAAGCATTACAGAAGATAAGTTAGATAGTAAAGCCGGAAGTGTTTCAGGAAAAGTATACGATTATAAGTACAACAGGATAATGTGCAATTCTTCTGAGTTAGAATTTAACAAAAATGTCCTATTACCTAACGGAGATGTTGTCTTGTGCTGTATGGATTATAAAATGGAATGGGTACTGGGAAATCTACTAAGACAAAATTATGATAGCCTATATAATACAAAAATAACGAATCAACTAGTTTTCAACTGTCTTAATGATTGTGACGATTTTATTTGTAGAAAATGTACAAATTCAAGTAATTTCTAAATGCAGAATTAAGCTCAGTCGTAGGAGAGGCGCTATGAAGAATAAACTCTGTATGCACAGCAACATAGTTTTTGGAATAGATTCGGCTATTGATATTACTTCTAATCTTGACTCAAAGTTGAGGGACGTAGGTATTGTTATTGATTCTGGACTTAACAGAAATCCGCATGTCGCAAAAACTATGGATTATCTCCACAGTGAATGTAAGGTTGTTCACGTTCAGTGGCATAATACAGAACATGAACCCACGTATAATGACGTGGACCATTTGGCAGAGGTATTCAGGGACCTGTCTATAGATTTTATTTTAGGCATAGGTGGTGGTACCGTTTTAGACCTTGCTAAAGGGATAGGAATACTCTATACCAATCCTGGGCAGGCTATAGACTACAGAGGATCCGATAAGGTCCAGAAAGCTCCTCTTCCAGTTGTCCTGGTACCCACTACGGCGGGAACAGGAAGTGAAGTGACTAAGACAGCATCTTTTATAGATACCAAATCTAAAACAAAACTAGGTATAAACGGGAAAAACGTATCATGTTCTTTAGCTGTACTGGATCCAATTTTTCTTTTGTCCTGCCCAAAAAGCGTGACAGTGTCATCGGGGTTGGATGTACTTGTGCACGCAATAGAGGCAGTAACCTGTCGTTCAGCAAATTCACTGTCCCGATTATTGGGAGCCGAAGCTTTCTCTATTATGCGTGGGGCATTAGTTGATGCCGTTCATAACCCTCAGGATATAGATATACGAGAGCAGACCCTATTAGCTTCTTACTACGCCGGACTAGCAATGTCCATGGCTGGTGGAGGTATCTCAAGTGGGCTATCTTATCCTCTTGGGGTAGATTATGGCGTTCCTCATGGGTTAGCTGGAGGACTCTCTATACCATCCGTATGCAATTTATGTCACAGTTTAGGATACTATGAAGGGTACGCCTATATATATGACATTGCTTCAAAAGAGAAAAGAGCAGACATGCCTATTAAAGAAAAGTCAGCTTCTTTTCTTGAGAGTCTGAAGGATCTTTACCTATGCATAGGTTTAAGCAAAACTTTGAGATCTTTTGGAGTTTCAGACCAGGATGTGGCATCCTTGGCTAAAAAGACTTTTGAGGATAGAAAAGCTAATATGGATCTTAACCCTACACCTGTTGAGATATCACATCTGGAAAATATTATTCGAGAGATACTTTAAAAGGAGTTTCCTATGCCAGGGTATGAGCTATATGGTGAAGAGGAGAAACAGGCTTTGATGGAATGGTTTGACTCCAACAATGGAGTGATGTTCGCTCATGGTTTTGATAAAATAAGAAATGGTGTGTATAAAGTACGCGAGTTCGAAAAAAAAATAGCAGATAGAATGAAGATGCCCTACTGCCAAGTAGTCTCTTCGGGAACATCCGCGCTACTTGTAGCATTGAAATCCCTTGGGGTGAATCCCGGTGACGAAGTAATCACTTCAGCGTTTACGTTTGTAGCAACCGTTGAAGCCATCATAGGGTGTGGAGCTATTCCCGTGATTACTGAAGTGGATGAGACGCTCAATATCAATCCAGAGAGTCTCATTCAGAGCATATCGAAAAAGACAAAGTGCATTATTCCAGTACATATGGCGGGCACTCCCGCGGATATGAATAGGATAATGGAGATAGCATCTTTACACAATTTGCTGGTTCTGGAAGATTGTGCACAGGCATTTGGTGGCACCTATAAAGGAGAAATACTAGGTACTATAGGAGATGCTGGGATCTACAGTTTTGACTTCGCTAAGAATATCACTACAGGAGAAGGTGGAGCTATGGTAACGAGAAACAAAGAGGTATATGAACGTGCTCGTGCTTATCATGACCATGGGCATGAGTATACTGTAGGTATTCCACGTGGTAGGGATACCAGGAGTGCTCCCGGATTCAATTTTAGAATGACTGAAGCACAAGCCGTTTTGGGTATTGTTCAGCTTACTAAGCTTGATGGATTACTTAAAAAACAGCGCGAAAATAAAAAAAAGTTAAAAGAAGGACTTTTACCTATGTTGGAGAAGAGGGGATGTGCTCCTCGTAGAGTGTTAGATATGACAGGAGATATTGCTGATAGTTTTATTTTCTTCATGCAAAATGAGAAAGAGGCTCTGGATTTCGCTCAAAAACTGTCAAAGGCAGGATTGAGTACAAAAAATCTACCAGATGCTCTTGATTGGCATTTTGCTGGAACCTGGGGTCATATGCTTCCGGAGAATCATACTTTTCCAGAAACCGGCTGCCTTCTCAGAAAAGCGATATCTTTACCGATTAGTGTATATATGGATGTATCCCATATAATAAAAACAGTAACAGACATTATGGATAGATAAAATGAGACTATCCTTCAAAGATATTGAAGACAGACATAAGGGTTTTCCTGCTTTTGTGGCAGCTCACGGACCTAGTCTTAACCCTTATCTGTGTAAATTGCCCGAGCTAAAACAGGCTGGATACATAATTATCGGCTGTAATGAATGGTATACTTTTCATGAAATTTGCCCACCACAATATTACGTCTTGGCAAACACCATATACACGATGAAACGTCAGATTTCGATAATCAACCGCTATGGTTTGACTGCGGTATATGCATCAAGCGTTGATTTCACCGATTTTGGTTGGATTGAAAAGAATATAAAGTGTGATTATCTTCCCTATCGACAACATATAAATGGTCCTGAAGTTCAGCTGATTCAAGAGGCACTGTGCAAGCACACCAACCAAACAGAACTATATGGATCCGGTGATACAGTGGCTTTGCACATGATAGCTCTATCTATCATAGTCGGATGCAATCCTATATATATCGCTGGGGTAGATTTGGATTACACATTGGGATATGCGCAGAGCAGCAAACCACAGGAGTTTGTAATAGGAAATCAGATAGGTGCGATGAACAACTATTTGGATAATAACCTAAAAAATCTGTCGATAATTTACGCTGCTGCTAAAAATATAGGGGTTGAGATCTATAACCTTAATCCAAAACCAATTTATAATACGATACCAGTAGGGGTATTAGATCAGAGCAGACTATCATGAAAGTACTCTTTTTGAATCCTTCCAGAGCCGGACAGGGTAATATCCCAATTAATATCCCCCTGCTGATCTCGTGTGCACGAAGGCACAAGCATATTGTAGCTCTGTTTGATTTATCAGACTATGAGGTATTTAATGATAAGTCTTATGAGAGTTTGTTTTTCAAGGCATGTCCGTTCGATGTTCCTAGAATCAGTCAAGAAAGAAGTAGCTTCTATGATGGCTCTATCGATATCGGGGTAAATTTATTAACAACTGACTATGCTAAAGATTTGCACTATACTATTTCTATGTTTCGTCCGAATATGATAGCCATTAGCTGTTTGAGTGTAGATTTTGATTTCATAGTTGAAGAACTAAAACAGCTCAAGAAGGAGTTTGATTTTAAAGTTTTGTTCGGAGGAATACACACTATATTGCTACCTGAAGAAGTTATCAATAATGATATCTGTGACTTCATCTGTACCGGAGAAGGTGAAGTAAGTTTCGTCCAGCTGCTGGATGCCCTGGACCAAGGGCTGTCTCTTTTCGATATTAAAGGGATATGGTTCAAACTGAATGGAGAAATACATAGAAATGAAATGAGTGAATTGACTGACTTGAATAAACTTCCGTTTCTGGATCTGAGTGATTTTGATCCTATTCATTTATACAGGCCATTTGATGGTAAGCGTTACAAAATGGTTAATTATGAAATGAGTCGGGGTTGTCCCTTTTCCTGCTCTTATTGCGTGAATGGTATTTTGAAAGAAAAATACGCTGGACTCGGCAAATACCATCGTAAGAAGACAGTGAATCACGCTATTGATGAACTTAAAAGTTTGGTTAAAAAGTATAATTTTGAGTTTGTGCGGTTTTGGGATGAGGATTTCACAGCGATGCCGGAACAGACTATCGCTGAGTTTGCACAAAGGTACAAAGAGGAGATTGGCCTTCCTTTTCTTATTTATGCGAGGGTTGAGACTGTCACCTTAAAAAAGGTAGAACTCCTTAAGGATATGGGATGCAGGACTTTTGCCATGGGCATCGAGAGTGGAAATGAGTTCATACGGAAGAATGTGCTTAACAGGCACATGACCAACGAAACCATAAAAAGTAAGTTCTCCCTGGTGAAATCCTACGGCATCCGTGTTTCAGCCTACAACATGATAGGGCTTCCTTTAGAGGATAGAAACAGTATTTTTGACACCATTGAACTAAATAGGGATGTTGAAGCTGATTCTTTCTCTGTAACACTGTTGGAGCCATATCGTGGAACGCCTATTCGTGAACTATGTGAAAAGGAGGGGATGGATCGTCAGCATCGTACAGCTTACAACAAGATCCAATTCATTCCCAAGGGAATGACGGAAAAAGAACTGCAAGGTCTTTTCAGAACTTTCAAGTTTTACATAAAATCTGACAAGGTTAACTGGAGCACTATCAAGCAAGCGGAGACGGATGATGCCATCTATGAACGGTTATTGAAAAGAGCTGAATCAGATAATATCTAACTAATGATAACGCAAAGTCTAAATTTTTGAGTGCAAAAATTTCAAAGATGTTGCATGAAAATAACAATACTAGGATCGTGTAGACAAAATTCTTTATATAATGTCCAGGGATATACTTTTACTTGCGCTCATACAGGCATATCCTACCCCCACTACTCAAAAGATATTTTAGAGGTAATAAGATTTTGTAAGTACGGTCATTTAACAAAAGAACAGACTTTATTTACATTTATGCTGGCAATTCAGAATAAAAAACCTATAGTTTTTAATGAGGAACTGAAGAGGGATTTTGAAAGTTCAGACGTTTTCTTTGTTGAGATAGCTAGTAAGATCGCTTATCAATATGGAGATATTTACGTACATCATATAGCTACACAACCTACGTATGAAGTTAGTATAAGGGATAAAATAACACAGAGAAAACAAGATAAAAATGAAATAGAAGAAGATTTGATTAGTATTAAAAGAGAACTAAATGGGAAACTAATAGTTGTCTGCCATATAGTGACATACGAGAGAGGGGAGAGATTCATACTATCACAGTGGTTAGAAGAGCTGTGTGTAAAACATAGTATTTTGTTTATCAATCCTGTAAGAGAACTTAAATTAAGAGGATGTGACATTGACAAAGCATTAGAAAAAGGAGAACCAGTAATCCATCATTATACAGAATACGGTCATAAAATGATTAAAAATATATATATTGAATTTGTAGATATTTTTTTAAGTAATAGTAAATAAGATAGTTCATGGGAGCAAGCTGAAAATTAAAAGATAAATAGAGGTTTAAATGAATAAAAAATATTTTGGGATTATACCAGCTCGTGCTGGATCAAAAGGAATTCCTAACAAGAACATGACTATCCTAGGTGGAAAACCTTTGATAGAGTATACTCTATCTGCAGCCTCAGATAGTAAAAACTTGGACCGTATCATATTTACGTCAGATAGCCCCGTAATGGTGAAGTTCGCCAGTTCTTTTCCACGAATAGAGGTTCCCTTCATTCGACCCGCGGAGCTGGCTCAAGATGATACTCCTCAGATGGCTGTAGTCAAGCATGCTTGTGAAGAAATAGGATATGAAACGTTCGATCACATTTTTCTTTTAGAACCTACGTGCCCTTTTAGGACTACAGAAGACATAGACATGGCTATAGCCATGCACTCTGAGAAATGTCCCTCGGAGTGCGTAGTTGGACTAAGTCGAGTACTGCAGCATCCGTGTGAGATGGTATCATTATCTAACGGCATTAGAAAGGCTGTGGAGTCACCAAACCATAACGGTAGACAGTCTTTCCCTGAATATTTTTTCATTAGCGGGGCTGTATACATAACGCCCAAAGAATTCTTTATGTCTCACGGAAAGTTATATGACAATTCAAATTTTGTTCCTTTCTTTACGAGTCAGCGGAGTGCTATAGATATCGATGAACCTTTTCAACTTCAGATAGCAGAGGGGCTATTAAAATGCACCCAATAGAATTTTCTTGTGGGGGAAAAGTAATAGGAAGAGAGTGCCAGGTATTTGTCATAGCTGAGGCATGCGATAATCATTTTGGCAGTATGCCCTTGGCTAAAGAAATGATTTTACAGGCTAAAATAGCTGGGGCTGATGCTATAAAATTTCAGCATCATCTACCGGATGTTGAAATGCTGCCTGATGTTCCCATGTCCGATAATTTCAAGGAACCCCTTTATGAATTTATTAAAAAAAACGCTTTGACGTTGGCCCAGCATCAAGAACTGTGCACTTTTTGTGAAAATGTTGGCATAGCATATATGTGTACCCCTTTTAGTCACAAAGCAGCAGAAGAGTTGAGGGAATACAATCTTGGAGATATCTTCAAAATAGGATCCGGTGAATTCCAAGATTTCCCATCGCTAGAAATAATAGCTGGCCTGGGTCGTCCCATGATATTGTCGTGTGGTATGTCTACACAGGAAGAAATATCAGAAACAGTCTCTTTTATGAAAGGTTTAGGGATTCCTTTCGCTTTGTTGAATTGCACTTCAGAGTATCCTCCTAAATATGAGAATATGCGGCTGAAAAACATACCCTACCTCTTGAAGACCTACCCAGATCTGATAATAGGCCACTCGGATCACACTCCTGATAACTACACAGCTTATGCCGCGGTAGCTTTAGGAGCCAAAATTATTGAGAAGCATGTCATACTGGATAAAAGAATGCCTGGCCCAGATCAGTCTGTGTCTATAGATATGGAAGAATTGAGAGTAATGGTAGATGGAATAAGAAAGATAGAGAAAGCTCTTACCTGTGAAAAGAAAGTGACTGCTGATGAAAAAAAAATAAGGGAGTGGGCATATAGGAGTGTAGTTACTCAAAACCTTATTAAATGTGGGAGCACAATAAAGAGAGAAGATCTTACCACGAAAAGGCCAGGCTATGGAATACCAGCGAAGAAAATAGAATCTGTAATAGGTAAAAAGACTCTCAGAGACATAGCATGTAACGAAATGGTTAAATGGAGTGATTTTGAGTGAGAAAGATATTGTTCATTACAGGCTCCAGGGGTGAATACGGATACATACGCCCCATTCTAAAACTGATTAAGGATAGATCTGATCTGTCCTATGAGATAGTAGCTACAAATATGCATTTGATTTCTAGGTATGGGTCAAGCATAGATAATTTCTCGTTGGACGGATTCAAAGTAAATTACGAGCTGTATATGGCTCTGGAGGGTAGCACTCCTACGAGTATGGCAAAATCTTTGGGCATTTTTATGATGTCTTTGGCAGATCTCCTAAACATTTGTCGACCAGACATAATTCTCATAGCAGGAGACCGCGGAGAACAACTGTCGGCAGCCATCGTTGGTGCCCACATGGGTATCCCCGTTGCGCACATACAGGCTGGGGAACTCTCTGGTAACGTGGATGGTATGGCTAGGCACGCCATCGCCCGATTCGCGCATATACATTTTGCAGCCAATGAGGATGCGGCTACTCGTCTGATAAAATCTGGAGAAGAAGAGCACAGGGTGTTTATGGTGGGGGCTCCACAAATAGACGAACTCGTTAAAGGATGTACATGCCTACCTGAAGAAGTTAGGGGATTTTTTCATCTTTCGGATACAGAGCCCGTAAATATTTTAGTGCAGCATCCCGTTACAGAGCAGTTTGAACTGTCTGAAAAGCACATGGAAATCAGTTTGGAAGCACTGTCGCGTATAGGAGTACGAACTGTCCTGGTATACCCAAATAATGATGCCGGTAGTTCCTTTATTCAGGATGCCATTGCTAAACACAATGAGAGTTGGCTAACTACTGTTAGAAATGTGCCCAGAGAGATGTACCTTGGTTTGATGAGCATAGCGTCAGTTATTGTAGGGAATTCCTCCAGTGGCATACTCGAAGCGCCATCTTTTGGGCTTCCAGCTATCAATGTAGGAAGAAGGCAAACGGGGAGATACCAAGGAAAAAATGTCATTAATGTTGACCATAACGTTGAAGAGATATATGAAGCCATTAAAAAAGCTATGGACCCTGCTTTTCGTGAATCTTTGAAAGGTGTTCCTAATCCATATGGGGATGGAAGATCTTCAGAGAGAATAGTGAATATTCTATTAACGATAGTGATAGATGAGAAATTGATGTTCAAACAATTATCCTATTAGGTGCTTTATGTCTCTACAAATAGAGTCCGGATCAAGTATTAAAGATGCTATGCTGTTGATAGAGTTTAACAGGCACAAGAGTCTTGTAGTGGTCTCTAAAGGAAAAGTAACAGGTGTGGTAAGTGATGGCGACATAAGGAAAGCTCTTCTTCATCAAAAACTTCTTAGTTCTCCAATAGATGACATCATGAATGTAAATTACATACGACTGGAAAAAGGCAATGAAGATAAAGTTAAAGACATCTTTGATAAATTGGAGTACGTGTACATAGTGCCTGTCGTAGATGACTCAAACAATTTATTAAAAATCATCAGTAGATTAGGGGAGGACATATGAAAGATCTTATTGTGTTCATGGTTTCTGCAGGTCCTAATGTTCGTGAAAAAAATATAGAGGAGACCTGCCAGACACTTATCAGAGGATTAGGGGATGCATCCTATGATTTTTATGTCGTGGTGGATAAATTCGAAACAGAGACTTTTGTTAAAAAACTTTTGAAGGAGAACCTTGTAGAGGTTGCATATTCAGAGGGCCCTTGGGCTTTTGATTTCAATAAATTCATGAACAAATACTGTAAACCAGATTTGTACAATTACTTGATAGTAATACAGGATGATATTTTGGTTGATAGCCCTGATTTTTATAGTAGAACACTGAAGAGCATAGAGGGGTACGAAGATAAAATAGCTTGGATAACATACACAAACACTCACTTTCACCAAATTAACGCATCTAACTCAGTTCGCGGAGGCATCTATCTAGATAGAGCAAAATTTGATGCATTCGAATGTCATCTGAACAATGGAAAATTGGATTATCCCGATGGACCTGTGATAGTTTATGGCCCTTTTTCACATTTTAATATGATAAGAACTGACAATATGCTTAAAGTTGGTCCATGTGCAAATTTTGGCCCGTACGTTATGCTAATTGATGAAGATTGGAGTCTTGAAGCTCTTACTAAAGGATTTATCAATGTCTGGATACCAGACATATTCTACAGGCATCCGAATCCTAATCAGGCTAATATGAGACAGGGTGATTTAAGGTTTAGAGAAGAAGCTCATAGAGCTTTTAGAGCAAAATGGGGTTTCAATCAAGAGCCGACAGATGTAGAAATAATTCAGATACTTAAAAGATATCCGAAACTTTCATATCTACATAGATACTCATATGATTGGATTTATTTAAATAAAATTTGATTTGTATTTTGATAAATAGTTGAGATTTCTATGTAATACGACCCGTTTCAATAATTATCTCTTAATATATTCCCTTATTCGATGACAACGATCGAATAGGGGTTTTTTGTTCCCTAAAAAGACTGAACAGGATTTACAAAATGAGCAAAATAACGAGTCGATGGCTGTCCACAGAATTAAATCTGCAACTCACTGGCATGCAGAGCGATATCAGCGGTCTCACAGGGGCAGTGAGTACTCTCAAAACAGACGTAGCGGGCCTCACTGGCACCGTAAATGTCCATGGGATCCATATAGCGGGTCTCACCGGTGCCGTAAGTACTCTCAAAATAGACGTAGCGGGCCTCACAGGAGCTGTCAGTACTCTAAAAACGGATGTCGCAGGACTCACAGGAAGAACTTTTGCATTAGAAACTGGAATGGTATCACTACAATTTGGACTCACAGGCGCTCAAAAGGATATAGCAGGCCTAACGGGAGCTGTAGCAAGTCTAAAAACGGATGTCGCAGGTCTCACAGGAAGAACTTTTGCATTAGAAACTGGAATGGTATCACTACAATTTGGACTCACAGGTGCTCAAAAAGATATAGCAGGTCTCACAGGTGCTGTAGCAGGTCTCCAGACATACGTCGCAGGACTCACAGGCGCTATGAGCGCTCTCAGATCCTATACGGGTGCATATACAGTCGGTTTCACACCTATACCTGACATAGGCGCTACCAACGTACAAGGAGCAATCCAGAGCCTCAAAGCATACGTCGACAGCGGCATCACAGGTGTCGGTCTGGTAACGGGCCCTCAAGGTCCTACAGGCCTCGGAGAGCTCGGATATACAGGAGCACAAGGAATAACAGGATTACAAGGACCTACGGGCATCCAGGGAGTCACCGGCCCTCAAATTATAATGGATAACATGCTGGTAGAAGAAATAGCTGGCGTGACAGGATCCTCGTTCACGGGCATACCCGCTATCACATTCTCTCCTATCACTGGATTACAAAATATAATCACTATCCCCAATGATGGCAGGATATTGTCATTGCTGAATCTCAAATATAGGCATATGACTTCGGGATCCGTGACTGTAGACTACATGCTCCAAAGAG
>Ga0315289_10013438_pt1 | contig 11468 bp, 9 predicted proteins | sample YL17G11_40_MG_FD_203452 | JGI IMG/M metagenome (GOLD analysis project Ga0315289, IMG submission 203452) | Sediment microbial communities from Yellowstone Lake, YNP, Wyoming, USA - YL17G11_40 | ecosystem: Environmental > Aquatic > Freshwater > Lake > Sediment | place: USA: Wyoming | collected... | reverse complement strand
CTGCCCATATGCTTTCTTAACCCCGATAACCCTTTGAGCACCAGCAGTTTGCGGTAAGGTTGCTCACTTCCGTGCCTCGCCCAGTATCCGCAACTAAGATGTACATATGACCCTCCGGCCATATGTGGTCATCACCTCCGATCCCAGAGGACAAGGTCTCATCGTCAACAAATGGATCAACAGATGCCCGTTACATCGCTTCTTGGTTTCGACCCCAGCATGTCGGCGATTTCTGGTTACAGGGAACGCCTACCTCCCCGGTCTATTCCACGCCTTTCGCCAATTATTTTGATTCTACAATGATCTGCGTATGATCATCAGGAGATCTCTGAAGAATTGGAAGAACACTAAAGCAAGTGAAACTGATAAAAATGCTATGTCGCGAACTACATAGGCCCATGCTTGCGATACATCATCAGCTGAAGATGTGGATTGAGCAGCGACTTGACCTGCATTGTACGCATCAAGTATAACTAAGCAGGTAAACAACGCGATTATGAAGAATAGGACTATATTAATGTAAAATGACCATCTATACCAGGTTTTTTTGCTTAATGTTTGAGCTATATTTTCCATCATGGTAGCAACTCCTCTCAACAAGTAATGCAATTGTAGAATGGATATATGAACATTATGCCTGCAGACCTTGTTATAGAAAATCGCTTAATTTGGTAGTTTTAATCCTATCGCTCATGAACAAAGAATCTATGGATTTCTCAACCAGTTTTATCCGTTGGCGTGCGTAGGGTGGGAGATCATATCTTTCCGCAATCTCCTTTGAAATTTCTAGATATTTTTTAACAGATTTTTCGTGAACCGTGAGAGTAAGTTTTCCTTTGCAGGTTATACAAACACCTTGTAGTGGAATTCTGCGATATATTGTATTACACTGCGGACAACGAATCGACTGTTTACTGAAAGCCCTCAAGTTACCAAGTATGTCTGGTAAAAAGTGTCTTTCTATAACCTTATAGGCAACATCTGGTGTATCCACTGCTCGTATTTTTGCAGCAAGATTGAGCTGCGCATTCATCTTATCCATCATGGTCTTCAAAGTTTTGTAGGCAGATGCCTTGGGGCCAGAGGATATGTTATCTGTATCGTGAGTAAAACCAAATTGTTCATATTGCAATTCAGTTCCCAACCTTGAGGCAACCAAACCCATAATAGACTCAAGTTCCTTGGGATTTTCATGTTTCAATGTGGCCTCATAGAATTCGAGCGGATACCTGAAAAGTGTATCAATATTATGTGCCTCTTTGTCTACTTCCGAGGGATCGATACGTGTTGTGAGAATGAGAGGTAAATCCATCTTACCGCCACGTTTGTCTGGGATGTACGCATGAGAGAAGTTCAGCAATGCATCCATTAAAAGCATGAGTCCATCTTCGTCGCCGTCGCAATTGGCAGAGAGTATAAAATCATTAATTGGAAAGTTATGCAAATGCTCAACTTCAACATCATAAAGGAATTCTGAATCTGATTTGATAGGTACACTTTCTTTTATACCATCAAGGATAAAATCACCAAATGTGGTCAATCTTGGTTTTCTTTCTTTTGAAACAACAGATTCGAGCTTAGATTGTTTTCTTTTTAGAGAAAAGCCTATTGCCTTACAAAATTTTCTTGCATAAGAAGAGCGGATAGAAAGATAGTACAAAGTAAACACTGGAGATTTTCCTTTCATCTCATAGAATTTCTTTGCAAGACCGCCTGCCTTTCTGGTTTCCTCTTTACATCTATAAAATATACCAAAACGTAGTAGTTGTAAGCCAATATCATGTAATAATTCCCGATTAACAGAAGAACATGTTACATGTAATCTATTCTTTTCTACAGATCCATCCCCTGAAAAATAGGTTCGTAACAATTCTCTCATTTTCGTTTTTGGTAACGCAGTAAATCTTGGTGGTATTCTTTTATTCTTTGCATTTGTCCCTATGCAAAGGATATGAACAAAAAAATCATGAACAAGTCTGTTGGCAATAGAAATATCATATTTGCCCTTACAAGAATGAATGCAAAAAACATCTTCGATGCACTTGGCAACATCGTCGCGTATTTCTTTTTCTGTGCATGCAAAACCAACCTGATAACAACTTTTTTTTGTAAATCTTGCATGTCCTTCAGATAGATAGTATCCCAGTAAACGCATAAACAGATTATCAACTTTGATTATTCTAGGCACAATGGCATAATTTCTTTTGACGCCTAAAGTGCATGTTTTTGGTATTGAATTTAAATTCTTATGACATAATTCAAGTAATCTCAAAATTGTAGGTAGAGGAATACTATCTCTGTAAATGTAGTTAGAAAATGTTTTCTTATTAATCTCTAATTTTTGTGAGGCACGTTGTAATCCGCCAAGTTCTTCCACACATTTTCGCACGAATTTTTCAATGCCTCTGATAACTACATCCTTGCTATGTTCATCATTTAATTTTGAAAATTCTGAAAGTAAATCTATACTTTTTATATCATTGTCACAAAAATCTATTTTATTAGAAACAAAAAATTTGTCATCTTTCTGCAATTCCACCATTTTTTTGGTGACAAGTTTTCCATTAGACCATACCATAACCCGATGCATAGGTGATGCAATAAAATCTCTACCGGATTTTAGTGTAATCTTCATCATATGTTTTGGCGCTTTTATTTTAAGAACCGAAGTAATCTTTCTGAGTTCTGATTTTCCATTTTGAGGATTGAAAGCAAAAGTGTTAACTCCTCCAACAGTTTTTTGTTTTGTACCAAAATCATCAACAATTACTTCATTGGCAAGTGTATTGCAATATAGATTCTGCAAGCTGGTAAGAGCAGGTTTTTCGGAGTTTACCAGTAAAATGTTTGTGTCGGGTGAAAGGCAGTTTCTTCTTTTTGCAGCATGATAAAATGGATGCGCAAAACATACCTGGGAATCAGTGAAACCTATGACTCTTGCCAAGGCTCCAGCAGATGTATGAGGTGCTAAACCTACTACCAAATGACCTGTTAAATCCTCCAAATCTTTTATCTTATAAAAACGTTCCAATTTGTAAAATTTGACAAGAAGATCATCAATAAATCTCGATACTTGTGCAAAATATTCTGCACAAAATTTTGAAATTATTAGGTCTTGAACTTTTAACTCACAGATTTGATCATCATGCTCTAGAGGATTACCAAGATAATCTTTTGTGTAGCCTAATTTTTTCAATTTTTCTATTGAAATGTGAGTTTCTTTTGGTTTGAAATGAGTGAGGGGCGCATCTGTCATATCAAAACGTATGGTCCCATCCTTAAAAACCGATACATCATGCTTTGCCCGCAGTATTCCTTTTTCCAAAGGTTCTGGCGTTTTATGTTTTGAGATGGTACCGACAACGCCTTTTATTGTTTCAGGTAGATCTCGCTCTTGAATGTTTTTCTGTGCAATTTTAAGCTCCTCTGCAACATTTATTTGTTGAAGCTCGATTTTGCCATTTTTTGTTTCTGTATGTCCGCCACATATGCAAGAGATTTTATGCGTTTTCTTATTGCAATTTGGGCATATTCGAACTCCTGCTTCAACCTCAATCGTGTTGTTTTCTGCAGCAGTTCTAACTAAACGTTGGTTTCCACCGTAGTTACCAAGTGGGAATAAAACATGCGGTGGTGGTCTCATTTTTCTTGGAGAGGCCTTTTCAGGTCGTCCCATACGTGTTCCAATCCGATAAGGTGCACGCTCTCTAATTGTGATTCCTGAAAGTTTTGAAACCAATGAAACAACATTTTCGTCATCTTTTACATTTTTAAGTATTTCAGATCTGTCTGTTTCAACGATGCTTTTGTCGTTGATATCCAAACCGCAACATCGAATGAGAGGGTAAGAATACCTGTCTAAGATAAACGTTCCTTCTCTCTGTTTGTGAAGTGCACCAAGTTCCGTTAGAATTCTTTTAGTTTCTGAATCTTTTGGTAAAATCAATGAAAGATCGTCGTTTATTTTTCCTTGCTCTTTAACAAATTTTGAGAGAGAGATTAAATCGTTTGGAGTTATATCGTGCCAAAAAAGATTATAGAATGGATGCAAGGGAATATTGTATTTTTTTGATATTTCGAAAGCGTCTATAACTGATGGTTGTTGAAGATTGATTTCTCTACCAAAATCTTCATTAATTTTTTCTTTTGTTTTTTCATCTGCGTCTTTGATGCATGCAAACAAGTATTCTTTTGGTAAACACTTAATCGATTTCTGTAGATCTTGAATCCACCATTCATATACATAACTTGAATTTGGTAGTAACGCATTGTTTTCAAGAAATTCGCCAAATGGTATAAGTATCTCGCCAAGATCGATTATTTTTTGCACATCGTATTTTTTTGTGTCCTCTGAATCATTAACCTGAGTTAAATCACCGTTCTGCAACAGTACAATTGGGCCTTCTATCTCGCTACATGGAGTTCCTATGGTTCCCTTCCCAGGTCGTTCTGTTTTAAGTTGTGTACCAACAGCAACAAAACCATCCAATAAATGCATTGAGGCAGGATTTATTGCAGTAGATGCAAGTCCAGCGGTACGAGCTCTGCCGTAACGTAAACGAAAGCCTCCTTTCCTAGAGGGGTGTGAAAAAACAGGCCTACCAGCAATAACTTCACCTATGTATTTAGAAGATGGTAATATCGCAGGGATGCCCTCTTTATTTTTATCGTCAGTATTTTCTTTATTGACAAAAATATCTAAAAATTCCCATCCTTTAAGTTTTAGTTTTTTAACATGTTTTATTATTTTCGGTGCTTTTAAACAGAGACCTTCAGCTATAACTAGACATGCACCGCCCCTGAGGCGATTTGTTTCTACTCTTGGTAGGTCTCTGTATCCTGTTACCTCTTCATCCTCAGTTCCTTCTCCGTTTATGCAAATTGGACAACCAGATACTATCTTTTCTATTTCGTCGACCGATGGAAGATACTGAAGGTGTTGGACTCTTTTGTACAATGGAATTTCTTCTTTGTATCGTTCTATTTCGCCAGATGTTGGTTTGTATCTGTCGATTCCCATTTCTCGTCTCACGATATCTGCGATGAGAACACTCATTGCCTGCCCAGTTCCACCTGCACTTCTGATTGGTCCTGAAAAATAGAGGTCAACATAATTTGAACCATCCTTGTTTGCTCCAAGTTTTATTTCAGCTATTCCCTCAAGAGGCGCCACCAGAACACCTTCAGTGAGTATAGCTAAACCAGTTCTGATAGCCTGATCTATTGCATCTTCTACTCTGTTGAATTTGTAGGTTTTGCCCCCAGCTATTTCTCGAGCAATTTCTAAAGAAACAAGTTCTCTATTGGCCAATTTTTTTGTAGAATTTCGAATTTTTGGAGCTATGCCTTTTGGTCCAACTAGTTGCTCTACTCGTGCAGCTAAATCTAGAGCTTGCGGTATTTCAACTTTGAGTTCTGGATCGAGTCCCTTTTTACGTGCTTCTGTTGCAATCGCATAGCATATTTCGATATCTTTCTGTAAGCCGTTAAAATACTCCTGCATGTTTGGGCTAAATGCAACATTGATGGATTGGTCCCCACCCATAATATCCAGCTCTAAAAAGTTTGACAAATTTTGATAATACAAACTAGTAGTTTAAAGTTTTGTATTTTACAAAAAATTATGCTAATTTCCTACTGAAATCCATCATGGTCACATTTCCAACTTTAAGATCAACTATAGGAAGTTTTGCCGAATCAGGAATGAAATTCAACATTTTTTGGTAAGACGTTTGTGATTGCCAACTTGAAGCATTGATGAGAGTTACTCCACGGTAATCACCGATTGTAGCCACATGAACGTGACCTGTGACAAAAATATCAGGAACTCTGTCAATTATCATATAATCAGAATGCTCTGGTGCAAGAGGCGTATATCCTCCATAAGTGGGAGCAAGATGATGTTTTTTGAGCATAATTTTCATTGTCTCCACAGGTTCATTATACTTTAGGGATTGTATATTTGTTGCAAAATCAAGGAGACTCTGCCCATGATACGACAATACCTCCACGCCGTGCAAAGAGAAATAACAAGGATTACCAACGAACGTGATATCCTTTCCCGAAAATAGGTTCTGTATTTCTTTTTCAAATGCTGGCTGTGGCTCTGCTGGTCTAACAGCATCATGATTTCCGGGTTGAATGATAATGGATATATAATCTGGAATTAGTTTAAATTGTTCAGCTAATGCTTCATACTGTCTATACACATCAGTTATGGAGAGTTCTTTCTCCTGGTTTGGATAAATACCTATGCCATCAACCAGATCTCCTGGCAGCACCAAGTATTTTATTCTGCCAGCAACGTCTTTCTGTCGGGAGTTTCCGAGTTCTCCATTTATCCATCTAAGAAATGCCTGCCACTCGTTTTCCATAAACATCTTACTACCAATGTGAATATCTGATAGAAACGCAGCAAAGACAGGTACTTCAGATTTATGCTTTTCATGCTGCATGCTTATGTCGGGAAAAACAATGCTGTGTATAATTATCAAATCCCCGTTTTTACTGAGTTGACCTTTTATTCCTATTATTTCGTCAAACACAACCTCGTTTGCCATCTGAACAGTTTCGTGATTACTTTTTAAAGCAATGCAGGTTGCGACATCGGTTTCATCTTCAAGCTCTATTAGTCTATGACCGTTTACTGTTGTTCTTACGTCTTTAACTATTCCGATCATCTGTATCTCTTTTACACTGCTTTTCTTGGCACGATTTATGGGCATGACATTTACCATTTCTCGCCTTTGATTCTGCAGTATTTTACGTAAAACGTTGTATCTATTGACAAACAATTTTGTAAAGTCCTTTACAGTACCTTCGCATGTGCTGTTGCCAGTTACGTCCTTAATTATCCGGATTTCAGGTTCATACTCCTTGGCTTTTGGTTTCCATCCCTTTACTTGCTTGATCTCAATCAGCTTAGGCATCGCAGTTTCTTCTTCAGGATCTTCGTCTGACTCTATCAAATCGTCTTTGTCGGCATCATCTTCTAAACCGTTTTCTTCTGAAGGTGGCCTATGCCGCATTTCGCCACCGTATAGGTTTGAGAAAACTTTCTTTTGCACCTCTTTTTCTACTGAATCTGAAACAGATGGTTTTGGTATCTCTTCGATTTTTGTTGATTGTTGTTGTTCTAGCTCTATACTTTTTATCTGATCTGCAGTTAAAACGAGGGGATACTCTTTGAGATTTTTAATGATAAAAGATGTAAAGTCTTCTGGTTTCTCCTTAGACATTATATAATTTAGTGCATCTGGTTGGACGAATGTGCCGTGTTCCGAGAACGACCTAAGGATTGATTTCATTTCCTCCATCCCACAAAAAACTGTACTATTTCTAAAATGTATGTCGTACCTGGTTTTTAGAATTGCGGTCAAAAAAAGGTAATTTTTGTCTTAAATGAATACTTTTAACTAAGGAGGTATATAAAATTTCCTGTAAAACTTGTGTTTTATGGGCTAAAAGAAGAAGGGAGCTTACAAAGATTTTATATGTTGTAATCAAAGGTGTATTTTCTACTTATTTTTCGAAAAGAATATAAAATAGGATAAACTAACATTAGATTGAAGTCATAAATAAGGGAAAAAGCATATGATAAGCGTAAGAATCTACAAACAGGGAAGAGACGTCCTCATCGGTGCGTGTGACGAAAAGCTTATTGGTAAAAAGTTCAGTGAAGGAAAGTTCCAAATAGAAGTTAGAAAGGAATTTTATGACGGAGAGCGCATTAACAAAGAAAAACTAAAAAGATACTTGGAAAACGCCACCATTGCAAACCTTGTTGGTGAAGAAGCAGTAAGATGCGCCATAGAAATAGGATTGGTGGACCCCGGTTGTGTAATTAAAATAAAAGGCATACCACACGCTCAGGTGGTAAAAATGCTGTAGGCTCTTTCCTATAGTTTTTTACTTCATTGCCGATTTTCTAATCATTTCGTGTCTTTTGATGACTCGTTCTATGGCTTCACTGTCACCTAAACCTGCCATGCATGATTTTCCATCTACCATCTTTGCTTCCATTGGTACTTTCATCACTGTGAGGAATGCTTCGTGATCATCTACATTAAAAGTTTGTGTCTTAGGTTCTGAAAAAATACGAAAGAATAAAGGTCTTTTTTTAGTCTCAATTTCAGTTGTTTCATGTGTTGTAATTAATTTGTCTACTGCCTCATTTATTGACATCTCGATTGACATATTCCAGCCCAATTATCTGAAACAGCTATATGCTTTTAATTTTTATGATTAAGTGATATTGCCATTGTATTGATATAATAAATCAAAAAACAAAAATTGATGTCATAGGTGAAGATTAAACAGAATTTTTTATTTTCTCGATCGTATTAAGGATTCTTTCGTAATGACTTCCCATCCAATAGATTTTATCACATTTTGAACAAAACCAGAATTTTTCGTTATTTTCAAAGATCTTTCCGGGAACCTTATTTTTGACTTCACTTTTTTTAATTTCATTTAGAATGGTGTTGCAAACAGAACATCTAGACAAAATAGCTTTTTGATCAATATCTACATTCTTTAAAACAAGAGTTAGTTGTTCATCAAGACCTGTCGTATTCATCTCAATTACAGGCAGTTTTTCTTTTTTTCCTCTTGCAATTAATTGTTTATCTCTTGTAATAATAACTCTGTCTTCTTTTTTTGCAACCTGTAAAAGTTCTTCATCTTCCATTTCTGAATTTGCATAAAATGTGTCAAAACCAAAAAGACGAAGCCATTTCGCAAGTGTACCTAGCATCTGATCGCACAGAAATTTCATTTTTTCATTTTATAATGAATCAATATTCCGGCACCCATCGTAGTTACATCGATGATTTCAAGGGACAAGAGATCTCCAACGCCCCCTATCCCGTCACCATCCGCAAGAGTAGGAGTATTTTTGCCACCAATAATCATCGGACCAACGTAAACGTACAAATCATCCACAAGTTTCTGTTTCAAAAAACTCCAAATTACAGTACTTCCGCCTTCCACCATCAATTTTTTAATTCCGCGTCCGCAAAGCATTTCTAAAAATTTTTTTAAATCTATAAATCCGTTTTCATCGGTCTGGCACTGAATCATTTCTACGTTGCTTTCAAACTTCTTATTGCATTTTTTCCCGACGATAATCATTGTTTTGGCGGACTTGTCTACTGCAAGGGCTTCTTTAGGAGTCTTACAATTAGCATCCAATATTATTCGTATTGGTTGACGCGGCTGTTTTACATATTTTTCTTTGACAGTCAACTTTGGGTCATCAGATAAAATAGTGTTTACACCCACAAGAACTGCATCGCATTCATTGCGCAGGTTATACATTCTTTCAATGTCTTCTTCAGACGAAATTCTCAATTGTTTTCTAGTAGGAAGTGCTATTTTTCCATCTGCAGACATTGCACAATTTACAATTACGCGAGGTTTTTTCATATGTTCACTTTTTTGGATAAAGAGGACAGTCTTTTTTGTTTTCAGGGCAAACTTTTTTGCTTTTGCATAGTGGGCCTGCATTTTTAAAAATAGTTGGAGCGGCTTTTTTAACTTCTTTAAGCATTAGATTTGCAAGGGTTCTTATTTCCCATTGCGCGTGCAGGCAACATCTTAATTCAAAAAAATTGAGTAGCGAACGAGCGTTCATTGTAACAATAATATTTGTGCAAGTAGCATTTGGTAAAACGTACCTTGCATCCTCAGCTGGAATATCCATTTCAAGAAGTTTGTTGTATTCCTTCCAAATCATCTTCATGGTTTGATCGTATGCTTTTTTCATTTGCTTGCTTTTTGCTATTTTTGGAGGAGTCACGTAGTTTGGCTCATTAAGATTTACATACCTTTGGCTTTGCTGAGAAAAACTTGCTATGCGATGCCGTACTAACTGATGCGTTAAAGATCTACTTACATCACTTATTGCAAAAGTAAAGCTTGCATGCTCTACAACGCTTGTGTGGCCTAGATTTACAACCTGCTCAAGAATTGCTTTTAATTCTTTATTTGAGGTTTTACCCAGGTCTTCAGGTTTTGTTTTACTGTGAGTTAATTTTGCAGCCATGGCAGGTATTTTCTCTGGATCTGGAGTGAAGCCTATGAGTTTAACATTCATCTAAATCTTAAGTCTCCCTAAACCCATATAACGGTTTATTCTTATTATTTTTGAGGTAGAACATGACTTTTTTAATAAATATCTTATCTTTTTTCAGTACAATCAATATTAACCATAATAACTGTCTTAAAGTATTTCATTATTCAACAAAAAGAGATTAAAACATGCAAAAATCCAATAATTCAGAAAATTTTGTTGCGTTGATGTTTCTACTTGTTCCAACAATATTCGTCATACTTGGATTCCTATTCTTTCCATATAGCACTTCAGAGGTAGGAAAAATAGTGGAAATGATAATGTTTGTACCACTTTTCGGTAGTTTGATTTTGCTTGGAATTGGTTTTTTTCTAAAAAAAGATGGAATTTCAAATAAGTTAAAGATGGCAGGATGGATAATTTTCGCCTTCTACTGGTCAACACGAACAAATTCCCTATATTTTAGTGAAGGAGGAGATTTTGCTAATGCGTTTCTTTGCATTGCTGGAGTTTATGTTCTATTCTACATAGCGTATCATGAGTGGTTATCACTAATAAGAAATGAAAACGTAGAATGTCTGAATTGGATTGCCGGAGCGTCATGCATAGCAGGATTCGTGTATTTTGGTATAGAAAATACACCTTTAGCATCATGGTTGATCGAGATAGTAGCTGCTCAAAGTGGCGGATTACTTAATTTAGTTACTGGAAATGTACATGTATATCAATCAATTATCTTTTACAAAGGCGCATATGTTGTTAACATAATATTTGCGTGTACTGCCATACAATCCATGGTTCTTTTTGTTGGCATGATATTTCCGCTAAAGAAGATCGATAAAAAAAGAAGAGCCTACGGGCTACTTGTAACGGTGGTGCCAATATATTTTTTAAATCTCATAAGGAACGCACTTGTTGCTGGCCTTATGATAAACGGCGTAGACTTTAATATGGCGCACAATGTGATAGGAAAAGGTGGAAGTCTAATCGCGTTGGTAGTCTTGTTATTAATAGTGATTAAAATCTTACCAGAACTCTTTGATGAAATAATGAGCCTGATAAACATATACAAAAGAGATGGACCAATAGAAAGATTCTTTAAAAGATACTTTGGGAGAAAGAAAGCAGCATGAAGTTTGCTCAAGGTTCTCTGTCATGGATTTTAACTCCTTTTTTTATAGGCGTTTTTTTTGTGATTTTATCTTTAATTTTTAAAGAATTGCTAGGTAGTATTTTTTTGTTTATTTCATTCATATTGTTTTTAATGACGATTCTTTTCTTCGTTTTCTTTAGAGATCCTGAGAGAAATATTGGGAATGGAATTGTCGCCCCGGCCGATGGTAAAATAAGGGAAATCAGTAAAATTAAGGATGATAACATAGGAGATTGCACAAAG
>Ga0315289_10013437_pt1 | contig 11468 bp, 14 predicted proteins | sample YL17G11_40_MG_FD_203452 | JGI IMG/M metagenome (GOLD analysis project Ga0315289, IMG submission 203452) | Sediment microbial communities from Yellowstone Lake, YNP, Wyoming, USA - YL17G11_40 | ecosystem: Environmental > Aquatic > Freshwater > Lake > Sediment | place: USA: Wyoming | collected... | reverse complement strand
TTTTTCCTCTATGACTCTGTAGACTGTCGCGTGCCTAGCACCCGTCAGTAACATTTCGATTGCTTGTCTCGCCATCGTAACTCCTTCTGCAGGCCCAATAATCGCTACTGTCTTGCCAAATACCGCAATATCAGTATGGGTTTTTTGCTGAATAATATTTTTAGCCCTTCCAGCTTCTCCAATTATTATTCCGCGCAGGCGACGCAGGTCGCTTTTTCCCCTCGCGCCAAAATCCTGCATGTTGACAAGCCCGTAGCTGTTTTCCTCTTTAAATAATTTTTCTGCAATTTTAGGGTTGAAACCTCTCCCGATAGCTTCAACAACGTTTCTAGCAATCAACAGGTAAAAGGCGTCTTTTGCTGATATTTTCACGGCACCTGTTGCAGAGATTTTCAATTTTACTTTACCTTTTCTCTCAATCGTTTTTCGGACTGCTCCTTTTTTCCCTATCAGAACAGCTATTCTAGCTTTTGGTACTAGAATCTCTTCCTCGAATCGGAGCTCCATAACTAAAATTCTTGTTTTACAAGGTCCTTTAGATAGCCGTTTTTTTTCAGCCAGTCTGCTTGATTATCAGTATATCTGTAAATAATATCGCCTTTTACGTCTGATTCAAATTCCCAGGGCTCAACAAGCACTATGTTGTCTGGCCTGACCCAGAGTTCCCTCTTCAAATGACCTGGAACTCTGCAAATCCTTGTTTTACCATCGTTACAAATAATCCTGGACTTTCCATAACCCAATCTAGCGTCTACTATTCCAAGAACTTCTTTGCCTCTTGGTAGGCGAACTCTTGTGATGGGCTGAAATCCCGTCTGCTGTCTTTGCCTGTTACGTTGATTGCGCTGTGGTTTACGGTACATAGAAGTGTCTTTAGCTGGGCATTTAAAAGGCTTTCCAGCTAAAATCGGCTTACAGCGACTCTATTAAAACGACTGCAGTCGCTTATATAACTGCTCAACATTCTTGTTGCAGACAAAATCATGGTGCCTAAAACCACCGCCAAAGCTCTTTGGTATGTGCAGCAACTCGTGTATTAGCACTCGATCTTTGTCTGCTTCAGACAACTTGTCAAATTTTTCTGACAAAACCTCTATGATATAGTGAGCCTGTATGTTCAAAGTCTTTTGCCATATCTTTGAAAGTGCGTAACACCGGGCCACGGTGCGTCTGGAACTAGAACCCTGGCTTTTGAAGCAAGCAATTCTTGAAATATCCACGTGTTCTAACTCAAGTTTTCTAACTATATCTTCAACTTTACATTTAATTTCGGGTGCTTGCTCATATTTTATCATAACCGCTGTAACATAATGCAGGCTCTTGTTTTTGCCCTGTTTCTCATTTGATCCCAGCTGTACTCTTCATAGGTTTCTTTAGTCTTCATCCTAAACTGTTTTTTTAGTTCCGAAGCGAGATGCCTTGCAGAATCTTTGCCGGACATATAAACGTCTATACCCATCTTTTGCTCGATTATTTGTAGTACATCTGATTTGTATCTTTCAATAGCTGGCATAACTGCCGAAATAAATCCCTCTGTATCTCGGGATGTACGCAATTGCAGTGTAGCTTCATGAACGTCGCGCGATCTTTTAATGCACTCAAGACATTTTCTTTCAGTCACATAAAGTTCTACTGGCAGAATTTGAGTAAATTTCTTGCCAATTATGTCCAAAGACAATTCAACTCTGCCCTCTTTATCTTCTTGTAGAATTTTGGCGTTTTCTATTTCAATTTCTGAGGGTACATCTAGTTTTTCCAAGACTGCGAGATGAAGATAGTATTCGTGAGGGTGCTCGGATTTTATCCATATGCCGTTCCAGTTCACAGAATCACAATTTGGGCAGACTTGCACCGTTATTTTGTTAGGTAATTTTATACTTCCACGTTCAAAATAGCAATTGGCGCATACGCCCTCGTGCAGTTTTGCTAGTTCCTTTCCGCATTTCGCACAAAATCTTGTTTTAAGGCCCATCGAAATCTTATTTAATTAACGCATTATAAACATTGGTATGGTAGACTGTGAAATCTGCGGCCAAAGCAGCGCTACTGTAAAAGTCAAAATTGATAGCACCATTCTGAGTACTTGCGTAGAATGCGCAAAGGCCGGCAAGATAATTGAGGACTACAAAGCTCCAGCACAGAAAGTGCCTATGGTTTCAAGGCCATTATCTGAAGAATTTGTTGTGCCTGAATTTGCAACAATCATAAGTCAGGCTAGACAGAAAACGGGCCTGAAGCAGGAAGAGCTTGCAACTAAAATGAATGAGCGGCTATCAACGGTAAGCGCTGTTGAAAGCGGTAAAAGAGAGCCCGACCTAAAGCTAGCTAAAAAACTAGAACGGTTTTTAGGAATCAAGCTAGTGGAATTCACCTAACTAAAAGTGGAATTTTTCTATTTTTTTAATTATCGGCAGGATAAACAGCAACAACCCGAGCCAAATTGTGAATACGCCAACAAGCCAGGCAAAACCTCCGCCTTGAACAAAGAGTGCTCCAAACGACATTACTACGGCAGCTAAGAAAGTTATGAATACTTCATGCCATACAAATTCCAGCCTCTTTGATTTTGCTTTCCTTTTTGCCATGAATTTAAGCCACATTTACGGTATTAATATCTTTGGAACTTTTGAACAGTAAGAAAGCGCCGGCGCTTAGATTCTCAGTCATTTCTTCTCGCCAATAAACCATTTTGTCAAATTTTTATCTCCAATGTCATATAAGCCGCCTTTCAATTTCGTAAACAGGGCTATTGGTGGTTCGTAATCATAACCAAGCAAAGCTATTTTCGCTTTTGGCTTCAAATATTTTGTAACTTTTCTCCAAAGCCCAGGCATTTCGTTTTCGTCGAGATAAGTATTACCAGCAAAAGAAAATATACTGATGATTAAATCATACTTCTCTTTCAGATTTAATTTTCTAACATCTTGTTGTATAAATTTACAACCCTTTAGTTCTTTTCTTCTTTTTGCTTTAGCTAACATTCCTGCAGAGTAATCTAGCAAAGTTATTTTCTTGTAGCCAGCTTTGGCGAAAGGTATTGAAGCAAATCCGGTTCCTGCGCCCAAATCAAGAATTTTTGCATCTTTCGCCAGTTTTAATTTTTTAAGCAAAAAATTGGCTGCGGGAATATTTTTCTTCACAACAAAATCATCATAAATTTCTGAAAATTTGTTATAGAACCTACGCATCTCATCTTTCGTATAGTTAACAGGTAAGAATAAAGGTATTCTCGGAGAAAGATACACTTTGTAATGCTGTCTCTTGCCATCGAGTAGAACATTGATAAAAGTAGTACCTTGAGGCAAACCTTCAACCCACATCCATGCGGGTCTTTTCTTAGGAGTCTTATCGTAAGAGATTTTCAAACCCTTTGCAGAAATATCCTTTACTATGTAGGCTTTGAACACTTCAAGTTTCATAATTATAATTACTTATTCTAACGTTTTAAAGTATTATGAAACGCCGGCGCCCGGATTTGAACCGAGAAACCCTTGCGGGAAACGGTTCTCTCTTTGTAGGCTTGAGCCCGCAGGCGAAACCTACTTTTTGCTCAAGCTTTTGAAAAAAAGCTTGTTCGAGACCGTCGCCTTACCAGATTGGGCCACGCCGGCTTGACAATAGGTTTTTATTATTCATTTTTAAACTATGTGACGGCCACAATGGTATTCGAGATTGTAGCGGGACGCAGCTCTAAAGACAAAGCCAAATACGGATTAACAGGCACTATCTTCTTGGGTAAAAATTACGTCCAGTTTGACACCACAGTTAGTTTAGCTAATCCCATTTACCTTGATGTTTCAGGACCGCACGTGATTCTTGTTTCAGGTAAAAGAGGTTCTGGAAAGTCATACACGTTAGGTGTAATAGCAGAGGGCATGGTAGATTTGCCTGAAGAGATTGCAAAAAATCTTTCAATTCTGATTTTTGATACTATGGGAATTTTCTGGACGATGAAATATCCTAATTACAGGGATGATGCATTGCTTGCGGACTGGAATCTAAAACCAAAGGGGCTTGCGCCAGTAATCTTCGTACCATTTGGCCTTTTTGAAAAATATCAGGATCGCGGAGTGCCAGCGGATGTTTCTTTCGCATTAAAGCCTTCAGAGATTTCTGCTGAAAGCTGGTGTGAAATATTTGAGCTTGACTTGATTTCAGGAGAAGGCACTTTGTTGGAAAGAGCTCTTGACGCTGCAACGCTTGAATACGGCGAATTTGATATAGATGAAATCATAGAGTTCGTAAAAAAAGATAAACGTGCTTCTGACAAAGAGAAAAACGTTGTTGAAAATAGATTTTCAGCGGCGCAGAAGTGGGGTTTATTCAGGAAAGAAGGTACTGATATTACTGATTTGTTCAAAGGTGGTACCGCCACAATTTTAGACTTGAGTGCTTACGCCGAAGTTGAAGGCGGAGAAAGAATCAAGGCACTCGTAATAGGTTTGATATCAAAAAAGATTTTGCAGCAGAGAATGACTGCGAGAAAGTCTGAAGAAATAAAACTGATTTCAGAAGGGGGGTTTTTATTTGGTTCTGAGGCAGCTGTTGCCGAAGAAAAGTCTCCGATGGTTTGGATGTTCATAGATGAAGCTCACGAATTTCTGCCGAGAGAATCCGAAAAGCCTACACTGGCTTCGGGGCCGCTAATACAGCTTTTACGTGAAGGCAGACAGCCCGGCATTTCATTAGTGCTGGCAACACAGCAGCCAGGGAAAATTCACACAGATGTTATGACGCAGGCAGATATTGTTATCTCACACAGGCTGACTGCAAAAATAGACATAGACTCTCTTAACTTGATAGCAGCAACGTATCTGCCTTATGCCTTACAGAAATACATAGACGAACTTCCTGCAGACAAAGGTACTGCTATCTTAATTGATGATAAGCTGGAGAAAATATACCCTATGAGAGTAAGACCAAGATACAGTTGGCATGGCGGGGAAGACCCCAGCGCAATCAGCGGAGAATTAAGGGCATTTGGATTGACAATATAGCCGCGAACTGTGTAGTTCTCTGAACAAAAGCTTTTATTTGTTTTCACTCAGTGCAGATACGAGGTGCAAACTTGCTACAGGTTCCTATCTCTCAAGTTATTGAAAGAATTCAACAAGAAACAGGACTTTCTTTTGATGAAGTTAAAGGTCAAATCGCTGCAAAAATTACTAAACTCGAAGGTTTGGTTTCTGAGGAAGGTGCAGCATACATTGTTGCATCAGAGCTTGGCGTTCAGCTTTTCAAAAACGCAGACAGCAAAAGTCCGTTAAAAATCAAAGACCTGATTGCGGGTATGCGTTCCGTTGAAGTTTTTGGTAAGGTAACCAGAGTTTTTCCACCAAAGCAGTTCAAAACCAAGGACAACAGACAAGGTGAAGTAGGTTCTGTTGTCATAGCGGATGAAACTGGTACTACGCGCGCAGTTCTTTGGGACAAGAAAACTTCTTTGATAAAAGATGACAAGCTAAAAACGGGTACAATTGTAAGAATAAGGGATGCCCAGGTCAAGCAAAACAATTTAGGAAACATAGAATTACACGTCGGTTCTAGAAGTTCTGTAATTGTTGACCCTAAAGGTGTTATGATAGTTACAAAATCAGCCATATCTGCGAAAAAAACTGCAATCAGGGACATAAAAGCAGGTGAAACTGTAAGTATTCTTGGAACTGTTGTACAACTATTTCCACCAAAATTTTATCCAGTATGTCCAAAATGCGGAAAGAAGGTGACTATTGCGCCCGAAGGTGCAATTTGCTCTGAACACAAGAGCGTAACTGCGGCGCAGGCAATGATTCTTAATTTTGTATTAGATGACTGCACGGACACTTTGAGAGTGGTCGCATTCAAGCAGGCTGCTGAAAATCTTTGTGGCATGACTTCACAAGAAATTCAGGATGTAAATGCGAAGGATGGCCCTGAAATTCTACAAGAAAGAATAGACCACTTCTTGCTCGGAAGAACAATACTGGCTGAAGGCCGGGTAAAAGAAAACATAAATTTTGAGAGGACCGAGCTTGTGATTTCAAATGTAAATTTGAATCCAAATCCAAAAGAGCTATCAGACCATATTCTGGCAGGAGGCAAACATGCCTAAAAAGAAAAAAGAAGGCGAAGAAGGCGAGTTTGTAGATGATGAAGGTGAAGTAATAGACGTCAAAAAGGAAGAATCTAAGATAGAAACTGTTGAGGACCTCCCAGGAATAGGCAAAACTACTGCTGACAAACTGAAGGACGCAGGCTTTATGGATTTGATGTCGATTGCTGTTGCATCCCCTTCTACTTTAATGGACGTAGCTGACTTAAGCAAGCCTGTCGCAACAAAGGCGATTGCCGCTGCACGAGCAGTTCTAGAGCTCGGCTTTAAAACTGGCGAAGACGCCATGAAAAAAAGAGAATCGACCGGAAAAATATCAACAGGCAGCAACGAACTGAACAAATTGCTTGGCGGCGGAATCGAGACTCAAGCGATTACTGAAGCATTCGGAGAGTTCGGCTCCGGAAAATCACAAATCGGTTTTGAGATAGCGGTTAATGCTCAACTTCCACCGGAACAGGGTGGACTTGGCGGAGATGTTGTTTTCATAGATACCGAAGGCACTTTCAGGCCTGAACGAATCAAGCAAATAGCTGAGGCCAAGGGTCTGCATGCAGAAGACTTTTTGAGAAAAATAAGAGTCGCAAGGGCTTACAGTTCTGATCATCAGATGCTACTGGCAGAAAAAGTTGAGGAATTAATACAGAAACAGGGAGTAAATGTGAGACTAGTAATCGTTGATTCTTTAACAGCGCTTTTCCGTTCAGAATTCACTGGAAGAGGCACTTTGGCAGACCGGCAACAGAAAATTAATAAGCACTTACACACGCTGCAAAGACTTGCTGACAAATACAATCTGGCTATTTATATAACAAATCAGGTTATGGCAAATCCTGCGATCTTCTTTGGAAACCCTACACAACCGATTGGTGGCCACATACTTGGCCATGCAAGCACCTACAGACTTTATCTGCGAAAATCAAAGGGCGAAAAAAGAATTGCGCGCTTGATAGACAGCCCGCACTTGCCAGAAGGCGAAGCTGTATTCACGGTAAAGACGGAAGGCATAGGCGACGTGCCTACTTAAGGATGAAATCTCCATCCGTCGTCATCTTGCATATCTTCGTAGACTGTTTTGTGAAAACCTTTTGCCTCGCTAATTAAACCGAAATAAGGAATGATATTTTCGTACAGAGTCTTTCCCACAGGCACACCTGTCGGGTCTAATATCACTGTTTTTCCTTTTTTTAATTCGAGAGCCCAAAAATAATGGCCGTGCCAATGCGTTTTTGCTTTTATTTGCCCAAATAAATCGTTGTACATTGATTCTTGCAAAATCCTATTCGCCAAATCTGTTTTTGGAGGTATGTTATGACAAAACTGGGGCATCCAGCTTGTGCCTGTTTCTCGCCATAACTGCGTTATTAGAGTTCGAATTGCTGTTATCTCTAATTTGGACAGTCCTTGCGTGTTAAAATGTTCCAGAAAATAGCCCAAGCCTTCCGATTCATATTTTTTCTTGGCGGATTCCATTGTTGATAGTCACGGCAATATGATATTTTTTAAAGTTACTTAGCTACCTCTCTTCATGTTAGCTGACTACATTTTTGCTGGCATCGCTGTTTTTGGCGCCGTAATTGGAACTGCAACGGATTTGAAAGGAAGATGGGTGCCTGACTGGATAAATTACTTTATGATTGCTTCCGGTCTGCTTGGACACACAATTATTTCTTTGATGGAATCTTCAATCTGGCCAGTAATCAGCTCATTAGTGATAGCAGGTATATTCCTCAGCGTTGGCACGTTGATGGTATACGGCGGGCTTTGGGGTGGAGGTGACGCGAAGATGCTTGTGGGCTTTGGCGCTTTGCTGCCGACTACTTCAATCATAGAAACTCCCTGGCCTTTTCCTCTGACGTTATGGTTCAATATACTGATATTTGGCATTGCTTTGGGAATTTTCGGCACTTTAATCATGATTCTTAAAAACAAAGGTGCATTTTTGAAGGAATTGAAAACTGAAGTTGAAAAAAATAAACTTATTTTGCTAATTTCACCAGCGGTTTTGATAATTCCTGCGGTCTCTTTCTATTTTAACCAGGGCATTATCGCCGTTATCGGAGCGCTGCTTTTCCTGCTCGTTCCACTGGTATTCATACTCAAGGCAACCGAGAAAGCCTGCATGTTCAAATTCATAAAGCCGAGCCAGCTGGTTGAAGGTGACTGGCTAACAGACGACATAAACGTTGCTGATTATGTTTACAAACCCGCACGCAGCGGCATTGAAATTAAAGATATAAAAGAATTACAAAAACTGGAAAAGCAGGGCAAATTGAAACAGGTCAGGGTAAAAGAAGGCTTGCCTTATGTTCCTGCATTTTTGGCTGGATTGCTTTTTAGCTTGTTTTTTGGTGATGTGGTTTATTCACTTATTATGGCAGCCTTGATTTAACTTTGATTAATTTCTCTTTAGATTTCTTCTCTGCTTTTTCCCTAGCGGAACTAGTTCCGCGGGGCCCATCTGAACTTCGTTCAGATCGGGTTTCTTCAATTGGCTTGCCTGAAATATCATAAACTTGCTTTTTTGTTACCGCGGATTTCGCCTTTTCAACTATTTTTTTCTGGATTTCATCCATCTGTTTGTCAGAAACTTCCACAGCCTTCCATTCCGTTTTAACCTTGTCATCTTCGAATCTTGGTATGACATGGAAAAATACGTGCGGAACTGTCTGGCCAGCTAAAGCACCATTTGCTTGAAGAATCGTTACACCCTTGGCACCAGTCGCATCAAAAACGGCTCCTGAAATTGCCTTTACAACATTCATTAGCAACGCTGCCCTGTCTGAAGGTACTTGCGGAAGAACTGCATAGTGCTCTTTAGGCATCACAATAACGTGCCCTAGATTTGCGGGCTTTTTGTCCAGGAAAGCGATTATGAAATCATCTTCGTAAATTATCTTGACTGGCACTTGACCGCCTGCAACTTGACAGAAAAAACACGCTGTTTGTCCCTGCTGCTCCATTATCATGGCTATTTCCTCTTCGGTGAGCAGTTCATGAGCAGCCTTTTCCTGTTCTTCGGGAGACAATTTCTTTATTTCAAGTATTTTTTTCTGCAGGTTTTCACTTAGTTTCATAAGAAATTTTATTAAATTTCAATTTAAAAGACCTTCCCAAGCTTTGTTTTTAGTTTTTCCAGCATGTCTAAAGTCATCTTCGGTAAATCATAATTGTGCTTCCAATTCCAGTCCCTACGCGCCATGGAATCATCGATGCTCTTCGGCCATGAGTCTGCAATCTTCTGCCTAAAATCGGGCACATATGTTATTTTAAAACTGGGAATGTGTTTTTTTATTTCTGCATAAATTTCAGCTGGTGAGAAACTTATCGCTGCAAGATTGTAACTAGTTCTTATTTTTACTTTACTGCCATCTGCTTCCATTAAATCTATTGTCGCTTTTATTGCATCTGGCATATACATCATTGGAAGCGTTGTGCCGCTTTTGAGGAAACAAGTATAGCTTCCTTTTTGTAAAGCCTCATAAAAAATCTCAACGGCATAATCAGTTGTTCCGCCTCCGGGCAGTGTTTTGTAACTTATTATTCCGGGATATCTCAGACTTCGCACGTCAACTCCAAGTTTTTCAAAATAATAATTGCACAAAAGCTCACCCGCAACCTTCGTTATCCCATACATAGTATTCGGATTCATTACCGCAGTATTTGGGGTGTCAGTCTTAGGCGTGTCCGGACCAAACGCCGCAATAGAACTCGGCCAAAATACCTTGAGCTTAAGCTCTTTTGCCAAATCCAGCACATTCTTCAAACCCGACATGTTTGTGTTCCATGCGAGCTCGGGATTTTTCTCGCCGGCTGCTGAAAGCAAAGAAGCCAGATGAAATATGGCGTCAACGTTATATTTTTTGACTACTTTTTCTATTTCCTGCTTGTTTGTTGCATCAAGTGTTTCTACGGGGCCTGCCTTTACCTCATCGCTTGGTAATGTTTTCCTTATGCCTGCTACCACGTTTTGAATGCCATATTTTTCTCTTAATGCAACTGTAAGTTCCGTGCCTATTTGGCCTGCCGCCCCTATCACTAAAATTCTTTTCATTGTTTACGTTCGGACCATTCTTTGAATCTTACAAGAAGATTTCTTTCGTAATGGTAGCTTGCTGTAACTGTAACTATAAAAGTCAGAACTAGAATCCAAGGTCTAAATAGGGGTTCACCAAAAAACAATGCGGTTAGAATCAATTTTATGACAACAACTACGATAACCGCTGCTGCACCACGTATAAAATGTATATGGTGCTGTGATTGGAACTCTTTTTTTTGCAGACTCATTGACGATAGAATGCTAAGATTTATATTTAAGCCCTTTGCTTTTGTTGTAATGGCCTATGAAGATTTAGCAGAATTTGCAATTCAGCATGCTAAAACTCGCGGAGCTTCCTATGCTGAAGCGAGACTTGAGCTGACTGATTCGAATGCTTTTGTTCTAAAAAACGGAACTCTCGAAGCTTCGGGCTTTGAAATGACGCAAGGACTCGGTGTGAGATTCGTTGTAAACAATACTTTGGGTTTTGTGAGCACAAACTTGCTTGAAAAAGAAAAGGTAAAATCTCTTATTGAAAAAGCCTTGAAATTAACGTCAAGCAGCTCTAAAATGACTGAAGGAATAGCTTTTTCTTCAGCTGCTGTTGAAAAAGCAAAATATGAAGTAAAACAGAAAAGGCCGGTCTTAGACGTAAGTTCAGAAGAAAAAATTTCTTTGCTAAAAGACATAGAAAACCACTTGACTGAAACAAAAATAAAATTGCCAAGTCGATACCTATCTTGGAGTGACTGGATAACAAAAAAATATTACATAAACTCTGAAGGTACGATTATAGAATCTGAAATTCCGAGAATCAATTTCTTCTATTTACTGACTGTTCTGCGCGGTAAAAAATCCGCACAAAGAGTTTGGCAGTATGGCTCAACAACTGGCTTTGAAATTACCGACACTTGGAAACTGCCCCAGTTAATTCAATCTGAAGCCAGAGCTCTGGAAAAAGCGCTCAGAGAAGGCAAAAAGCCTCCTCGCGGCGTCATAGATATGGTTGTTGGACCGGAGGTTGCAGGCATAATTGCACATGAAAGCTGCGGCCACCCTTTTGAAGCTGACAGAATATTAGGCAGGGAAGCTGCACAAGCCGGCGAGTCTTATATGACTCCTGACATGATTGGCCAAAAATTTGCTAACCCTTGTGTAACTTTAGTTGATGACCCTACAGTTCACGACGCGTTTGGTTTCTATCTGTATGATGACGAAGGCGTAAAAGCAAGAAGGAAATATCTGATTAAAGAAGGAATTATAACAGAATTACTTCATAACAGAGCTACAGCAAAGGTTCTTGGCACACAAAGCAATGCTTCTGCAAGGGCATCCGAA
>Ga0315289_10013432_pt1 | contig 11470 bp, 19 predicted proteins | sample YL17G11_40_MG_FD_203452 | JGI IMG/M metagenome (GOLD analysis project Ga0315289, IMG submission 203452) | Sediment microbial communities from Yellowstone Lake, YNP, Wyoming, USA - YL17G11_40 | ecosystem: Environmental > Aquatic > Freshwater > Lake > Sediment | place: USA: Wyoming | collected... | reverse complement strand
TTACATTTTGTATAGAAGGTCCTGTTGGTGAGCAAGCATATTCTGAAAGTAAAAAAATTGCTGAATTGCTTAGAGAAGAGGCAAAAAAATTTAAAAAATAATAAGGAGGTGAAAAAATGAAGTTTAAATATTTATTAGAGTACCTTTCTGTTAAAAAACAAATAATAGAACATCAACTATCTGGAAAATGTAAAACTGTTCCTATAAAATCTCAGGAAGAGGTTAATAGGTTAAAAACTGAGTTGGAAGAAATAACAGAAGCTATTAAAATTCTTGAAAAGGAAAAATAAAATTAAAAAAAAAATTAAGGAGGTGAAACAATTGGGAATTAAAAGTGAAGTCGAAAAGAATATCTGGCTCGATGCTGAAGGTTCTTTTACTGCCCGATTAGTTAAGATTGAAGAAAAACAATATGGATTTGGTAATTCTCTTCAGTTTACATTTGAAGTTCTTGATGATCCAGAACATAGTGGAAAACAAGCTACTGGCCTTACAAGTAAAAGGTTGACTCCTGATAACAAAACTTCAACTTGGGTTGCAGCACTTGATCCTAATTTTGATCTTGAAATCGGGAAAGTGGTTGATTTCGAAGCTTTGGTCGGAAAAGTTTGTCGCATTCTTGTTGAAGAAAAAGGGGAATATTGTAATGTAGTGAAAGCAAGACCTTTGAAACCTGCCGAGCTTGCTCGTATTAAAGATGAACCTAAAGCTGAAGAAAAGAAGTCTGAAAAGAAAGTAGAAGAGCCGAAGAAAAAAGAAGAGAAGAAGTCTGCGATTAAGGATGATGATATTGATTTTTAAAAATGAATATTGTCGGAGTGGTGGAATAGGTAGACACAAAGGACTTAAAATCCTTTAGTCATTTTGACTGTATCGGTTCGATTCCGATCTCCGGCACTATTGATACCCGGGGCGTAGAACAACGGCAGTTCATGAGGCTTTGAACCTCAGCATGGTGGTTCGATCCCACCCGCCCCAGATTAGGAGGTAAAAGAAATGTGTGAAGTTTGTGCTAAAAATATTGTTAGCCTTTTAGATATAATGGAAAAGGATGGAGAATTTGAAGGGTTAACTGATGAAGAGAAAGAAGTTGAAAGAATGGCGCTGGGGATGAGGTTAAGAGCTAATATGAAATGTTCTAAAAATGAAAATCAAAAAACTACAAATTAAAAATTTTCAATCTCATAAAGATACTACATTAGAATTTGATGAGGGTTTGAATATTATTGTAGGGCCAACAAATTCTGGAAAGTCTTCTATTTTAAGAGCATTGAAAAAAGTAATCAGAGATTCTCCGAGTGGAAATAATTTTGTGAATGTTGATGCTAAGGAATGTATTATTAGTATTGAAACTGATAAGGATGCTATAGAAAGGCGAATTGTTGCATCTTCTACCGGAGAAACTAAAACAAATGAATATACTTTAAATGGAGAACTGTTTGCTAAGTTTGGAAAAGAAATTCCTCTTGAAGTTATTAGAACATTGAAAATGCCTGAAGTTGAATTTGATAATTCAAAAATAGATTTGAATTTTGCAGATCAACTCGAAGGTCCTTTTCTGTTATCTTCTCCTCCTTCTTTGAAAGCAAGAGTGTTAGGAAAGTTATCTGGAGTTGATATTTTAGATAGTGCTATTGTTCAAGTAAATAAAAATTTAAGAAAGTTATCTGGAGATATTAAAGATAGTAATGAAAAAGTTGAAATATTAGAAAAAGAGTTATCTGAATTTATTGATATTGAAAAAAGAGAACAAGATTTAAAAGAATTAAAACAAAGTTTGGATGAAGTTGAAAAAAATCTTAGTTTGGTTGAAGAATTACAAAGGTTAGAAAGTAATTTAAAGAAAGTAGTGAATGATGGTAAGGTTGTTAAAAAAGAATTGGAAAGTCTTAAAAAAGTTGATAGTATATCTTTTGCAGAAGTTGAAAAAATTTATAGTTCTTTACAAGAGATTAAGACTTTATATACAAATATAAATGTTCTTGACAGTAAAGAGAAAATATTACAAAACGAACTAAATAAATTAGAAGCTTTAGATGATTTTGAAACAACTTTTGATGCTGTTAAAACAAGTTTAGGGCAGTTAGAAAATCTGTTAGGTTTAGAAAAACAATTAGTAGTTTTTGAAAAAGTTAAAGAGTATGAAAAAAATATAAAAACATTGGATGTAAATATTGATACAAAAATAAATGAGTTACAATCTTTCTTAATTGAGTTGAAAGTTTGTCCAACTTGCGGTCAGACACTATCTGAAAATATTGTAAAAGAAATATGTGGAGGATAATATGAAAACTATAGAACACTGGCTTCATAAAAAATGTGAATTTAATGAATTAGTAGATAAAGAAACTAATTGTTCAACTTGTATTCATTTAAATGTTTGTAGATTTGATATGTCAAAATTTTGTGTTAACCATACTTTTTCGTGTTCAGCAAAAGATATGACGGCATGTAGAACTTGTATACATAAATTCACAAGATACGATGATAAACAACCAATATTTTGTTTCAAATGTAAATTTTATGAGGAAAAAGTAAAGTGAAATTATCAAATAAAAGTAAAGAAAAAGTTTTTGAAAAAACTTTAGCATTAATTAAAAGCGAAGAAAAAAGAGAGTGGGTTAAGAAAGTATTAGGAATATTTCCAGAACATTTTTGGACTCAACCTACATCTACTACTGGTAAATATCATCCAGTTTGTTCTAATGTAAGAAGCGGTCTTCTTATTCATACAAAAAGAGTAGTTTGGTTTGCTATTAGATTTATGAATGCTTTTAAATATATTGAAAATAATCAAGTGACAAATATTAAAGTTTATGATAATATAATTGCTTCTTGTATTTTACACGATGGTTTCAAAGGAGGTAAAGGGCAATGTGATTATAAGACTTATGAAGATCACCCAATATTAGTTGAACAACATTATAAAGAAATTTTTCCAAATGAAAAATTAGAATTATGGCAACAAGAGATTTTTGAATTAATAAAACATCATATGGCTTTTTGGGGACCAAAATCAGTGAAGAAACCTATAGAAAAATATACGATTCCAGAATTGATAGTGTATATGGCTGATTATTTTGCATCAAGAAAAGAGTTAGTAACAAAAGTTGATACTTTTGGAATGGAATTAAAATATGAGGAAGATAATGAAAATTCTATTCCTTACTGATTCTCACATAAGAGGTAATAACCCTTGTAGTCGTAAAGATGATTATGCAGAAGCATTGAAAGAAAAACATCTTGAAATAGGACAAATTATTAAGGATCAGAATATTAATGTTGTAATTCATGGAGGAGATATTTTTCATAGTCCTGATACTTCAAAATCTCTTATATCTGAATATATTAAAATTTTTAAATCTTGGGAAGTTCCAATATTTTGTGTAGCCGGATCCCATGACACGATCGCCTATAATGAACATACTATTTCAAGAACTGCTTTAGGAGTATTAATTGCTGCTGATGTAATTGATCCTTTAGAATCTATTCCAACTGAATTTTCGTCAAACATTTTTGTAGTTGGCATAAACCATTCTTATAGATTAGATGAAAATCCTCGAAATTATTCTTTAGAAAAAAATGACAGAGATTCTATATTGATTGAAGTGGTTCATGGAATGGTTGTTGATAAACCTTTTTTTGATGAATATACTTTGATAAAGGATATAAAAACGGAAGCTGATATCCTATTAAGTGGCCACTACCATGTTGGATGGGAACCTCAAAGGGTAAATGGAACTTTATTTATTAATCCTGGTTCTTTAGGAAGAGTTGAAAATATTGAGAGGATTTTCCCTCCTTCAGTTGTTATTTTAAATATAGAAGGAAAAGATATTGATTATCAAATAGTTCCTTTAAAGTGTGCAAAACCTTCTGAGGATGTTTTTAGAAATGTTGTTAAATTAGGTAATGAGACATCTGAAAGAATTTTAGACTTTATGAAAGTTCTTTCAAAGAGACCTGAAGATTTAGAAGAACAAGATTTAAAAGGATTGATCTTGAGATTAGCAAAAGAAGAAAATGTAAGTGATGAAGTTATTCAAGAAGCTTTAACTTTAGTTGATGAAATAAAAAATAAAATGGAGGTGTGAAATGTTTGGATATTTTGTTATTGGTTTTGGAATTCTTGTAGTGATCTATGAAATTGCAGGATATTTTGGATATAGAAGAGATACAATAAAAACATATGGTATAGATTTTTGGAAACGTTCAGGAAAATAAGGTAAAAAATGAACAAAGAAATAGAACATTTAATAGCTACAAATGAAAAAGCTTTAGAATACTTTCAACAAGAATTACTTAAATCAAAAGAAGCTTTAGATTATCTTAAGGATAGAAAGATTAGTGAAGAAACTATTAAAACTTTTAAAATAGGTTATGCTCCTGAGAATTCTTTATATGAGTGGCATTTGAGTAATCGTTTAATTTTTCCTTTTTTTGATGTTTATGGCAATGTTGTAGGTTTTACTGGTAGAACTATTTCTGATGAATCTCCTAAATATAGAAATTCAAAAGAATCTCCTATTTTTCAAAAAGGTAGAATATTATATGGATTGTTTCAATCTCAGGAGAAGATTAAAGAGTTAGAGTTTGATATTTTAGTTGAAGGACAATTTGATGTTTTAAGATTGTTTCAAGAAGGAATTACAAATGTTGTAGGTTTAAGTGGCTCTTCTTTTACTATAGATCAAGCAAGATTGTTGTGTAGATATATAAATAAAGTTATTGTTGTTTTTGATTCAGATGATGCTGGAAAAAAAGCAGCAAAAAAAGCATTTACTAATTTACAAGAAATAAGAATAAAAGCAATAAATATTGAATTATCAGAAGGTGAAGATCCAGATAGTTTTGTTTTGAAAAATGGTAAAGAAGTTTTTTTAAGTTTAATAAAGGAGAATAGAAATGGATGAAAAAGAAAGACTACAAATATCAGAAAAAGGGATAGATTGGAGAAGAGTTCACGAATTTGAAGTAACTGGTTATTGTACGGATGGTAGAGTTAGAATTAAACAGTTAGAAGAATCAATAATTGATTTTCCTGAAGGTGTTTGGGAGATTGGCACTATATTAAAATGTAAAATAGTGCCTTATAAAGAATTGAATGTTTTGCATGAAAATGTAAAGGAGAATAAAAATGGATAGCCATGAAAAGTTAAAAAAACTTAAAACAAATGTAGAAGAATTGAAATCAGAAAAAATTCGTAAAGAAGAGCAGTTAAAAGGTTTAAGGCAACAACGAGATGAATTAGTTGACCGTATTAAAGAATTAGGTTATACTCCTGAAGATTTAGCAGCAGAAATAAAAAAGCTTGAAGATTCTATAAGTTCTCAACTATCTGAAATTGAAACTAAACTTTCGGAAATTAAAAATGGAAAATAATTTCAAACAAGTAAAAAATACTCTTAATGACGAATTTTTGGCTTTAGAACGTATAAAAGGGCGTTTTGAAGAAAAGAAAAAGTCTCTTGAAAACATTACGAATTTTCTTAAAGAAAGTGAAGAGAAAGTAGAAGTTTACAAACAAGTAAATCTTTTGTTTGAAAAAGCAAGTGTTATTGCTCGAAAAAAGATTAAAGATGAAATAGAAGTTTTAGTAACAAGAGGTCTTCAATCTATTTTTGAAGATTCAACTGTTAGTTTTAAAGTTGAATTTGTTTCTCGTAGAAATCAAATTGAAGCTGATTTTTATTTAGAATGGGAAGATATGGGAAAAAGAATTAAAGGTAATATTACAGATACTTTTGGTGGAGGTGTGGTGGATGTTATTTCGACAATTTTGCGTTTAGTTGTTTTGGAACTTACTAAAATTTCAGGGCCTTTATTCCTTGACGAGCCTGGTAAGATGATCTCCCAACAATACATACATAATTTTGGAAGGTTTTTAGTTGAGTTATCAAAGATATTTAATAGACAAATAATTCTTATTACTCATAATGAGGTGTTGTCAGAATATGCTGAAAAAACTTTTAGAGTAAAATTAAATGAAAATGGAGAAAGTAAAATAGAATGAATAATATTAAAAACACTATAATCTTAGGTGATTGGTTTAATGTTGCAAATCAAATACCTTCTAAAAGTATTGATTTAATAGTTACTGACCCTCCACAACATTGTGGTAAAAGTTTTCCTGGAGAAGAAGTTGATGAAAATGTTTATTGGAGAAATTTTTCTAATTGGTTTCTTGAAATGCACAGAGTTTTAAAAGATACTGGAGCTCTTTATTTGTGTTTTAATCATTTACGAATGTGGAAAGCTTATGAAATATTATCTGGACTTGATAAAAAATATTGGCATTTTAAGAACTTAATTATTTGGCATCAGCCTAATATAGCAAGAAGGTCTTGGAGTTCAAAAAGATGGGAATATAGTTATCAACCTGTTTTCTTTTTTGCAAAAGAAAATTTTAATATAAACGTTAAAGAAAAAGCTAAAGATAATAATATTGAACAAATTGATGTTTGGAAAATTACTGCGTGCCAAACAAACTATAAAAATACAGATATTAAAACTGTTTATGATACTCAAAAACCTGTAGAATTATTTCATAGAATGATTATATCTTCTTCAAATGAGGGAGATTTAATATTAGATCCTTTTGTAGGTTCTGGAAGTTCAATTATCGCTGCTATAAGAAGTAAAAGAAATTATATTGGAGTTGATATTAGTGAAAAAGCAATTGAATTAACAAATCAAAGAATTATTTTGGAGTCAAAGTAATGGCTAAAAGAAACACAATATTTAAGTCTTTTGAAGAACAAATAGGTCAGTGGTTTAGTGTTCATAGGAATCCTCTTTCAGGGAGAAATAACCGCGACGATAGTGGTAGAAAACGTTTAGGAGATATTCTTTACAAATATGCTGTGGTTGAAGGGAAGACAAGAAGGAAAAATTCTATAATAACAAGAGCATATGAAACTAAAAAATTAGCAGAAGAACATACTAAACCTTGGATACATTTTGAAAGAATTGTTGGAGATAGAGAAACAATCGTTACTGTTTGTGATGAAAGTATAGTCGTTAAATTCATAAAATTAGTTGATCTCTTTTTTCGAGACGAAAAATTTGCAAATGAAATTCTCGAAGTAATTGATCAGCGTTTAGAAGAGTTAAGAAAAAAGGAGTTGGGAAATGAAAATTCCGATACTGAGTAATTGGATTGAGAAACAAACACTTGAAAAACTAAAACAACAAGATATTTGTTTAAAAATGTTTTTTGAAGAAGCAAGAGATGTTATTTTAGGTAATGAGGAATTATTTAATGCTATGGCAAAACAAAGAATTCTTTTGTTAAAACAAAAGAGGAAACCTATTGCTATTTTTGTTAATGAAGAAGTTTTGAAAGAAGTTTTTTCAAAAGTAAAAACACCAATTCCTCTTATGTGGCAAAAAAGAATCCTTGATGGGAGAGCTCCAATAACTGATGTTGCAAAGATTTTCGTTTATGTAAATCCTTTGTTAACAGAAGCATCACTTTTAGTAGTAGGTTCAATAGTTTGGAGAAGTGAGGTGAATAATGGTGGATAAAAAGTTTACAGACGCTTCTTTAGAAGAGTTTGAGAAAACTATGAAAGAAGCGTTTCATCGTTACAAATCCCATAAAAAATTTGTAATTGATTTTTTAGGAATTAAATTAAATACCCTTTTTTCTACAAAACAAACATATCTTCAATTTAAAATGTCTGTTGTTTGCTATTCCCTTCCAGAATTGTTAAAAGAAAAGAATTTTGTAATTAGTCAATTACTTAATTATGATTATGATGGTTATGATATGGAAGTTGAAAGAATACAAGTTGAAATAAGTGAAGATAAAACTGCTAATGTAGTTACTGTTGGTTATTATTTTTTGACTAAAAATAATAAAAAATTTGTAGTTAATATTGATTTTGAAAGAAATTGTAATGCCGGGTATGTTTATGTTTATTCTTCTAATGAAAATAAGGAAGAAGCCTCCCAAATTATTTCTGATTTAGAAGATAAGGTTAAATATACAAATTTTTTAAAAGGTGCTAAAATCACTCCTTTTGGAAGATTTTTAAAATTAAAAAAAGTTTATACTTGGGATGATATAATTTTATCAAAAAACATAGAAGAAGAAATTAAAAGAAATATTGAAAGATATTTAGCAAATTTTGAAATATACCGAAAAAATGGTCTTCCTGCAAAAAGAGGAATTTTGTTGTGTGGTGATCCTGGAGTTGGAAAAACTCTTTTAGGAAAAGTTTTAGTTTCAACAACCAAAGGAGTGACTTTTGTTTGGGTTACTCCTAAATTTTTTCAAAGTGATCGTACTTCACATATTGATATGTTATTTGAATTAGCAGATGAACTTGCTCCTACCATTTTGTTTTTGGAAGATGTTGATTTTTATGGAACTTCTAGGGAATATGGTAACAATTCAATAGTTTTAGGAGAGTTTCTTAACAAAGCAGATGGTCTTGTTGAAAACAATGGTGTTCTAATTATTATGACTACTAACTATCCTGAAATGCTTGATAAAGCAATTAAAGAACGCCCGGGAAGATTTGATAGAGTAATAAAAATACTTTTGCCTGAAGATAAGGAACGTTTCAAAATGCTTAAAGTTTTTTGTAAAGATTTAAAAACTGAAGATATTGATTGGAAAGAATTAAGTGTTTTAACCAAAGGTTTTACTGGGGCTTTGTTAAGAGAATTGATTATAACTGCTTCGAGTTTTGCTATTGAGGATAATTCTTTAGGTGAAAATGATAAAGTAATTTTGAAACAAAATCATTTTAATTTAGCATTTGACACTTTAAAACAGTTTAGTAAGTTAGAAAAGAAAGGTACTCCTGGATTTAGACAAAGAGAAGAAAATAGAGACGAGAGTTGTGAATCTGAAGCTCCTACTGTTGATAAACATACTTACAAAGAAGATTCTGGAGTGATTGAATAATGGAAAAAATTGTAGATAAATTCGATGGCTGGAAGGTGTTTAATGGAGAATTGATGAAAGAGCGAAGAATGTGTATGGCTCCTCCTTATAATACCAAGAAAAAAATGTCCCAAATGTTGAATTTAGACCCAAACTTGATTAAAGCATATGAAGATGAAAAACAATTTCCTTCTGTAACAACCCTCAAAAAAATCTGTTTATATCTGCAGATTCTTCCGAATGAACTCCTTGGTTTAGATGAGATTTAACAATTTATTTCCCTCAAATCTGGTAAAAGACCGAACAAGGTTTCAAAAAAATCAAAAAAGTAACATAATTAGATATAGAAGATAGAGGTCTATCTTTTATTTAGGAGGAGAGTTTTTATGTTAAAAAAGAAAGCAAAAGGTGTACAAAAGGATAGTATATGTGAAAAGTGCGGAAAAGAGGTTAAAGTTCTTTATGAATCAGATGGGAAAAAAATTTGTAGAAATTGCTTAAATTTAGAAAATAAAGAAATAAATACAGGAGGTTTCAGTGACTAATAAAAGTTATCTTAATCGTGTAAGGAGATTAGGGGATATACCTAATTTCGTAAAAAATGCTGTTGCTGGTATTAAATATCAACAACGAGTTTCTGCTTTGAAAAAGAAAGGGGCAATTCCTTTATCTGAAATTAGAAAAGATTTTGAAAAATTATCTTGGGATCTTTATAGAAAGCAAACGGAACCGGATGCTGGTTCAATTTGGACAGTTACTTCTATTAAAAATACAAATGGGGAAGACGAAAAATGGATTGTACTTTATGTAGATAGTGATAATAAAATTGTTCGTAATGTAAAAGCTTCTATAAGAAAAGAAAAAGAAGAACCTTTGATGAGAAAGATTGCTAATAAAGATGAAGAAATACAAATTAAAACTTCTCGCATGCCAGGAACAATTGTCCAAATAGATGTTCCGCATGGAAATCTTTATGAAAAATATAATGGTAAAATAGGAGAAGTAGTTGCCGCAGTTCCAGACCGTTCTAAAGTTAGTTTTAAAGACTTACCTTCGACTTGGTTTGAAGATAATATAATTAGGCCTGTTTCTCTTTGTCCAGTATGTAATGCAGAAATGTCTTTGCAAATGTTAAAGAAGTTAGGAACGATTAAATGTAAGTGTGGTGCTTCTTACTCTAAAAGGCAATTAGAAAAAATTGCAACTGAAAATAGAATAAATAAGGTTGCTTCTAAGAAAACAGCTTTGTTAGATGAACGAGAAACTTTTGTAAGAAATTATGCAAGAGAATATTTTGGAGTATTACTCTCTACTAAAGAGATTGAGTCAATAGTAGATCGATTTGTGACTGAGGGTCTTCCATATAATCCTCATACTCAGGAAGAGTTAGTTGAAGATATTGCAAGTTTTATGCAAGAGAGATATCCATATAAATATGAGCAATGGAGTAAAAAAGATTTTAGTTCAATAAAAAAAGCACAAAACGTTGTTCAAACTTTGTGGGTTGATGATCCAAAAGATTTAAGACATTATTTTAAATCTTTACAAAGTCCTCCAACTTCTCCAGCTAAAGAACCTTCAAAAGAAGAGCCTGAAGATTTAGAAGAAGTAGATTTAGAGTCTGAAGGAGAAGGAACTGAAAAAGAAGCATCGATAAAAAAAGAAGCAGATGGAATGGAAGCATTGAGGGGTGGTGGTGGTGCTGGATCGGATAAATTGACTCCTATGAATTGGACAATTCAGGAATCAAAAACACCACGTCTTCCTGAAAAACTTGAAGAAGAAAAGGAACCAGAAACTGAGGAGGAAGAAGTAGAAGAAATTACTATTACAGTTAATCCTGATTCAAAAGCTGTTTCTGTTGATTTTGGAAAAGGAGAGGAAGAAGCGGAAGAAGAAACTCCTGAATTAAAAGGAGCAGAGGCACCTGTAGAAGGAGAGGGATTAGAGACTGAAGAGTTAGAGGAAGAAGAAGGAAGTATGGGTGGAGAGGAGAAGCCAAAGCCGGAAACGCCAGTTGTGTTCTAGGAAGGAAAATACATATGCCTAAAAGAAAATTTACAGACGAGCAAGAAAAAGAGATTTGCAAACAATATAATGAAGATAAATTAAGTAGTATTACTTTATCAAAAATATGGAATTGTGATATTTCTACTGTTGTTCTTATTCTTAGTAGATATGGTTACCATTTGAGAAGTCGAAGTGAAGCTCAAATTGTTAAATTAAATAAAATGTTTACAGAGTTTCAAGAACAACAGATTTGTAATGAATATTTTTCTAAAGAAAAACCAAGCACTACTATTTTAGCAAAAAAGTGGGGTTGTAGTTATTCAACTATTGGAGAAATTGTTCGAAGAAATGGATATAAATTAAGAACTAAAAGTGAAATAATGAAAGATCCTAAAATAAGGGAAAAAATTAGTAAAGCACTTCAAGGTGAAAATAGTCCTATGTATGGTACTCATCTTTCTGATGCATCTAAGAAAAAAATAAGAGATAAAAAAATAGGTATTCCTCGTTCTGAAGAAACAAAAAAGAAAATGAGTGATACAAAGAAGACTTTTACAAAAGAA
>Ga0315289_10013431_pt1 | contig 11470 bp, 8 predicted proteins | sample YL17G11_40_MG_FD_203452 | JGI IMG/M metagenome (GOLD analysis project Ga0315289, IMG submission 203452) | Sediment microbial communities from Yellowstone Lake, YNP, Wyoming, USA - YL17G11_40 | ecosystem: Environmental > Aquatic > Freshwater > Lake > Sediment | place: USA: Wyoming | collected... | reverse complement strand
GGGCGGCCGGGGGGCGGGGGGGGGGGGGGGGGGGGGGGGGGGGGGGGGGGGGGGGGGGGGGGGGGGGGGGGGGGGGCGGGGGGGGGGGGGGGTGGGGGGGGGGGGGGGGGGGGGGGCGGGCCGGGGGCCGGGGGGGGGCCCCCCCCGCGGGGGTTTTTTGGGGTGGTGGGTGGTGGGTGGTTGGGGGGGGGGGGGGGGGGGGCGGGGAGGAGAGCGCGCGCGCCGCCGCTCGACCCTCCACCCACCCCTCGCCCCCCTCCCCTCCCCAGGCCCTCGACGCGCGCGCCGACCTCCTGGACGAAGCCTTCCTCTCCAACACGTTTGCTTGGATGCGCAAAGCGTCCGGCGATGGGGAAGGGGGGGTCGTCGCCCTCATCCAGACCGCGCTCCAACTCTACGCCGCGCGCGCCCTCGCCCCCTCCCCCGCCCCCACCGCCGCCGCCGACGCCGCTCTGCACGCCGTGCTGGCCGCGCCGGAGAAAGATTGGGGGGCGCGCATCGCGGAGGCGGTCGCGGCGGGCGTGCCGCGCGGCGCGGTCGACGCGGCGCTGCGCCGCCGCAGCGAGCGCGTCGCGCTGGGGCTCCCGTCCGGCTCCTACGCGCAGCGGGTGCAGGCCGAGTACTTGAAGGAGGTGGGGGAGCGGGTGGCGGCGGGCTATGGCGGCGGCGAGTGACGGAGGCGCGGGAGAGAGAGGGCTGCAACCGCCTCCTCGCCCCTCTCACACGCCCGCGTCCGCCCCGCCACCCCCCTCCCCGTCCGCCTCCTCCTGCGCCTTGCGCTTGGCCTCTTCAAACGCCTGGCGCGCGGCTTCGTCCGCCGCCGCGCGCGCCTTCATCATGCGCTCAAAGTCGGCGCGGTCCTTGGCCATGCGCGCGTCCGCGCCGGGGTTGTAGATCTTGTCCGCGATGCGGGCGCCGATGGCTGGAGGCGAGGAGAGGGGATGGGGTGAGGAAGAAGAGTTTTTATTTTCGGACCCCACCACCCCTCTCCCCCCCCTCACCTTCCTCCGCCGACAGCCACCGGTTGCGGCCCACGATCTTGCGCATGAAGGCCTTCGGGTAACCCGTGTAGCGGGACATGAGCGTGACGTAGTCGTCGGTCGTGCGCTCGAGCTCGTTCGCCTTGATCATCATCTGCGTCGTCCGCCCGTAAGCACTGCAAAGGAGAGGGGTGGACACGGGCGTCGGAATGGGTGTGCGCCGCATTCGGGGGGCTCGACGCCGGCCCCAACGCACCCCCCTCCCGACCCCCACCCCCCCTCGTCTCTCTCCAGCCTTTTTTTCTTCTCTTCTCCCCTCCCTCACCGGTTGAGCCGCGGCGGCGCGACCAGCACGCGCGCGTGCGGCAGCACGTAGCGCGCGCCCTGCTTGCCGGCGGCCAGGATGAGGGCGGCGGAGCCCAGGGCTTGGCCGATGGCGATCGTGTAGACGTCGGGCTGAGGCGTTTTGGGGGGTGGGGCCGGGGCCGGGGTCGGGGTGAGGGGGGTTCCAGCGTTCTGGGCCACGTGCCCCGACCCCCCACCGACCTTGACGTAGTTCATGGTGTCCACGATGGCGTACGCCTCCTGCTCGAGGGCCATCGCGTCCCCGTTTGGCGTTTGCGACCCGGTCGACTGAATGTAGATCGACACCGGTTTGTCCGGGTTGGCGTAATTCAGCCACAGCAGCTCCGACACGATCAGCTCCGTCACTTCCGGCGTGATGGCCAGGCCGAGGTACACGATGCGGGCGTCCATGAGGAGCGACGGGAGGTCGGGCGGCGCGCGGCGGCCCGCCCGCGAGCCCACCACGCCGCCCCCGCCGCGGCCGGGGGTGCCGCCGGCCATGGCCATGGGGGCGGACATGCGGTTGGAGGCGGAGAGGGGGGTCGAGTAGTGGGCGGACGCGCCGAGGGTGGTCTGGAAGGCGGTGGGCGGGCGCGGCGTCGGCGCGCTGTCGCGGCGCGGTCCGGCGTCGCGGGCGCCCTCCACCCCGCCCGGGAGCGAGCGACACGGTGCCCGCGGGCGTGGCGGGCGGCGCGGCGGCCGCCGCGGCCGCCCGCGCCCGGCGCGCGCCCGGCGGCCCCTCCGCCGCCATCCCACGCCCTCACCGGGTCGACGTGGCTCCGCATCCCCAGCTCGTGCACGCCCAGCGCCTCCATCTGGCGCAGGGTGAGGCCGTAGTGCGATTTGGGGACGTCAAAGCCCGGGTCGAAGCGCGGGGTAGGAGGGCGCGCGGCCGATTGGCGGCCGCCGGAGGTCAGGGAGTGGTCGTCCTCCCCGGTGCCTTCGCCCAGGCCGATGCCCACGCCGCGGGGAGGGGGAGCGGGGCGGCGGGCGAGGGGGGTGGCGCCGCGCTGCGCGCGGAGGCCGCGCGGTGCGGGCGCGCGGCCGGACGGGCCGGCGCGGGCGGCGGAGCGGGCGCAGGCCATGGCGGCGGGGGTGGGAGGGGCGGCGCGGCGCGCGCGGGCCCGCAGAGGGAGTGGGGGTGTGCAGCGACCGCGCCGCGCCCCCACTCCGCCCTCGCCGCCCCTCCCGCCGGCCCCAGCTCGCGGGCTGCGCGTCGCCACCTCGCGCGCGAGCCCGGGCGGCCCCGCCGCCGCGCCGCCGGCCGCCGCGCCGCGCCGCCGGGCGCCATGCTGCGCTTCTGCCCCAACGACGGCACGCTGCTGATGGGTGAGCGAGAGAGGGAGGGCATAGTGGTGGCGGCGAGCAAAAAAGAGGGCCGAGGAGGGACCGCGCCGACCCCCGCCCCCCCTTCCCTTCTCGTTCTCCAGTCGCCCCCGGCCGCTGCCCCGCGTCGGCCGACCCCGACGACCTCGCCTTTGTCTGCGACGCGTGCCCGTACTCGCACCCCATCCCCACGCCCCTGGTCGCGGCCGCGCCGACCGCGCCCCGCGCGCGCGCGGATGTCCTAGGTGGGGACGACGCGTGGGCCACCGTCCAAAAAACAGACACCGCGTGCTGCCCCAAGTGCGCGCACGGCGTGGCGCACTTTCACGAGGTGCAGACGCGGTCGGCGGACGAACCGGCGACGCTGTTCTTCCGGTGCGCGGCCTGCTCGCACCAGTGGCGCGAAGCGCCGTGAGGGAGGGCGAGGGGGGGGGGGTGCGTGTGGCGTTGATTTGTGGGGCGTGTGTTGTGAGGCGCACTGCGGGCGGGACGGGAGCGCGCCGCCGCCCGCGCTGGCCCGGCACACCCTTCCCCCGTCCCTCCCTCGCCGCCCCGCGCCCTCGCCATGGCCGCGCCGCCGGCCGCCAAGCCGATCCCGGTCACCATGCTGAGCGGGTTCCTGGGCGCGGGTGAGGGAGGAGGGAGGGAGGGAGGGGATCGGCGCCATCGGCGCGCGGCGGCGCGCGGGCGCGGCGCCGGCGGCGGCCGCGGCGCGCGCGGGCGGCGCGGCCCGGGCAGCGCCGGGACGCGCGCGGGCGCGCGCGCGGGCGCGCGCGCGGGCGCCGACCCCCACCCCCTCCCTCCAGGAAAAACCACGGTCCTGCGCCACCTCCTGACCAACGCCGCCGACCTCAAGATCGGGTGCGTCGTCAACGACGTGGCCGACGTCAACATTGACGCCAAGCTGGTGCGCAACGACGCGTCGCGCGCGCGCGGCGCGCGCGGCGCGGAAAGGGACGGGCCCGCGACGACCGCGGACTTGACGGACACGGTGGAGCTGGCCAACGGATGCGCCTGTGAGTCGGGGCGGCGGGGCGGGGAGGGCTTGGGGTGGCAGAGGGGCGCGACTCGAGAACCGAACCCCCACCCTTTTCGTGCCTCTGCCCAGGCTGCTCCATCCAGGACGAACTCTTTGGCTCGTTCGAACAGTTGCTCGCCCTGGCCGACGCCAAAGGGTCGACCTACGACCGGTGCGCGTGGGGGGCGTGGGGGGGCAGGAAAGCGCACGCGCGCGCGCGCGGCCGCCCGCCCCCACGCGCACCCCGACCCAACACCGTCCCTCTGCCTCCCAGCATCGTGCTCGAGAATTCGGGGGTGGCCGAGCCGCAGAACATACGCGACAAGTTCGCGGAAGCGGTCGCGGCGGGGCACCCGCTCGCCGCGCGCGTGCGCCTCGACGCGATGGTGACGGTCGTCGACGCCGCCGCCTTTGTCGCCGACTTTGCGTCCCGCGCGCCCCTCGCCGCGCGCCCGGACCTCGGGGAGGGCGGGAACCTGCGCCCGGTCGTGGACCTGCTCGTGGAGCAGGTGCGTTTTTGTTTTGCTAGGGGTGGAGGAAAAAAAGAAACCGAGGGCCGAAAAAAAAAAAGGAAAAAACACGCCTCACTCCCCGCCCCCCCCCAGATCGAGTGCGCCGACTTCGTCCTCCTCAACAAAGTCGACCAACTCGCGCCCGGCGGCCTCGAGTCCCTGACCGCGATCGCGGCCTCCCTCAACCCGCTCGCGCGCATCATCCCGTGCGAGCGCGGCGTCGTCGACGTCGCGTCCGTCTTCGGCCCGGCGTCCGTCGGCCTCGTCGCCCACCTCAACGTCGAGGGGCAGCACCGGGGCGCGGTGGCGGCGGCGGGGGAGGGGGACGGGTGCGCCGAGTGCGCGGCGACGGGCGACGCGCGCGCGGCGGACGGGCACGCGCACGGCCACGGCCACCACCACCACGAGCACGCGCACGAACACACGCACGAGCACACGCACGAGCACGCGCACGAGCACGAGCACGCGCACGCGCACGCGCACGCGCACGACCACGCGCACGACCACGCGCCCGGCGAGGCGTGCGGCGACGCATGCCCCGAGGCGCCGGCCAAGCGCGCGCGGCAGGAGACGACCGCCGCGACGCGCTTCGGCATCCGCTCCTTTGTGTACCGCCGGCGCCGCCCCTTTCACCCGGGGCGCCTGCGGGAGACGGTGCTGCGCTGGCTCCCCGTGGCGACCAACGCGGCGCTGGCCGAGGGGGGTGGGGGCGGCGACGCCGCCCCTCCCCCTCCCGAGGACAACGAGTCCCCCATCCGCACCGTGCTGCGGTCCAAGGGCTTCATGTGGATGAGCCACTCGCACGCGACGGGTGAGGGACGGGGGGTGGGGTGGGGCGGCGCGACTGCGCGCCCCCTCTGCTGTCCCGCCAACCTCCTCCCCGCGCCTCCCCCCCCAGCCTTCTACTGGTCCCACGCCGGCCAACACTTTGAAATTCGGGACGAGGGCGACTGGTGGGCCGCGGTGCCCGCGGCCGAGTGGCCGGCCGACGACGACGCGGCGTCGGTCATCCGCGCCGACTTTGACGGCGCGCACGGCGACCGCCGCCAGGAGATTGTCTTCATCGGCGCGGGCATGGACGGCGGGGCGATCACGGCCGCGCTGGACGGCGCGCTGCTCACGGACGAGGAGATGGGGCGCTACGTCGCCGCCTTTGCGGGCGGCGCCTCCCTGCCCGACGGCGCGGCGGCGCCATGAACGAGGGGCGGGGGGCGGTGCGGGGTGGCGTGCGTGCGTGCGTGCGAATCAGGGGGCTGGGCTGGGCTGGGCTTGCAGGCTGGGCTTGGCTCATGCAGCGACCGCCTCTCCCCCGCCACCTCCCCCTTCCGCGCCCCACGCGAGCGCGGCCAGCGCGTCGCGCAGCGCGGCCGCCGCGCCGGCGGGCGCGTCCAGGGCGGCGACGACGTCGGCGAGTGCGGCGGCGGGGGGAAGGGCCGACGCGCGCGAGAGAAAAACGGCCACCCACCCCTCGTCCCGCGCCGCGCGCGCCCCGTAAAACGCGGCCAGGCCGCGCGCGATGAGGCGGGAGTAGGGCGTCTCGCCGGGCAGGCGGACAGGGGTGGTGGCGGCGTCGCCGCCTCCACCCGCAGCCACTCGCAGCGGCGCCTCCATCTCGGCCAGCCGGCAAGCCCCCCCCCGTTTGAACTCGCGCTTGAACGCGGCCCGCGCGGCGGGGTCGACCCGGCCCCAGGCCGCGAGGCCGGCGGCAGCGCCCGCGCGCGCGCGCCCGCGCGGCGGCCGCCGCACCTGCTCCTCCCACGCGGCCAACGCCCGGTCCTGCCGGTCTGCGTCGCACGACCGAAAGTTGTCCCACACGGCGGCGGCGTCGGGGTCGGCCGCGACGCGGGCGAGGGCCGACTCGGTGGCGACGCCGAACGGCGACGGTTGAAACAATCCCGCGATGCTCTCGAAATCGAGGGGCCCCGCCAAATCGCGCAGCAGGCGGTCGCTGGCGGCGCGCGACCGCTTGGAGCGGCCGGGGGCGCCCGCGCCAGAGCGCAGCGCGGGGCCGTCGTCGGCGGCGGCGGCCGCGGGCGCGGGCGCCACCGCCGCCGCCCGCGGCCGAGCTTCGCCACGCCGCCACTGCGCCTCCAGCGACGACGCCGCGCCCCCGGGCGGCCTGCGGCGCACGGGCGGCGCGCCGCGCTCGGCCGCCGCCAGCACGGCCGCCAGCGACCGCCCGTCGGGCATCAGCATGGCGCCCACGCCGCGCGGGCGGGGGGGGGGCATCGATGGCGGCTCCACAATGGCGCTGGCACGCCGAGCGGTGTGGCGCCGCCCTCTTGCTCCACTCCTGTCCCCCCAAAACGAGCGCGCCGCCGCCATGGCGCTCCCTCCCCCCCCCGCGGGCACCAAACCCGTGGCTTCCGTCTTCGGGCGCGCCCAGGACGCGACCCCCGCGGGCGCCGCCCGTCTGGCGGCCGTCCTGTGGGGCGCCGCGGGCCGGGGCGACGCCTTCTGGGGCGAGTTTATGCCGTGCTTGAACCACCTGCTGACGGTGGCGCCGGTGAGAGAGGGGGAGGGGGTGGGGGATGGGCGCGCATGCCGCGCGCGAAGCGCGCGCGCGCCGCGGCGGGGCATGGCGGGCGCGCCGCGCGCCGGGACCGCCCTCGGACGGTAGCCTGAGATAAGACTCGTCGTCTGGCGCGCGTGCCGCGCCGCCCGAGGCTCGCCCGGTCTCCCCCGACGCCCGCGCGCCGTCCCCCCTCCTCCCTCTCCAGGGCTCCAACCCGCACGCCGACCGCGCCCTGCGCATGGTCGCCGCCTTTGCCGGCTCCCGCCCCCCGGCCGACGCCGGCGTGGACGGCGACGGCGTGGTGGAAGCGTTGCTGGCGCACCTTGCCTCGGCCGCGGCCGCCGCCGACCGCGGCGTGCGCGCGCGCGCGGCGGCCACCCTCGCCGCCTGCCTCAACGCGCAGCCCGCCGACGCGGAACTTTCGGAAGCGCTGGCTGATAAGCTCGCCGCCGGGATGGCGGCCCGCCTCACAGACCGCGCCCCCGCGGTGCGCGCCGCGGCGGCCGCCGTCCTCGCCCGCCTCGCCGACCCGGGGGAAGCGGGCGACTACGCCGGCGACCCCGTCACCGCTGCCTACCTCAAACTGCTGCGCACGGAGCGGCACAAGGACGTGCGCCGCGCGGCGGTCGCGTGCGTGCCACCGTGCTCCGCCTCGCTCCCCGCCCTCCTCGCGCGCACGCGCGACGTCGACGTGGGCGTGCGGCGCGCGGTGTACGTCGTGCTGGCTGACAAGGTGCCGCTGGGGGCGCTGCCGTGCGCGGCGCGCGCGGCGCTCGCCGCGCGCGGGCTGCGCGACAGAGCGCCTGCCGTCGCCGCGGCGGCCGCCGCCCTGCTCGTGCGCTGGCTGGATGCCGGGTGTGGTGGCGACGTCGGCGCCTTGCTCGCCGCCCTGGACGTCGAGTCGCACGCGGACGAGGCGGAAGCCGCGCTCCGCGCGCTCCACGCCGCGCGCCGCCTCCACCCCGCGCCCCTCGCCCGCGCCGCCGCGGCCGCCGGCGCCGGCCTCCACCGCCCCCATGGCTCTCCGCCCATGACCCCGGAGGAAGCCCTGCTGTGGCGGGTCGTGTGCGGCGTGCTCGGGGACGAGGGCGCCGAGCGCGGGCGCGCGGCCGCGTCGGCGACCGGCGCGGTCGCCGCCGCAGCGGCGGCGTCCGCGGCCGACGCGCTGTCAGCGCTGGAAGCCGCCCTCCCGCCCACCGTCGCCCACCTGTGCGCCCTGGTGCGCGACGCGGCTGCGTCGGGCGACGCCGCGGGCCTCTTTGCCGCGGCCCAGCTCGCGCGCCTCGTCGCCGACTCGGCCGACGTAGGCGACGAAGCTGGGCGCGCGGCGGCGGCGGATCTCCTGGCGTCTCTTTTGGCCGACGCCGCCGGCCCCGCCGGCTGCGACGCGGCGTGGGCCGACGCGCTCGCCGGCCTCGCGCGCGCCACGCACGCCGCCCCCGCCGAAGTGGCGCCGCCAGCCCTGGTCTCGATCGCGCTGCGGCTGCCGGCGCCGGCCGACAGAGACGCGGTGGCCGGCGACGCGGGCGCGTGGCGCGGCTGCCTCGGCGCGGCGTCCATCCTGTTGCGCTGCATCCTGCCCGCCCGCGCGCCCCCGGACGCTCTGGGGCCGCCCGGGACGTCCCTGGAGACGGTGGCCGACCTGGGCCCCGCCCTCATCCTCCCCGCCCTCGCCCACGCCGACGCGCGCGTGCGCGCCGACGCGGCCTCTGCCGCCGGCCTCCTCGCCCTGGCCGCCCCCGACGCCGCCACCGCGGCCGCCCTGGCCGCCTGCCTGCGCGCTGCGGTGGCGGGGGATGAAGCGGTGGTGGTGGGCGCCGCGGTGCGCGCGCTGGCCGACGTTGCGCTCGTGCGCGGGCCCCGCGTCGCCGACGGGGTGGAGGGTGGAGCGGTGGATGACGGCGGCGCCGACGCGTCGTCGCCGGCGGCCGGCCCCTCGTCCCTCTCCCGGTCGCCGACGCCGCACTCGCCCGACCGGCGCCCCCCCCCCCCTCCCACCGCTCTCGAGCTCCTCACGTCCACCCTCCCCCACCTCGACTCGGACGAGGCCGACGCCGTGGATGCGGGCGAGGCTGCGGCCGAGGGCGCGGCCAAGCTGCTCCTGCACAGAGGGGCGGCCGAGTCCGGGTCAGGCATCCCCGACGCAGCCACCGTGCCCGCCCTGGCCGCCCTGCTGCGCGTCGTGGCCTCGTCCGGCGATGACGCCGCGCCGCGCGCGCGGCAGGCGCTGGCGGTGTTCTTCCCGCTCTATGCGGCGCACGGCGCGCGCGCGCGCGCGCGCCTCGCCGCCGCGGCGCTAGCGGCTGCTCGGACAGTCGCCATCGCCACCGGCAAAGCCGCTCCTGCGGCCGACGTGCTGCGGTTTGCGGCCGACTCGGTGGCGGGCGCGCGGTCGGCGGCGCGGTCGGCGGCGCGCGCCGCGCGCGCCACCCTTCCGGAGCCGCCCTCGCCCGCCGCCGTGCTCGACGTCGGCGTCGCCCTCTTGGAAGAAGCGGCCCGCGTGCGGGGCGCGGGGGCAGCGGCGCGGCCGTACGCGGCGGCGGCGTCGGCGCTCGCGTGCGCGCTGCCGCTCGACGCGACCGCGGCGGGCGATATCGGCGCCTGCCTCCCCGGCCCGCCCGCCGTCTCGTCCGCGCGCCGCCTGCGCGCCGCCGCGCACGCGGCGGCTGCGGCCCTGCCGCCGACCTCTGTCGCGGGCCGCGCGGTCGCGTCGCTCGCGCGCGCGCTCGGCCGCAGCGGCGGTGACGGGGCGGACGACGTCGCGGCCGCGCTGGAAGAGGCGGCGCTGGTGGCAGGGGTGGAAGGGGCGGGCGCGTCGCTTCTGGCGCCGTTTGGGGTGCCGCCAGGGGCGCTGCCGTTTGCGGCCGACGCGGCGGCCGCTTCGTCGCCGCGCGCCCCTGCTCCTCGCGGCCGCCGCGCCGCTGCCGCCGCCGCCAGCGGCCGCGTGCGGGCGGCGGCGGCGGGCGAGAGCGAGAGCGAGAGCGAGGACCCGATCTCCGACTCGGGCTCGGACGCCGCGGGCGACGAAAACGCGGTGCCCCAGCCCGCGCCGACCCCTGCGCCCGCCGCCAAGAGCCCCACGCCCGCGCCCGAGGCCGCCGCGACGACGCCGGCGCGCGGCTTGTGAGTTGAGTGAAGAGTGTCAACAGTCCCCCCTCTATCCTCTTTCCGCTCCTCCCCTCCCAACTCCCGCACACGCCCGCGCAAACGCCGCCACTCGGGTCCGCCACTTGGCATCCACAAACTCGGCGGGCGCCGCGCCCGCGTGGCGGGCGGCGACCTTGGCGGCGGCGCGCGTGGCCGCGCGCGCCGCGGCCGCGGCGGCGAGGCGGCCAGCCGCGACTTCCTCGTCCAGCACGCCGGCGATGAACGCGTGGATCGTGGAGGGGGTTGTGGCGGGGTCAAAGTCGGGCGCAAGCGCCGGCGCGGCGTCCGCGGCGTCTGTGTCGCTGCTCCGCAGCGGCGCCGGGCTCGGGTCGGGCGCCGCCCGGCGCGCGCCGCCGTCCTCGTCCGCCACCGGCCGCGCCCGTTTGGCCGCCGGCCCCGCGTCGGCGGCGTCGGCCGCCGCGGCCGCGAGCGCGGCCGCGCGGCCGCCGGCGCGGGCCGGGTCGGTCGCGGCCATCGCGGCGTCTCGCGCGGTGACGGACCGCGTCGCGGCAGCGTAGGCACGATCTCCAACAGACGCCGCGTAGAGCGCCGCCTCCTGGGCGAGCGCTGCGCGCGCCGCGCGCGCGCGCAGCGCAGCGGGCGCCACCGCCAGGCCGGCGGCCGTCACCGGGTGGCCGCCACCCTGCAGCAGTAGGGCGGCGTGCTGGTGCGCGAGGCGGAGCATCACAGGCTGGCGCAGGGCGCGGGCGACCTGAGAGAGAGGGAGGCGCGGGGAGGGGTCGACGCGCCTCGCCGGCCCGCACGCTGGACAACGACACGACGCCACCCCTTGCCCACACCTTGGCCCGGGCGAGCATGGGCACGACGGGCGTCTCGGCGCGCGGCCACCCCGGCGCGACGGCGACGCCGGCCGCCTTGATGTCCGGGCGCCCCCCCGCCGCCGTCACGGCACGCAGTGCGTCAGCGGCCCTCGTTCTATCGAACTGAATGCCTCCCGTCGCCGCGCCCGCGGCGGCCAGCGCCGCGAGCGCCGCGCGCTTGCCGCCGCCCGGGTCGGGCGCCTCGCGCGCCAGACGGCGCCTGGCGGCGGGCGGCAGCTCGGGCGCCATTGTCGGGCGGCGCCCGAGGGTAAAGGGAGACTCTGCGCCGCGCCGCCGGATGCCCGCCACTCTTCCCGGCCGCCAAAATGGCCGAATCCGCAAAGCTCTCGATGTCTTTGGACGACATTCTAAATGCGAAGTCATCGGCCGGCCCCGGCGGCCGCGGTGCCGGCGGTCGCGGCCGCGGCGCGGGCCGCGGCGACCGCCGCCTGTCGGTCGCGGGCGGCGGCGTCGCGCGCAAGGCGACGCACGCCGGTACGGTGCGCGTCGTGGTGCCGGTGAGCCAGACAGAGAGAGTGGGGGGCAGGCGGCGTCGGCGGCGGCGACCGCATCCGCGCCGCCGTCCCACCTCCCCCTCCCCCTCGTCAGGTCCACGCCCCGCGCGCCGGCGGCGGCTCCTTCCCCCCCCCCGGCCGCGGCGCCGGCCTGCGTGAGCGCCTGGGCGGGCCCGGGCGGCCCGGGGCGGAGCTGTGAGTCAACAGCGAGAGGGAGGGAGGCCGCGCGGCCGCCGCCGCCGTCGCGCGCGCCCCCCCCCCCGCCCCCCCCCCCCCCCCCCCCCGCGCCCA
>Ga0315289_10013430_pt1 | contig 11471 bp, 11 predicted proteins | sample YL17G11_40_MG_FD_203452 | JGI IMG/M metagenome (GOLD analysis project Ga0315289, IMG submission 203452) | Sediment microbial communities from Yellowstone Lake, YNP, Wyoming, USA - YL17G11_40 | ecosystem: Environmental > Aquatic > Freshwater > Lake > Sediment | place: USA: Wyoming | collected... | reverse complement strand
CCCTCCTTGCCTTATTCCTCTACGGCAGTGAGATAAGCCACGGCGGAGGCTGGGTGCACCGCGGTATCTTCTCTCCCGTTATCAACGAAGAAAAACGCGCTAACCGGATGCTCTCGCGCAAGATTGATGCTACGGAAAAGAAAATGGACTCGACAGAGCAGGCGCTGCTAAAGTTCTCGGAGGCCGTCTCCGAATATGCCAAGCACCTGTCCAGCCATACCAGCGCTATCCAGGGCCTTGCCGAGGCTTCTCACGAATTAAAGAAAGGCGCCGCTGAGCAGAACCGTGTCCTCGCCGCCATCATGGATAACGTGGTAAAGCCTGGTCAGAAACGGGAAACGGTTATTTCCCGGACCGAGGCTCCACCCACGCCGCCCAGAAAGCGCGAACCCCAGACTACAAAACACCCCAAAGCTGAGATGAAACCTTATCATGGGACTCTGAAAAAAGATGGCACGCCGGGCTGCGCCCGCAAACGCCCGGTTACCCCGGAAGAAACCCTGGCCAAGACCCATCGCTAGGTGTACACCGCCGTCACGACCGCTTCCCTGGGGTTGTTCTCATCGAAAAAGATAACGGCCACTTTGCGCCCCGCCACCATTTCCCCCGAAGGCAGGTTCCTGGCCACCGGCACGTCTTCCAGGTAGACTTTATAGCCGCTGGCAAGGCGGACTGTCGCCGTGTAGTTCCCCGAGTTAAAGCTCTTCAACTCCGCTTTCCGTAACCTCATGTCGCTTCTCCCCTTCTCTTTCCACCTATACCCCTCCCAGCTCCAGGCGCTGGAAATACTCGCCGCGCTGCGGCTGGTAGACCAGTGCCATGCCCAGCACTCTCTTCTTCACCGCGTTCAGTCCCGCCCGCGCGTCTGTTACCGCGATGACGTCATACAGCTGTTGCCCGCAGTTCACCGGTATAGTAATCGTACCCCCCGCCGCCTCTATCTCCGCCTGCCTTAAACAGGCATCCCCCCTTTGCTGGGCTTTCGCCACGGTATTTAAATTCCTGTCCCCGATGTGATGCAGCCGGTCGTATAATCTTTCCACCTCGCCCCATTCGAATCTCTCCGCGAGTATCATGGCGCTGCTGCCGGTATCAAGCCCCTCCGCCTGCACCCGGTTAATCTTCATGGCTGCCTGCCGGTATCTTCCCTCGGTAATAATGTGTTCGACCCCATAGCTGTAAACCGGGCTGTCGTTCGATTGCGGGTTTACCAGGTAGGCTTGGTTGCCCTCGATGAATATTTCATCGGGCACGAAAGACAGCAGTTTCTGTATCACGCTCCTGCCGTCATCGTCCGGATTTACCGTGAAATCCGGGTAAAATGCGGTTATCGCCGCCGACTGCGATTTTATCTCCAGTTTTAGCCCCACCCTGGCCATTATGGCGCTGATAATGTCTTTTACATTCGTCTCTTCGGTTGTCTTATTCCAGCGGAGCTGGTGTCTCGCCTGCCAGTCGCTTAATGCCCCCCACCCGTCCCGCGCCCGCAGTATTACGCTTGCCTTCCCGCCGGCGCTCGTATGCTCGAACGACTCGACGCAGTAGCTCTGTCCTTCACTGTACTCGGCGCCGCCGGGTGTGACATAGCCGGGATTGAACTCCAGCTGGCAGCCGTTATCCAGCACCGCCAGGTCGCCCTGTCCCGGCGATGCGTACTTGCCTTCGTCATTCCGCAACTCTATGGTTATACTTCCCGCCGTTCTATCCAGTTCCTGCCTCACGCTAATGACATCCTCCGTCACGTCAAGGCTCTGACTGTTCAATGAGGCCCTCCAGACGCCGTCGGGACTGGACAGCCAGCCGTAATCGCCGTGGTGCGCCATGGCCAGGCCGTACTCGGAAGATAAATTGAACGGCGTCGGCTCTCTCCAGAGGCCATCTTTATAGCTGGTGCCGGGAATCGCGTATGACCGGAAAGGCCGGCTGTAAGCTTCGCTGCCGGTGTACTTCTCGATAAAGAAGCAGCGATAAACGTCCGTCTTATCGAGGAACGGCTGTTTATACTCGAAATTCCCGCCCGCGGGCGCCGGGGCAAGCTCTTTCAAAGCCGACCAGCTTCCGGCGCTTACGTCGCCGCCGTCCCCGTAGACCACGCTCCATAGTTTGTAGTTCCCCGCCGTGTCTTTGCCCGTTACCATCAGGTTCCAGTCGCCGTTATAGATGCAGCCGACTCCTGATAGGTCGCCGGTGGTTTTATCCCAGGCCGCTTTTGTTTGCCATTGGCCGCTGAGGCACTTTTTCAGATACAGGACGGACTGGTCGGCGAAGAAGATAGCCAGGTCGCCGTTGGGTTTATAAGCCGCCGCCAGGCCGTAAATCGCCGTGCTCGGTGAATAGTCGATAAGCTCGGGGCTCCCCCAGTTCGCTCCGTAATCCGTGCTCTTGATGCGCCTGATTTCCCGGTTGGACTTTATCCAGAATATCGATACCTCCGCCCCCAGTGAAGCCGCCGTCGTCACGATGGCGTTGTACTGCCCGGTGTATGTCCACTGACTGTAATCGCTCTCCGGGCCCGGATTGGCGATGCGCTGCCGGTAGACCTTCCCGCCATCGGCGGGAAGCGTTATCCTGGCTTTTATCAGCGAGCCGTCGCCGGGTATCGTCAGGCTATGAAAGTAGTCATACTCGGGACCGTCGTACAACCGTGACCAGTCGTACCTGTTAACCCCCGCTATTTTATTTACGGCTGCCACCTTGATATGCGGGACCGCCGTTTCCTGTTTCTGGACTGTCAGCAACGTTGAACTTAGTGTGCGCATCTCTCCCTCTATCTCGCATTAAGATGTTAGAATTTTAAAGCTATGTCGTTTCAGGGCTGAACAGCGAGCTGCTCCTCACCCGGTTTCTCCGCCCGAGCCTCCTCAGCTCCTCCCGGAAAATCTTTAGCTTCTGGTTGCCCCAGTCTAGCAGCTCCCCCGGCGTTACCATGCCCCCCACGTTCACCCGATTGATGGCGAAGACCGCCCGTTCGATGGCCGCGTAGCCGCAGGCGCCTCCGGCTACCAGGTCCTCGTATTTGCCGGGCATCGTCGAACCGCCGCTGTCCAGGGTATGCCGCGCGCCGTAGTATATGTTGCAGTTGGTGCCGTCCGGCTGGTTGCCGCTCGTGATGGTCAGCGTTTCCCCCCAGATGGAAAACTGCTGGTAGCTGGGCGGGACCTCGCTGACCGGGTACTCAACGGCCGCCACCATTATCCGGTCGCTTAAACCGGATATATCCAGCTCCCTGGAGCCCGGTGTCGTGGGCAGGGTCGCTTTAGCGGGCAGGGGCAGACTCTCAGATAGCTCCCCAACGGACCGGTTGATATGCCTTGTAAGCTCGGCGTCCGTCCACCGGTAATTAGCCTCGTCTTCATCGTGCAGGTCGTTCCTGACCAGCGCTATCATTTCCGTTAAGTTCATAGATTTACCTCCTTGTGCGGCAGGCCCACCTGGCCCGGCTGACCGCGCAGCCTCATATCGGCGCCTGCCTTTCCTGATATCATTTTCAGACCGTCGGCGCCGCTGCCTTCGTCAGAGCTGTAGAAAGATTTCATCAGCCCGCCGATTTCATTACCGGTACCCCAATCGCTGGTGATGACCGCCGCGTTAGCCAGTGCCCCTTCTAAAGCCGAACCCGCTTCCGCCGCGCCGAGCTCTCTCAAGGTTATTGAATCGGCTCCGCTGCCGCTGTCACTGGACGTTTTTGTTTCTCCTGATGTATAGGTTACTACCAGCTTGGGTTTATAGCCGGAGCCATATTCTGCCATGCATATACCGAGTAAGGCATATTTAGTAGCAGACCATGTGGGAGCAACGGCAGCAACATCATAGTTGGCATTCCTGGCGCCGAACTTGGAAACCCCGGTTTTGGATATCGCCGCTATACCGGAAGCGTTAAGGGCAAAATCTTTATAAGCCCCGGCTGTCCAGTTAGCATACGTTATGGCAGTAGAAAAGGCTGTAGCCCCTAAACTGTCAAAATCCCCACCGGCAAGGGAAGTATTTAAGGCTGGGGCTGAGGAATATACATTTATATCCGGGCTTACCCCTAGAGTATCGCCTTTCTCTCCACCGGGTATCGGGTACAAGGACAAGGTAGCTGCGGAAATGACTGCATCGTCCGGGAGCGAGGAAGTATCAAAAAGGAAAACAGGACGTTCCATGAAAGCCCATTGATTCGATGAACTCCCCGATGCAAAATACACATACCGTCCGTTATCTGTATCTAAACCACCTGTTCCCCCTTGCGCAATAAGTGTCGCCCAGGAGGCGGGTGAACCTGAATCATCCTGCCAGACACTTCCGTCTACACTGGACGTTTCAGGATGGACGTCCGGGTAAAACGTGGCGCTATCGGATATGGTTACCGGCAGCTTTTTCCCGTCGAAATACCCCTTCGGGATGTATTCCTCGTCCTCGCCACTGGCGTACTGTAGGCGCAGCCGTAAACTTCCCGACTGGTTATACCTGATTAATACGTCGTTGCCCGGGTGCGCCATAAACACCCACGACCCCAAAAACCGCCCCTCGATGAGTCTTATCCGCCGCCGGCAGACCCCGTAGTCCCATTCCAGTACGTTTTTGTGATAGTCCGGATTTACCGGGTCGGTCTCCAGGAGCTTCGGTAGCGGGGAGACCGGTTGTACCTCCCCTCCCCCGATGAATAGCTGCGGGTGAAAGGCGACCTCCCCATCCTTCTTAATCTCCACCGGCTGGCCTGCCAGCCGAATCCTTGGCGTAGGCTGGTCGCTCAAGGCAATCAGGCGGGTGTCGCTTCCTTCCACGACGGCATGGAAGATGTTGTTGCCGTTCTCTATCCTGCCGTTCTTGTCCCGCCAGGTCAGCTCGTGGCTCTGTCCGTAAGCATCCACCATCGGCAGTCCGCTGACGACCATGAACTGCTTCCCGGAATTCAGGTCCCTGTAGAGCTTGCTGTACGGCGAATATCCCTTTCCCCGCGAGCGCGGCGCGTAATCATGCTGCAGTTCCACATAATCCTGGTCTATGCCCTGTCTTGCCAGCGCCGCCAGCATCACGGGGTCGGTGACTATCTTTAACGGATCGGTTACTTTCTGAACTTGCATTGCTGCCGTCTCCTGTCTTTACGCTAAGGTTATATCCACCTGTATTGTCCAGGTGCCGCCGGATTTCGTGCCCAGGCTGTCCACTTTACGGTTCAGGCATTTGCCGCTTGTCGCCTGCTTTACCACCCATTCGTTCCAGGCGTAGTTGGCTTCGCTCGCCCCGAAGCTTGCCTTGAAGGTTGCCTTTTGAGAAGTCGAAGTGGGATAGCCGCTGTCCATGCCCTTGTAGGTCTTGTTGCTGGAAGCCTGTAAGTCTGTCTGGCTGGGGCTGGCCGCCGTGTTGCTGTCCCCCACCCCTATCTGCGTCCCCGCGTTATTGAAGTGGTTGGTTGCATCGCCGCAGATTAAGTCCCACATCTCGTCGATGCCGGTATTGAGCAGGCAGTTCCCCTCCCCGCTGATGACCTCGTAAGGCTTAAAAAGCGCCCGGAACTCCTCCTCACGCCCCCGGTACGTTTCGATATCCTCACGGTATTTTCTGAGACTGTACCGGCAAAGCCATTTCGCTGCCTCGTGTCTTTCCATTGTTACCTCCTGTTCGGGGGAGGGCGATTCCCTCCCCCGAATTATCATTATGTTAACTTAGTCCTTGACGCCGATTAAGGCCGCCGCCTTTATCGAGCTGAACAGCGCCAAGGATACGTACCACTTGACCCTGGTCCTGGAGGCGTCTTTGTTCTCCAGCGGTCCCACCGGCTCCACCTGGAGATGCCCCGGGCCGGTCAGCCCGCACAGCGCCCCCTCCCCCAGCTGTACCGCGTATATCGTGGAGCTGGCGCCTCCGGTCGTGGCTGTTTCCACCCCGCCGGCCACCACATGGGTATCGAGTATCCAGTCGTTGACGCCGATTACCACGCTGTCCCACAGCTGCACGAAGTTCCCCCACTGGTCGCGGTCGGTCTCGGTCATGCCGCCGGTCTCTCTCACCAGCGCGTTGATTTTCCGCCTGGAACGTCGACTCATCAGCAGCATGTCCGGCTTGCCGCCCTTTACCGCATCGATGAGTTCGTCCATTTTGCCCAGCGTCAGCGTGGCGCCCGCGTCGCCCATGGCGATTACCTGCGCCCCCGCCGACCCCGTATTGATGAGTTTTTTCAGCCCGTCGAACTGCTTGGCGTTTACCGCGGCGTTCCCGTAGACGAAAATCTCCTCGAATTTGTCCCGCAGCGCTTTAGCCTTGAGTTCGATGACCGCCGCTTCAAGGTCCTGGATGTTGCTGCGGGTCGATTTAAGGAAGTTGTCCACATCCGCGTCCCCGCCCATGATTTTCAGGTTAGCCGTCAGCTGCTCGAAGGTGGGCGTCGACTCCGCCCACTGGTCGCCCACGTCGTAAAAGTCGATGCCGGGCAGCGTCTTTTCCTGGTTATACGTCAGTCCGTTGCCGACGATTTCGATAAAGGGTAGCCTCTGTAAGACCGGTGAGTCTTTGACGATGGTCTCCACCACCCCCTGCATCAGCATGTCGTTAGATAGTTTGGCTGCCTCCGCCAATGTTAAAGCCATATTTATTTACCTCCTGTATTTCGTTTTTTTTATTTTTGCTTGCCCGCCGTAGCTTTAGCGTAGGCGGGTCATTGCGAGTCATCCCGACGTAGTCGGGAGGCGCGGCAATCTCATTGCCCTTACCTTTATCCTTGTCATTCCCGCGAAAACGGGAATCCAGTCCTACCACGTTGTTATTCTGGCGAAGCTTGTCCCGTACTTGATACGGAAGCCAGAATCCATTTGACGTAACCACCCTTACAGTCTCCTCTCCCCTTCGCGGGAGAGGACTAAGGTGAGGGGGTTACTATCCCTCCCCCTTTCCTTTACCTCGTCGCCCCCTCCATGGCGTACTTTATCTTCTCCCTCGGGGATAAAGCCGAAAGGTCCGGGAGCGTCCTCTGCGGCGCGCCCGCCGGCACTCTCACCCTGGCGTTCTCCGCTCCCACCTCCTGCTTTACCCTCTCCACCAGCGCCCTCGCGCTCTTTACTGACTCATTTATTGCTTCGATTGTCTCGCCTTTAATCATCTCGCCCACCAGGCCGGGATTCGCCTGCCCCACGAGCTCTCGGTAAGCGGCTACCGCCAGCGGTAAGGACTTGCCCATTTCGTCCAGCTTCCCCTTGGCTTCATCGAAGGACTCCTTCATTGCCGCTATTTCACTGTCCTTACCCGCTATCGACTTCTCCATTCCGGCGATGGCCTCGTCCCTGCTCTTTAGCTCCCGTTGCAGCGTCTCGTTCTCCAGTTTTAAGCCGTCAATCTCACTGATGTTAGTCTCGACCTCGTCCGCCTGTCCCTGTTCTTCTTCCATGTGTGTCCTCCTGCTCATTACTCCTCGCCGCCTTCCGCGCGGGACGGTAAAGCTCCCTCTCTCGCTCCGTTCCCCCTTGGTTTGGCATTGAGTTCTTTGTTCATCTTGAGAATCGACTCCCTCTCTTCCAGCCATTTCTGGAACTCGTAGTCCGGGTCGGCCACGCCCACCTCCCCCATCGCCGTCCTCCGGGAGTGTATTCCCGTCTGCACCATGATCTGCTCGCTGCTCACTCTTGTCTCCATATCCCTGGGCAGCACCGGTCCCCACACCACCCGTAATCTTCCCCCGCTCGGTGAGCTGCCGAAGTCCTCCCCGCCGCACTTCTCCAGGAGCTTGAGAATCATCTCGTTGCGCCGGTTATACGCCGCCGTCCGGATAATCCTCTTCCTCCTGACCTTTTGCAGCAGCGGTTGCAGCTCTATCTCCAGGGCTACCCCGGACATATCCCGCTCAACCCCACCGAACGCTGACCTCGGCGACTCCGATAAGTCGTGCAGGGCGCGGTAAATCAAATCTATATAATTAATATGTAGGTTGACGCCACCCCCCTGCAGCAGGTCCAGCAGATAGGCTTTAGCGTCCTCCGGTATATTCCATACCGCCCCCGGCTTTACGGCGATGTCCTCGGACTCCTCCACGTTCTCCAGCACGGCTATGGGATTCCCGGATAGCTCTAATATGCGGGATAGCTGGCTCATGGCGCGGTTCAGCTCTCGCTGGCTCTCCATTATCTGCGGCAAATCGGAGACGCCCCAGAACTTTTTGGGTTCGCGCAGGTTGGGAAAAAGCACGAAGGGTATAAAGCCGTAGGGATTGGGCTTGGCTTCCAGCAGCGTGTTATCCATGTATAGCTCGAAGTCGTTCTCCGTCCACAGTTCGGCTACCGTGGCCGTTTTATTCTTGGGCTTCACGCCGTAGAGGTACTCCACCTCATCCTGGGACAGCTGGTATCTGGACGCGATTCGCCACAGCCGGGACGTATCGTCTCCCATGCTCCATGCGTTAATGCCCTGGATATCGGGCGCCGTTACCCTGACCCTCTTCTCCGCCGCGTCCCAGATAACTTTATAGCAGGCGTCCCCCAGCACCGCCCCGTCGATTTCCGTCTCCAGGTCGAGCTGTTCCAGGTAGTTCTCGTTATAGACTCTATCGAGCGCCGCCTCCGCCCGGCGGGCGCTTTCTCTCGCCCGTTCGGAATCTTCTACGGGGTCCACCGTGAATCTGACGCCCGCCATTAAGTACGATGTTACTTTCTCGATAAACACCTTGGCATAGTTGAACGTCAGGCGTCTTTCGTTCCGCCTCCCTTTCCCCTCCCATTGCCGCCCGTAATAAAAATCTAGAAGCTCCCTGTAACCCTTTATCCTGTCGATGTCCATTCGTGCCAGCTGTGAAACCAGTGTCTCGTTCATTCTGACTCTTTCTCCTTGATACTTGTTTATCTCCTCTCCCTCGATGGGAGAGGACTAAGGTGAGGGTGAGTTCCTTTTTACCCTCCTGTCATTCCAGCGCAGGCTGGAATCCAGCCTTTGGACACTTTCTTTCTTACTTCTCACTCTCCTTCTCTCCCCGCAACGCCCTCTGTATTGTCCTCAGGCTTACCCCGAATAGCAGCGCCAGTTCCCTGACTTTCCAGCCGTTGATAAAAAGCTTTTTTATCTCCTTGTTGCGTAGCTCCTTCAACCACTGCTGTCTGCCCCGTGGTTCATCGTAAAGGCACTGGGGATAGGGACATTCCAGGCAGGACTGTGCGTATTCGCATCCCTCGTCTTTATAGTGGCAAAATTCCGGTTTCAGGTCTGTTTCATTCTGGCTGGCTGGCTCTTTTTCTACTTCCGGGTCATCTCCGCCAATCTCACGCGTCTCCAAAACCATAGCGCACCTCTCAACACCAAACAGGTCAAGAATAGTACATATGTTCTATTTTGTCAATTCGTTTTTGTCCATTTTTATGCCTGTGCTTGACATTTGTGCTCCTGGTTGTTATAATTGCTTTGACAAAGCAATATTTGTAAATATTGCTGAGAGAATCTTATGCCGATATTGGATAATTATCTCAGCGTTCTGGAAGCCAGCCGCCGCCTCAAGGTGCATCCAGAAACGGTCAAGCGGCTCTGCCGCCAGGGAGACCTACCGGCCAATAAGATTCATAACACCTGGCTCATCAACAAGGATACCCTGGATAACTTCGCCGGTACCTATAATCCGAGTCGTGGCGCCAGGAAAAGACTGATAAAGTGAAAGGAGTCGAAGAAGAGAAACTCGCCAGACCAGGCTATGAATCTCCTTTTTGAGGAGGTTAGCATGAGCAAAGCTGTCCGCTATATAAAATACCGTAATTGCCTCATTGGGCTGGCTTTGGTTGCCTTATCATTCGCAGTTTTCGTGCCGTCCCTGCCAGTCTCCGCGGCGCCGGTTATCACTCTAATCCCATCCTCCGGGGCTGTCGGCACTACCATCACCATCAGCGGCACGGTCTTCGACTCTTATAAGGGGGATACTATCCATATTTTCTTTGACACCAGGGAAATTGATTTCAGTCCTATTACCGTCCCGTCGGGAGGTTCCTTCACCACACCACCTTTCGTTATTCCTTCCGATGCCGCCCCGGGAAAACATGAGATTGGCGTAAAAAGACAAACGACAGATTCCTCGTTTTTTATTAGTACCTTTTTCACCGTTGATGCCACTGCCTTAACGCTGGACGCCGTCGAAGGCCCCACCAGCACCGCTATCAATATCAGCGGCAGCGGCTTTTACATCAGTTCGCCGGTCACACTTTACTACTTTAATCCGAATGCGCAGAAAATCGCCACGGTCACGGCTTCACCCACCGGCAAGTTCGTCCGCAGCTTTATTATTCCTCCCGGCCCCGGCGGACTTCATAAAATCACCGGCTCTAATGACCAGGGAAATTCCGCTGAAGTGCAGTACAAAGTGCTCTCTCAGATAAAGCTTAATCTGGATTCCGCTGGCCCCGGGGATTCGCTGAATGTTCAGGGAGCTGGTTTTGCCGCCTCGAGTATTGTTAATATCTTCTTCGGCTCGCTCAATGTAGCCACTGCCGGTACCGATGCGCTTGGCAACTTTGAAAGCGAATTCAATGTCCCTGATGTAAAACCCCTTTCCTACGATATCAAGTCGCAGGACGATAAAGGTAACACCAGTACCGCCCGGTTTACCGTCACCGCCGGGGCTAAGCTGAGCGTAGACACCGGCTCCGTTGGCAGCCAGCTTACCGTGCGCGGCGGTGGCTTTAAAGCCGGAGCGACCATTACCGTGTACTATGATGGTAAATCCATCGCTACTACCGCGGCTGATAACAACGGCGATTTCACCGTTACTATTATCATCCCCCCCAGCGATGGCGGTATTCACGTTATCTCTATCAGTGACGGCACCACTACCATCCGGGAGCTGCCTTTTTCCGTGGAAACGCAGCCTCCTCCCGTGCCCGCCCTTCTCCTTCCCCTTGATAGCAGCCTCACCCGGGCGGAAGCCTATTTTGATTGGCTTGATGTTACTGATGTCAGTGTGCCGGTTACTTATGACCTGGAAATCGCTTCGGACCGCAATTTCTCCACCGCGGTGCTTCATAAGACCGGCCTCACCAAGTCCCAGTACACGCTGACGGCAAATGAGACCCTCGCCGCCGATTTTAAAAACGCCCCTTACTTCTGGAGAGTCAAAGCTGTTGACGGCGCCGGCAATGTTAGTGAATGGTCGGACCCATGGGTTTTCTATATCAGCGTGCCCTCCGTTCCCGCGCTATTATTACCGACAAGTGACAGCCCGGTGGAGTTGCCCCTACGCTTTAGCTGGCAGGCCGTTTCCAGCCTTAGCCCGCCGGTTACCTATAACCTCCAGATAGCCAAAGACCTTGATTTTACGTCTCCCTTGCTGAATAAAACCGGCCTGGAAAACTCTGAACTTCTCGTCTCTAAGGACGATAATTTAAAGCTTAAGAAAGAGGTTACCTATTACTGGAGAGTACAAGCCGTCGATGCTGCCCGCAACACAAGCGGCTGGTCTACAGCGGGCTCGTTCGTTTTCGCGCCCGTGTCCGCTTTCCCCGGCTGGGCCACCTATACCCTGATAAGCATCG
>Ga0315289_10013429_pt1 | contig 11471 bp, 11 predicted proteins | sample YL17G11_40_MG_FD_203452 | JGI IMG/M metagenome (GOLD analysis project Ga0315289, IMG submission 203452) | Sediment microbial communities from Yellowstone Lake, YNP, Wyoming, USA - YL17G11_40 | ecosystem: Environmental > Aquatic > Freshwater > Lake > Sediment | place: USA: Wyoming | collected... | reverse complement strand
TATCGCATTTATTGTGTTTTCGCAGCATATTTCCTTATTATCCGTATTCATTTTGAATACGCTTAAAGATGCCTGTTCCTGTAATTCACTATGATAGCGGGCGGCGACCCGGGATCATGTCTTCATGTTTTAGTCACGTTTCTGAATACAGGAGAGCGGCCGATCAAGCGGAATAACGTGCGTTATGTTTCAACATCTCGCGGTGCAGGCGATCAAGCTGGTCTTTCCGGAGGATGCCCTTATCAAAAAAATATTTGCCTATCGGGCAGTCATATTGGAGCTGTTTTTTGAGGATATCCCGGATCTGCGTCTGATTCAGAATACCGAGCCGGCGAGCCACCATGCCGAACGTTTCACCCTCTTTGAGCTGCACAAGAATGCGGGCAAAATCATACGCGTTGATCATCCCTTTCTTCATGGCTAATTGCCCCATGAGCGGCCGGATACTCTTCTGCCAGGCAAGCGCTTCGTCGCGCATGCCGCGCGTGATGGCCCCGCGGTAATAGAGATAGCTGGCAAAACGCAGGCGCCGCGACGGAAGATTCCCTTTATAATACAGCGTCTGATGCTGCCGGCCATCCTCATTTCCGTTTTTTTCACGTTCGCCATACACGCGGATAAAGTCCGCCAGCACCTCATAAACCCGGGCCAGCTTCTTGAGATTGCCGATTGTAAAATCCCGGTTGGAGCGGTCCGGCTTGAATTTGGCGGCCACATACATCTCCATCAGGCTGGCATATGCCGCTTCCGCGTCTTCGGCGCGCAGATAGGGCATGATGCCTCTGGCCAGATGGAACTTTGCGGAAAACAGAATCTGACAGGCGGTGATCGCTTCGGCCAGTTTTTTTTCCCGTTGAGCTGCCATAGTAAAGGGGAGCGTTCCGGGCGGATCGATATCTTACAATCCGGCGCCTGGTTCGGGGGAGGGCGGCTTGCCGGCCGTTTTTGTTCTGGAATCCGATTTCTTTTCAGTGTTTCCGGCCTTTATGGATGCGGGCTTCGGCGCGATCGTGGATGCTTTTGCCGGGGCCGGAGATTCGGATTTTGCCGCACCGGCGGAATCCGCCGACGGCGATGGTGGCGGCGCGACAATGCGGCTGCTGTCGGCTTTGCGCGCGTCTGCAGCGATGTCATCGTGCGCAGCCGGCGCCGGGGCCGCCGGACGCTTCCGGAAATCCTGCGTCAGAATCGCGCCGGTCTCTTTCTCCAGTTTCAACAGCACCTCCTGCGCCGTAAGCGCGACCGCTTCATCCGGATCGTTGGCAAGCTGTTGCATGAGATACATGGCCTGCGTTTCGCGCATTTTGCCCAATGCGATAAGCGTTTCGATGCGGATCTGCGGATCGGACTCTGAGCCCAGCGCGCTCAGAAGGACGTCTGCCGCGGCATTATTGCCGATTTCGCCTAAAAGCGATGCTGCAATGGACCTGATTTGCCGGTCTTCTGTTTTATCACTCAGGATGTCTTTAAGCGCCGGTACCGCCCGGGTGCGGAACGACACCACTTCGCCGATCACCTGTTTCGCTTTTTCCGGTTCATAGGGGTCGGTGGCGTAGAGGCTTTTCAAAGTAATGATTTTATTGAGCAAAATGGCCTTCATCCGTTCCTTGCTTGTCGGCAGGCTGTCGGTGATATCGGACAGTGCCTGATCCATGCGGGCCATCCTGGACCGGGTGTCCCGGGTGGCGCCTTTCAGGCTGTCCAGCTCCGTTCGCATGCGCACGAGCATTTCTTCCTGGTTTTTCATCCGGTCATCGACGCTGGAAAATCCGCCGCGGCCGCCAAAACGCAGATCGCCGAGATACCGGACACCGAACCAGACGCCTTGCTTGACAAATGTATTTTTTTTCGACGGCGCGGTGAGGGAAAAACGGAACCGGCCTTCATCGAACAGCAGATGGTTGATGGCCACTACGCCGGCGGCCATCTCGAGTTTCTTCTTGAAGACCCGCGACGTCACGAAGAGCGACGGAACATATTCGCCGTTGCGCCGGTGCACCTCAATGCTGCTGTATACGCCGGCGCCGAAATACCATTCGACGGCGAAAAACGGATTGAACTGCTCGAATTTGTTATCGGGTATCGTTTGCATGCCCAGATGGAAGCGCGTTTTGATCGGTTCGATGGTTTTACCGAGCACGGCATACAGCTCGTTTTTCATTTTAAGGGAATCTGATTTGACTTTAAAGAAAAACGATTCGCGATGAGCAAGTATATTATGCACTCCCACCGCCAGCGATGGCATCAATTGGCTGGTTTCGCCAAGAAGCCGGGCCTTGAATCCAAGCAGGCCTCCCCCGCCCGGCTGGCCTGCCGCATAGCCGGCTTCGATGTTGACCCATTCGATCAGGCCGATGGTGGCGACCGCGGCCGGCACGCTTGTTGCGGCCTTGCGGGTCGTGTCATTGAAATAAAAGCCCTCCGCATCCACGACAATCTGTCCTCCTTCGATGAAGTCGGCGTCGGGGATCATGTGCAGGGAGCTCCAGCGGGTCTTTCCGCCTGCCGGCGCGATCAACAGACCAATGGCCATGCACGCCACTGCGGCACGCGTCAAGGATAGAAAGGGTCGCGCGGTCATCGGCTCAGCCTTTTCCAATGGCTTTAAGCTCTTCAGGGTCCTTGATCATGGTCACCACGTCGTAAATATTCATCATGTCCAGCAATTCCCGGAGCTCTTTGCCGCAGTTGAACAGATACAAACAGCCGCCTTTATCGTGCAGCCGTTTGCCGAAATTGACCAGCAGGCCGATGCCGCTCGAATCGATGAACTGCACGCGCGAAAGATCGATCGCGACAAGGCAGGGCTGCTTGCCTATGTAAAGATCGAACACCTTTCGCAGATTGACGATCTTGCGCACGCGAATGTCTTCGGAAGGCTTGATTACCGTGATTTTCCCTATTGTCGATGTGGTAATGTCCATGGCAGGCTCTCTCCAATGAGCGTGTTGGCTTTCGATCCGGCGCCGCGCTCAGATTCGGCCATACCGGAATATCGCTTCAGATCCGCTCCTCCTCCGGACCCTCATCGAGCAGATCATCGTCCTTTTCATCGCCGTCGGCCATATCATACTGCTGCTGACCGTCGCCGCCGGCCTGTGCCTGTTCTTCAGCCGGTTCTTCGTATGCGGCGCCCGGGCTGTTTTTAATCTCAGCGGATTCCGCAGGCTGCTGCGGCGATGCTCCCAGCTTGAAACTGATATCTTTAAGTAAATTGATGATCAGATGGTTCTGGCGGATAATCCGTTCCGCAGCACCCAAAACCTCTCTCTTGAAACGATCGCTCCGCCGGCGGGGGTGCATCTGGTGTCCGCCCATCCCGGGATTGTAATTGTAATTCATGCTCGGGCTGTAATTCTGGTTCTGGCCATAATTCGGTTTGTTGTCGCCATACATGGGTCTTCTCATTCCATGTCCATGATTGTACATTCCCGGTTTTTGCATATCATCGCCATGCATGATGTGGTTCTCCTTTCATGCTTCATTGTATAATATCGATCAGGTATTGGCAATACATTAGTTTTCAAACGGTTAGATAGCGCTGCACCATTCCATTATAATTCATGGCTAAACAGGCAAGCCGGGGGCTGGAAAACCGGATCATGAAATTGGCCGCGCGATTACGCTTCATTGAAACCGGCGATTATGCGTCCGATTAATGTATCGGGGCTGGTGCTTGACAAATCCACCGTCCATCCGCACTCCTGGTGCGCAAACCATGTCGTCTGACGCTTTGCGTAGCGCCGCGTATTCCGCTTGATGGTTTCGAGGGCCCGGGAAAATGAAATGCGTCCTTCGTGTACATCGAACAGTTCCTGGTATCCGACGCACTGCATTCCGGGTGCTGTGCGCTGATACCCGCGGCATAGCAAGCCCTCGAATTCATCCCGCAGGCCGTCAATCGCCATCCGGTCGACGCGCGCATTGATGCGCGCATACAGGATTTCGCGCGGAAGCGCACACAGGATCACATCAAACCGTATATCGTCGGGCGGGCGGGCGCACGCGCCGAATTCCGAAAGCGGCCTGCCGGTCCTGTAAAATACTTCCAAGGCTCGAATATGCCGTTTGACATTATGGGGATGAATGCTCTGAGCGCTCGCAGGATCGACGGCTTTTAATTCTTCAAAAATAGTATGCGGTCCGGATTCGCGCACTTTCTTTTCGCATGCCGCCCGGAAATCCGGGTCGGCGCCCACGTCCGGCCCAAGGCCGCGACTGAGCGCGCGGAAATAAAAGCCGGTGCCGCCGCAGATGAGCAGGCGTTTACCGAGTTCCGATCGTTCCCGGATAGTCGCAAGCGCCATGGCGCGGAAGCGCTCCGCCGAGAAAGGCTGATCGGGATCGACAATATCGATCATCCAATGCGGTATCCGTTTGCGTTCTTCGGCCGAAGGCTTTGCCGTGCCGATATCCATGCCGCGATATATCTGGCGGGAATCGCACGACAGGATCTCCGCTCCTGCCCGCTCCGCCGCAGCAAGGGCAACAGCTGATTTTCCCGCAGCCGTAGGTCCAAGAATGACCGGCACGCGGACAGGGCCGTTTCGCGTTTTTTCGCTCCCTTGATTCATGCGCCTGCAATGGGTATTTTTTTACCGTTTGAAACCAGAATGGACATTCTGAAAATACATGATACGGCGCATCCTGATTACCGGCGCCGCCGCCGCGGTACTTGCCGCCATCGTCTGGGCTTCATGGAGACTGGCGCCGCCATCGATGTTCAGCCGCATACTGCCGGCGCCCGTGCAGAAGATGACGCAGGCGGCGGAAGCGCGCGGCCTTCCCGGCCATTCGATCGTGCGTTCGCGCATATGCGACCGGCTGGCGGAGATGGAGGCCAATCCTGTTACAGCCTCGGGTCGGGCCGATTCCAGCGTGGAAATAAAAGCGCAGGTCCCCCGCGGCATGCCGCTGGAATGGATCATCTGGCGTCTGAGCGCCGTCACCGAAGGCACCACGTATCGCGTCGTCGACTGTATTGTTGACGAAAAGGAACGTTCGTTCCATATCGAATACGCCGCCGCAAATCCGCGCAAACCCGGCATCGCCGTGACCGCGACGGCGGCGCAGCGCTTTTACAGCCGCACCGCGCGGCTTGCCGTTCTCATCGAACGGTTCGGCGCCGCCGCCGACCAGACCGCCGCCACATGCCTTTCGTTTCCCGAACCATTGACATTTGCGGTAATTCCGTCCCAAAAGCTGGCCACGCTCATGGCCCAGATCGCGCGCGAATACAAAAAGGAAGTCTTCATCCAGCTCCCCATGGAATCGACTTCAGGCACTCGTGCAGACCCGTCGGACCTGCGAATCATGGTGCATTATCCTGAAGAGCAGATCAGAAAAATTCTGGAAAAAGCGATGCAGCTGGCGCCCGATTTTGCGGGATTCTGCAATTATGGCGGGTCCCGGGTGCTTGATGATTCGCGCGTCACGCGCATCCTTTTCGATGAAATAAAAAAGCGCAGCGCCTGCTTCATCGCGCTTAATCCGCCGCCAGGCAGCGTGTCCGTTGGCGTAGCGCAGAGCGCGGGCTGCGCGTTTGGCGTCGCTGATGGATGTATCGGGCTGGAACTCTCTGTCGCGCAGATCGGAAAGGCGCTGGAACATTACGCTGCCGTGGCCCAGACCAATGGCGACGCTATTGTCACCGGGCAGGCCAACGCCGGGTTTATTACCGCGCTGGGCAATAAAGTATCTTTTCTTAAGAAGAACGGCATCAAACTGGTCTTTGTTTCCGAAATTGTCAAAAATCAGCGTTTTAAGGAGTGATCCGATGGCAACGCTCGGCGTCAATATCGACCATATCGCAACGCTGCGCCAGGCGCGCGGCGGCAAGGACCCCGATCCTGTTCAGGCGGCCGTTCTTTCCGAATTGGCCGGCGCGCATGGCATTACCGCGCATCTGCGCGAAGACCGGCGCCATATGCAGGACAAGGATATTTACATGTTGAAACAAGTGGTCACCACTCATTTCAACCTGGAGATGGCGGCCACCGATGAAATGCTGCAGATCGCCATCGATGTTCTTCCCTGGATGGCCACCCTTGTCCCCGAACGCCGCGAAGAACGCACGACCGAAGGCGGACTGGCCGTTGCCGGCCGCGAAAAAGAACTCACCAAAGCCATCGAATCGCTGCAGAACCACGCCATACTGGTCAGTCTGTTCATCGCCCCCGATATTCAAGAGATCAAAGCGGCAAAACGATGCGGCGCCAACTATGTTGAACTGCATACCGGCTTTTATGCCAATGCCGCGCGGCAGGCCCGGGCCGACGAACTCGAAAAGCTGACCATCGCCGCTGAATATGCGCACCGCACCGGACTGCGCGTTAATGCCGGGCACGGCCTGAATTACCACAACGTGTCCGTGATAGCAGATATTCCGCATGTTGAAGAATTGAATATCGGGCACGCGATAATTGCGCGCGCGGCCCTGACAGGGATTGAAGCGGCGGTAAGGGACATGCTCGCATTGATCTGATTTGGCCTGATGGCGCATGCATTGTATAAAAATATGAAATAGTTCTTGTTCCGCATCTTCCTTTTTTTATATTATGTTATAGGGAAATCAGCTACTTTGCTTTCCAATTTTTCCCGGAACCGATAACCGCTATCCGGGAAGGGAGACTTTATGATCAGAATGCGCCTCCTTTCGCTGGCTGCCGCATCTGCGGCGGCAGCGACAGTTCTTTCCTGCAACCTTTTTGCTCCTCCCACCGACAAGCGTGATGAATACGCTTCGCGGGCCGGCGCATACGCCCTGATTGTTGAAGGGAAACTCGAAATGCAGGACGGCAATTACGAGCACGCAAAGGAGCTCTTTGATAAAGCCATCCGCGCCGATTCGGGTGTCTCCGAGGCATACTTTTACAAAGGGAAATGTCTGCTGCGGATCGCCGGCATCAATCTCAATGAAGTATGGAATGACATCAATCCGCCCGACGGATTCAAGAATAATGTTCCATTCCTGTTCCACGAAAATGACAGCATGACCGGCTATAAGATGCTGAAGGACGCCATTGCGCCGCCTTTTGCGCTCACGATCGACGAAGTCGTCTACACCGCAACCACGGTGGGCGATTCGGTTTTTCTGCAGCGCAAGCGGATCTACGACGTGACCGTCCAAGCCATTAAAAATCTTGAATTCATCACCTATTATCCGGAGCGCATGGACGGCGCGCTCAAGCGCCAGCAGTACGAAGGCGATTACCTGGTGGAAGTCAGCATCAAGAGCGTGCTGGGGATCATCGATATCAACAACAACGGCGAACTCGATTATATTTCGTCAACCAACCCGTCAGACGAACAGACCGCGTTCCGGGTGCTGTGCCGGGACGTGACGACCCTTGACCCGGACAGCATGAACCTTGACAGTCTCAAATATATTTCAAAAGACCCCAAGGACATCAACGCCAAAATCGAAGAGCTGCGCATCACCCTTGGACGCGCGGACACAAGTTTCCAGCTCTTTCATAACGAAATCGATTCCGCCAATCTCGATACCAGCATGGCGTCCGGCGTCGGGGAGATGATCACCAAGTTCAACCAGATCCTGCCGTTTTATTATTATGACGATTATCAGGACAACGACAGCTGCTATGTCAACACCGACGGCGACACATCGGTCGATGCTCTTACCAGAAGAAAATCGGCCATCGTCGACCGCATGATCTGGATCGACTGGGACCAGGACGGTCTTATCGACATCAATGGTCCGGGCGGCCCGCACATCCATATCGGCGATTCCCTGCACCGCTATACGCAGGCGCCGGGCCTGTATGCCAACGTGGGCGGTCAGAAAGATTACCAGCGCTATAAATACTTCGGGCCGCATTGCTACGAATGGATCTTCGGCGACTGGAGCGTTGACGAGGAGATAATGGAAGGCGACGATAACGACCAGGATGGTCTTGTCGACGAAGACAGCCGCGTGGTTGACGATACGCTGGATGACGACGGCGACTGGGACCAGCAGGGAACGCCGGTGAAAATGGTATGGAACGACGCAGCACCTGATTTTTCAATGAACCTTTCACTCAATGCCACCAGACCGAAAGCCGCAAAATATGCCGCGATAGCGCTTCTTTTTGCCGATTCGCTGCCGTCCTACGCCTATACCGATACGCCGGCAATCGCTGAATCATTCATTCGAACGTATAGCGGCTCTCCCACCGGCGAATTCACCGGCGGGGATTACGGCATTGACGAAGAGTGGTTCGACGGCATAGACAACGACGGCGACGGCTTGATCGATGAAGATGTTGCCTCCACCGATAAGATTCCTCCCGAAAGCCAGCGCGCAGCCCTGATCGCTCTTTTACAGCCCGATAATCCAGCCGGCGCGTATCACCGGATGCTCCACGACTACTTTGCCAGAATGCGGAGGGCACGATGACAATTTCCCGTTCAGCGCTGATTCTTTGTTGTTGTATCGCCGGGCTTTCTCTGGCCGCGCCCAAGGGCCCGCGGTACTTTGACCTGCGGTCCATGGGCATGGGCAATACCACGGTGGCGACCTCGACAGACCGTACCGCACTTTTCCACAACCCCGCCGGCCTTGGGCTTCTCAAGGAGGATGTGGAACTCTCGATCCGGCCGGCCATGTTCTCCATCGACGGAGCCGTGACCAATTATATCGATATGTTCTCGAAAAACAAAGACAAACTGGCCGACATTTCCGGGCTTGCGGATTCGGCGCTCTTCAACGACCTTGACAGAGTCGACGGCAACTGGGTGGGTTTCGATTACACCCCGGAAATCACCCTGGCGAAAAAAAACCTGGGATTTGGCGTCTATTCGGTGCTGCCGCTCGGTTTTCGCGTAGAAACCGGGCATTTCATTCCCAAACTCGGACTGCGCGGCCAGCAGGACCTGGTTTTCACCTGGGCGGTGGGTATCCCGTTAGTCAACGAGAAGAACTATTTCGGCATCTCACTCGATTATGTTCAGCGCACACCGGTGGGCGAATACATCACCACCTTTTCGCAAACCAACAGTTTTATCAGCGACATCCAGAAGAAGCCGCTGTTCGTGCTCAACGAAATCACTCACAGGGAACACGGCGCCAATTTCAACGTGGGCCTGATCCACAATCTTCAATACGGTTTTCGTGTTGCCTATTCCGTTAATGATATCTTCGGTGTTGTCGAAGGAAAGGTCTGCATTCCGGAAGTAAACCTTGGCGGTGCCTATTATTTCCCCATGCTGGAAAAGGTCGAAGCCATACGCAGCCTGATAGCGTCGCTCGAGTTTACCGACCTGATCGGCTTTGAGGACCAGACGAAAAAATACGAGCAGTTCTGGAAAAAGGTCCATGCCGGCGCCGAGATCGACCTTAAATATCTGGCGCTGCGAACCGGGCTCAATCAGGGATATCCCACCTTCGGCGTGGGCCTGATGGGCGGGCCGCTCAGCTTCGATTACGTGTATTACACGCGGGAAACCGGCTATTTTGCCGGGCAGGCGCCGCAGTCGATGCATGTCATTTCGCTGGGCCTGGCCCTGTACCTGAAGAGCAATAAAATCCATTATACAACGAATCCGCCGGACCAGCCCATGCCGGAAACGATTCCGGTGGAACAGGCTCCGCAACCAGCGCAACCGGCGCCGGCGGCCCCGGAATCGGAACCGGCGGTCCCGGCGGCACAGTGACGACAGCGAACCGATGATCAAGGGAACAGGAATTGACATTGTCGAAATCAGCCGTATTGAGAGCATGATCCGGAAATACGGCCGGCATTTTCTGGACAAGGTTTTCTCGCAGCCGGAAATCGCCTATTGCGGCGGAATGGCGGACGCGGCGATCCATTATGCTGGCCGATGGGCGGCAAAAGAGGCATTTTACAAGGCACTGCCCGCGCCTTGTCAGCGGCGTTCGGGATGGAAAGCCATTGAAGTGCTTGCGGCTTCCCCGGCAGAGAGTGCACCAATGATCACCATTGTCAACGGGGAACTCGATGCGGAAATGAAGAAAGCGGGCATCGCGCGGATACACCATTCTATCAGCCACGAAAAGCAGTTTTGTGTTGCCCTGGTCATACTGGAAGGCGGATAAATCCATGAAGACCCTATCGCTCACACTCGCGATGCTGGCCGCCTGCGGCATCTTTCTGACCGCCCGCGCGCAGGATGCGGCTGATGCGACCTCCGTACAGAACGCGGTGCTGGAAGGCGTCAATTTCTCCGTTGAAAAGGGCGCCACGGCCGACGAACAGATTGTGACGTGCTATTTTATATTCAAAGACAAACCATCGGGCTATTTTTATAACAAAGTCCGCGACGCCAAAACAAAAGAGAAAAAAATCATCTTTGAATTCAACGACACCGAAATGGGCGCCTCCCCCATCAACTATGATGCATCGCCGCCCATCACCACCTTTAAAATCGATAAAGAACGGTTTAATTCCAATGCCGAGGTCCAGGGCCTGACCCCTGAGTGGCATGATAAAATGATCGTCTCATTCGCGGTTTCAAATCTGCCCGCCGAGCTTTCCGTCAGCGACCAGTTCAATATCATATCGTTCAGCTATAAATGGTCCACGGACCCGGCCAAAGTCCCGCAATACGCGGAAAAGGAAAACAAAATGAAGGCCTGGCCGTTTGCCGTGGGTGGCGCAGCGCTTCTTGCCGGAGGAATTATTGGGATCCGGTTTATAACTCAGGAAAAAGACACAAACAGCAATCCGCCCTTGCCTATCGACGACCTTCCCTGGCGGCCAAAACAGTAGTGGCTTTCCGATACTTGATTTCCGAATGCAATCCGGATATAATGAGAACAAAGGATTCCCAATGATACATGCAAGCAAACGCCAGATATCAATAGCCGCCGCGACGGTCTGCCTCTTCGCAGGCATCGCATCCGCCCAGGATGAAGCCGCCGATGCGACCGCGATCCAGAACGCCGTGCTCGAAGGCATCAATTTTTCCACGGAAAAAGGCGCTACGGCCGACGAACAGGTCATCACGTGCTATTTCATATTCAAAGACAAGCCCACGAGTTACTATTACAACAAGGTCCGCGACCCGAAGACAAAAGAGAAAAAAATCATTTTTGAATTCAATGATACTGAAATCGGCACATCCCCCATTTCCTATGAAGCTGCACAGCCGATCTCCACCTTCAAAATCGACAAGGAACGCTTCAACACCAACGCCGAGGTCAAAGGTCTCAATCCCGAATGGCACGATAAAATGGTGGTCACCTTCAATGTTGCCGCCCTGCCCAAGCAACTCACGGTTAGCGACCAGTACAACATCATATCGTTTTCCTATAAATGGACATCGGACGCCGGCAAGACGGCCTTGTATGCGGAATCGGACAAAAAAAGTCCCGTTGTTCCCATCATTCTGTCCACGTCCGGCGGCGTGGTGGCGGCGGTATCACTGTGGTTGATTTTCGGCCCGGGAAAGGGCGAACCGCCGGTTGAGGAGCCGTTGCGCATTGACGATCTGCCGCAGCATGTACCGTA
>Ga0315289_10013428_pt1 | contig 11471 bp, 11 predicted proteins | sample YL17G11_40_MG_FD_203452 | JGI IMG/M metagenome (GOLD analysis project Ga0315289, IMG submission 203452) | Sediment microbial communities from Yellowstone Lake, YNP, Wyoming, USA - YL17G11_40 | ecosystem: Environmental > Aquatic > Freshwater > Lake > Sediment | place: USA: Wyoming | collected... | reverse complement strand
GAACTTATCCTTCTTCTAGCTGATGAAGCAATTGATGAACTGAGAAACAAGACAAAGGCAGGGTATGATGCAGGTTCGCGAATAATCGTTGACCCCCAAGCATCGACAATAAAGATCAGGGCCAAGCTATTCTCTCCGACTAAGAACGTTGTGCCAGACGATCAAAAAGTTGAAGCAAATCTCAAATTCTCTGATGGAAATATTAAGGCTCTGGACCTAAGACCACAGAAGGATGGATATCGTTACAATGAATATGATTACAGGGGAAACAGTGCTGGCTCTCTCACAATAACCTATAGTGTGTTTGACGGTTCTAGACGCTCTTTTGCTGAAATGGGGTCTGCCCTTGTAATACCTTGGCCAAGCGGTAAATGTCCAAAATGTGGCAAAGATATCCGCTATGGACAAGGTCGCTGTATGAATTGTGGCGAAATACCTTATGTTTAGAGAAGTATATAGTGCCACTAGTGCATAGCATTCCTCAAACTCAGAAAGACCTCTTGACACATTCTCTCACTTTTCATAAGTATGATTTGAAGAGTGTGACGTTAAATGGGATAGTGAAACATTAAACTTATTAGTGGCATGGTCGAAGGATGCCAGTTAAAATGCGCGCTAGACACTAGAAAACTTGTAGAGACTGGGTATGACTAGGTGTGCAATCATAATGAACCCATGCTCTTCAGAAAACATAAGTAGATAGATAAAATGTGAGGCTATGTTTTGGGAATGTGAGGTTTTATACTTAACATTACACATTTAAATCTATCTAAGTGAAGACAATATGCCGGAAAAGAATGCCAGATATTTCTTGAAAGAGAAGGAGTCCAAGGCCCTTCTTGACAGGGCTTCCATAAGATTGAAAGCCGATCTTAAGCAGATTCTTGCGGGCAAACCTAATCTTGAGGTTGTAAGGATGGACTTCGCTGATGTCTTCCTTGTGAATGGTAGGCCATTGCTTATCGAGGCTCAAGGGAATCTCTATCCTACATTGGTTTTCGCCGAGCTTCTTGCGGCAATGCCTGGGCTCGTTGTTGACATGGGAGCGATCCCTCACTTATGCAAAGGCGCGGATGTCATGGCGCCAGGCGTCCGAGGATTTCGCGGCGATTTTTGCAAAGGAGATCTGGTAATAGTTGTCGATGAGAAGCATGGGAAGGCAGTAGCGGTCGGGGAGGCCCTGTTTGATAGTGAAGAGGCAAAAAAGGCTAATCGAGGAGTTGTGGTCAAGAGCATTCATTTCGTAGGTGACAAAACATGGAACCGAATAAAAGAATTCGAAACGAAGATTAGGCCTAATTCTTGAATTCATGAAACATTTTTATAGTCAATTCACATGAGGAACTGAAGCCTAAAATTGGGAAACACTTAAACTCTAAGAGAACGAATAAATACATCAAGAGAGGAGAAGGTTGCCGGGATTAGGCAGAATACTCCGTAAACCCAAGAAAGAAGAAGAGGCTGGAGTCCGGATCAGCCCTGGAAAGACATATTTAAAGGCAATGCCTCTCCGTGATCTTGCAGATTTGGACAACATGAAGAGCGAAGTGAAGTCTGGAAACATTCTAATCATTAGAATAACCCCTCTTGCGAGCAAGAGCATCGAAGATGTCAAACGTGCAGTGAACGATTTGACGGAATTCGTTGAATCGGTCGGTGGAGATATCGCAAGGTTGGGCGAAGAGCGAGTAGTCATTTGCCCTCAAAACGTCAGAATATGGCGCGAGAAAACTTCAGCCTCAAGCGAACCTATCGCTACAGCAGCCTGATCGTCTCCAACAGATTAGGAGCAAAAGCGTCAATTTCGCATCTTCTTTGAAGGAAGCTGGCTATGCTAAGACACTTTGCTCTTTCCCCGTGACAGACCAAGACTCTTTCAGGTTTTGTCTTCAGATGCGTAAGATAGTTTATTATCTGCCGCCTATCTGAATGCCCAGAGAAGCCTTCAATCGAATCCAACTGCAGCCTAACTTTCGTCACATCCATCTTGCCTTCGGCAGTGATTAACGCTACTTCATTCATGCCTTTTTGGACTCTTCTACCCAATGTACCCTCAATCTGATAACTCACAAAAATTATCGTGTTCTTCTGGTCGTCCGCTAGGTTCTTGAAATATTCGATCACCGGACCTCCTTCAAGCATGCCGGATGTTGCCATGATGATGCAAGGCTCACCCTCGATGATTTCTTGTCTCACGTTTGGATGCTCTACTACAGTGAAATAGTCTGACTGGAAAGGGTTGATTCCCTCATGTAATATGCTTTCACGGACTTCTCTTCCCAAGTATTCTGGAAAAGCGGTGTGTATAGCTGTCGCTTCTGAGATCATCCCTTCAATGAACACAGGCGCCTCTTTCATTAGGCCTCGGCGCATGTATCCATCGAGTATAAGCATTATCTCTTGGGCCCTTCCCACTGCGGGCACTGGAATCAGAACTTTACCTTTTCGTTCCAAAGTTTCGTTTACGAGCGAAGTCAAACGTTCTTCGGCTTCGACTCTTGAAGGCATAAGATCTTCTGGCCCACCGTACGTGCTTTCCGTTATCACAGTTTCAACCCTCGGAAACTCTGTAGCAGCAGCCTCCAAGAGCATGGTTCTTGAGTATTTGTAGTCCCCTGTGTAGACGATGTTGTGTAGGCCTTCGCCGATGTGCAGGTGAACCATCGATGAACCCAGAATGTGTCCTGCATTATGCAGAGTCAAGCGGATGTCTGGAGCTATGTCGGTCACGGCTCCATATCTTAGAGGATTCGTATGAAGCACGCATTCGCGAACATCTTTTTGGTCGTAGTACGCGGTCGTTCCCTGCTTGTTGGCCACGTCTAAATAGTCTAGCTGAAGCAACGTCATGAGGTTTGAAGTGGGGGCTGAACAGTAAACTGGGCCGTCATACCCATATTTGTAGAGGAAGGGCACTAACCCACAATGGTCAAGATGAGCGTGACTTATTACGATAGCATCCAGAGAGTCAAGTTCAAATCCTGGGTTGTCAAGACGTGGAAAAGCTTCAAAGGGCTTTGATGAACCGGGATTGGTACCGCAGTCCAATAAGACGCTGCTTTCTCTTGTTTGAACGAGGAAGGCCGATCTGCCCACCTGCTGAGCGGCTCCGAGAGCGGTTATTCTAAGGTCTCCTACGTCGTAGGTCTTGGGCCTAAAGATTCTTTCCCCAACCGCGCGCAGTATTCTTTCTCTCTCTTTACTTTCTGAATGAAGATAATGACGCATGTGAGTCACTATCTGGGAGCGCAAAGGAGGGCTTCTTAGAACTTGAGGACGCCATCTGGTCTGTTTGATGATTTCTTGCAGGATCATTCCGTTCTTTCCGATTACAAGGCCTGGCTTCTTTGCCTCAATTATTATTTCGCCAAGACTTGGGTCAAAGTTTACGTCTGTCACTTCAGCCTCGGATGAGACAATTTCGCGTGCTTTCCTTTCAGCATCTGCCTCAGGAAGTCTAACGGATGGGTCAGAACGTATTACTATGCGTTTTCTTATGACGTTGACGATGTCTGCAATCAGGCTGCTTTGTTCGACTAGAATCTCCGGTCGCTTGGTGTAAACGGCAAGTGTGGGTCCTTCGTACTCTATTCTCGTTACTTCGACTTCTTTAGGAACGTGCTGAAGAATGTACTGGCTTATTTCGATCTTGTCCCGTTCGCGGGTTTGGGCCACGATGTTAACTTCCATGGTTTGCTAGGAGCTTTTTCTTTTCTTTTTCGGTCAATTCACGGTAGCCTTTCTTGTCGATTATGGATATGTTGAAACTGTCTCCTGTTGCAGCATTGCGCTTCATGGCAGCTTCCAAAGCCTTAGCAATCAGAGGCAGCAACTCTTCCGCGGAGGAGCCTTCTTTGTACCTGTCGTCAAGCACGCCGTAGGCCACTGGTGAACCCGAGCCTGTCGAAACGCATTTTTCCTCTATCAGGGTGCCAAAAGGGTCTAAACGAAACACGTGGGGCCCAGAGTCATCTAGGCCCGCTACGAGGGCTTCAGTCTCCAACGGCACATACCTGTTTGAGAATAGCAGGTTTGCGACAAACCTTGCAGCTGAACTTACGGACATGGGCCTGCCGTTGCCGATTTTGTAGAGTTGAGCGTTTGCAGTCAGAATGTCCACGACTCTTTGCGCATCTGCCACCGTCCCGGCGATGGTCATGGCAAGATGATCATCGATCTTGTAGACTTTTTTTCCATGTTTATGAGCCACAAAGTAGCCCATGCTCACGCGGGTATCCGCGGCCAATATGACGCCGTCTTTGCAGACAGCGCCAATGGTTGTCGTTCCTTTCAATGTCAACTTGTCTACTGTATCATTACTTATCATCTTGTTTTCACCCAAAATTCAAATGTGGCGAGTTTACTTCACGAGGAAGTAGCATGATGTAATCATGGCATGGGATTTATTAATATTACGGTTTGGAATAGCGGGTTCGGACAAGTTCCAAGACGAGAGGTTGCTCGTATTGAAAAGTTTAAAAAATGCGCCGCACGAATCTACAGACTAGTTGGCGTTCGGACAGTGGTTGACTTTGTTCCCAAAGCATCATCGTATGCAGCTTCCCAGAGAAGTCATTGTAGGAAACGGGACTATAGAACAGGTTGCAAACATTTCTCGTAAGTTGGGGTTCACAAAGTCTGCTCTTGTGATAGCTGGGTCAAAGACCAACGACATTGCAGGGAAAACGGTCAGGGAGCTTTTGGAAGACAGGAAGATGGAAGTTAACACTTTTCTTGTTGAGACTGCCACGATCAAAGATGTTGAGACCGTGGAAGAAAGAATCAGAACGTTAAAGCCGGAGATCGTTTTCGGTGTGGGGGGCGGCACGAAGATTGATGTTGCAAAATGCAGTTCGGCCCGTCAAGCTATTCCGTTCATTAGTGTTCCGACGACGGCTTCGCATGATGGAATAGCGAGTCCATTGTCTTCTATTAAGGGATCTGGTACGCCTTACTCAGTTTTGGCTCAGGCTCCCCTTGCGATAATAGCAGATACGAACATAATAATGCAGGCTCCGTGGCGTTTTGCCGTCAGCGGGTGCGCAGACGTGATCGCGAAGCTTACGGCCGTGAAGGATTGGAAGTTGGCGCATGAAGAGAGGAACGAATATTATGGTGCATACGCGGCAAGCTTGGCTTTGATGAGTGCTAGGCTCGTGATCGAAAGTGCTGACCTTATAGGTGAGAAGAGCGAAGAGGGGATCCGCGTGCTCATAGAGGCGCTTATCAGTTGTGGTGTTTCCATGAGCATTGCGGGCAGCAGCCGCCCGTGCAGTGGTTCAGAGCATTTGTTCAGCCATAGTCTTGAAACTATAAGGCCCGATTGTTCCTTGCACGGGGAACGGTGTGGTGTGGGAACGATAATGATGGCGTTTCTGCATGGGGCAAATTGGAAGCAGGTTAAGAAGACTTTAGAGAAATTGGAAGCGCCTGCAAGTGCGAGTGATCTTGGCGTCGACAAGGAGGAAATTGTGAGAGCGTTGGAACTGGCAGCATCTCTGAGGCCGGAAAGGTACACGATATTGCATAAAATGAACCTGAGATATGATGGATACGGAAGATTGGCTAAGACGACAGGGGTAATATAGTCTAGGTTTTGGTTTCAGGTTTCTCTTTTGTTTTTGTGCTTCTTTTGGTTCGCTTCTTTGCTTCTGGTTTTTTAGGTTCGGCTTTTTCTGGTTGTTCCTTCTCAGGCTCTGTCTTCTTCGGTTCTTCCTTCTTCGGTTCTTCCTTGAAGGTTTCGATAAACTTGATTTCTGTAGTGTCCGGGAGGAACTTTTGTATGTCTAATGCTATTCCCCTTTTTGCTACCTGTATTCCTTCTAGGTAGAAGGCTTCCTCGGGCATTTCTATCGTGACGGTTTTTGCTTCGGAGGCGAATTCAAACTTGTTTTCTTCGACTGCGGGGGTTCTTCTATGGATGAGAGCACGTAGTTTTTCTTCATTGTTTTCGAGCTTTTTTTTGATGGTGACTTCGTAGACGAGCGTTTTTCCTGCTAGTGGAGGGTTGAAGTCGAGGAGGACGCGTCCAGCGCCCACGGTGCGGATTGTCGCCATTTTTCCTCCGTAGTCGACGCGTGCTCCTAGTGCGGGAGTTATTCCTTTTTCTGTTAGGTTCCTCAGGGGTACACGTTTGACTTTTTCAGGGTCTCTTGCTCCGAATGCCTTGTCTTGCGGTATCTCCACTGATGATGTTTTGGCAATTTCCATCGTTGTTAGGCTGTCATCCAAGGGTTTCAGGACCCATCCTTCGCCTATTACGATTAGTTTGGGCTCGTAGATTTCGCTTTCTTTGTATAGGTGTTGTTTCTTTGCGGTTTCTTCGAGTGTTGTGTCGAAGATTTCTCCAGTTTCCTTGACTTTTGCGGTGTAGTCGATGGTTATGAAGTCGCCTTTCTGTAGACTCACATTCATCCTCCTTCGAAGTATTGCCAAACTAGGTCTGGAAGCTAATAAAAGCTTTCCTCTGACAGGATTAAGAAGGTTGAACTGCGTTTTTGGGCTGAAAACACGCGAAAAACGCACCTCCCCCCTCCCGGTCGGTTTTCGCGTTTGGGCATGAAGTCTCGTGTTTGCTGATGGCAGAAGCTACCCAAATGTTGGGTTGAAAACACGCGAACATTTGATACCCCCCTCCTAGGTCGGTTTTTCGAACTTCGGAATTAGGTTCATGCATGAATTTCGTGTTGAAGCCCGTGAGTTCTGAGGGAAGGTGTCGTAGGATCTAAGCTGTCCTTTGATGAGATGTTTGACCTTGGGTTCAAATGCGTCGTGGTTTAGTCGTATGCTGGGGCGGTGACGGACTGTTTCTTGGGCTGATATTTGTCCTCCTAGTTCAACTTGTTAAGACCTGGCCGCTTCATTCCGTTGGTTTCGGGATATCTTTGTTTTGGTCGAAGAGTTGGGGTATGATTTGTATCGCTTCTTCTACGGCTCTTATGTTGCCTTTGATTTTTCGGAGGTATTTGGGAAAGTCTAGGACTCTGATCACGGTCGCGCCTTTCTCTGTGATTGCGTAGACTTTTGTTTTTTCTGTGGGTCTTTCTTCGATCAGTCCGTTTTGGATGAGAGACTTCAAATGTTGTACCAGAATCGGTTGACTCATGTGTGTTTCGAGTGTTAAGTTGCTCAGTGGTAGTGGTTCTTTCACGAGGGCTCCTAGTATGCTTTCATATGACTCTAGTCTTGATTTTCGCACTTGACTCTGCCCATCGGCGTAGTCTTTGGCCAACATGGATAAATCAGTTATGAACGCTCGATCCGCACACGCTTACGTTGCTTTCCGACTGCACGCGCCAGTCTCGAAGAAGTACGAGCTGCTACATAGGTGATGGTAGCCCGGGAGAGACCATCGCCCGAGCGAGAATTTATACCGCTTGACTGTCAGCTTTAGCAGTCACTAGCTCCTTTCTCATCATGTCCTTCAGGGCTGTGCTCAGCGCCCTCATCTGGTCCTCTTCCCAATCTCTTGAGCCTACGTATACGCGGTGAGGCTCGGCTAAGGCCTTCTTGGTGAGGACCTCTTCAGGGTCCATTCCCCAGCCGCGGATGATCTCTTTGAGCGCCTCAATCTTGGATACGCGTGTCTTCGGTCGGATGGATAGGCCGCTGGCCGCGTATATATTGCGGAGGAACTCGATGCCTTTCATCTTCACGTCGTGGTAAGTTGAGATCTTGTGGCCCATCATATACTCGATATAGTCTTGGTTGACGCCTAAGGCAGCCAGCTGGGTACGGAAGTATTTGCGTATGCTGTGGACTCTGAGCTCGTATCTGCGGCCGTTCTGACTCTTTAGCAAGCCAGCTTCCCGATATAGGTTGTGGATTATGCTGTGGACACGGCTTGGGGATACTGGCTTCACCAGGGCCGAGTGGGTGTTCCTGATCAATGGAGACTCCATGGTTATCTTTTCGGGTGGAGTCCGCAGTTCAGGGCTGCCAGCTCGACGTTGCGCTAGGTAAAGGCGCAGATATTCGACGGCTTCAGCTCCGAGAAAAACATCGTAGTCCGCGTATTTTCCCTTGGTGATCTCGGCTTCCACGTGAACGTGAAGGGGAACTACGCCGCGTTCTAGGTCGTCGGCCACGTGTTGATAACACAGTCTAACTAGGGTTCCCTCTCTGAAGCCGCCCAAGGCCAGGAGTGACACGATGACTTTATCCCTTAAGCCTGCAAGGTCGATGAGACGTTGTAGCTTTATATTGGGATAGAGCACAACCTTAAGTCGCGGAACGGCTCCTCTTAGCCCAAAGGTGTAGCGAGGACAGGATTCACATGCTAAGAATTGAAAGGATTAAGGTTGAGCCTGGACTGAAACTTGGGGACATTATGAGGGATGTTGAAAGAGGAAAACTCAGAGTACCGCGCTTTCAACGAGAATTTGTTTGGGAAAGATCAAAGGTAGTAAAACTCCTTGACAGCATGTACAATCAGTTTCCAATAGGCAGCTTCTTCTTTTGGAATGCCCCGAGAAAATACAGCAAGTTCTTCAGAAATATCGCAGAACTAAACCTAACACAACCTGACGAACGGGAGGATCTGACGTTCATTCTTGATGGCCAACAAAGAATAACATCACTGTATGTGACAATTAAAGGCATGGTGATGAATGGAATAAATTACGGAAATGTATCTTTTGACTTAGAAAATGAAGAATTCACCGCTCGCTCACCGGACAATTCGAGATATGTTGCCTTCTGCAACCTTTTCAATTATGATATGTTCTTTAAGATATACAATCAATTATCTGACGAAAAGAAAAAGAAACTCGAAAAATGCAAGTACATATTTGAGAATTATCCACTATCAATCGTAATAGTGCGCGATTTGGAGCTTGACGACGTTTGTGAAGTATTCGAAAGAATAAATCAATCGGGAAAGCGATTGAGTCTTATGGACCTTGTTGTTGCAAACACATGGAGCGAAGAATTCGATCTACGAGAGAAAATAAAATCGTTCAATACAACTTTAACTAGTACAGGGTTCAAGGAAATGGATGCAGAAGCGGTAGCAGAATCCTTATCCTTAAACATCAAAGGCGGAAGCACTCGTTCGATGCAACTTCAAATGACTACAGATGAAATAAAGAACATCTGGAATGAAACTATTGCGTCTGTAAATTTAACAGTAGATTTCTTGCGCTCGAATTTGGGGGTTAAAAGGTATGATTACTTGCCTTACCGAGGCATCATTCCCATAATAGCTTACTATTTTCACAAATCAAAAAATAGGTCAGTTGATTTGGCTCACAAGAAAATCATAGAAGATTGGTTTTGGAGAGTGTCATTTTCCGAGAGATATAGCAGTGCCGCTCCTACGCACATGACCGAAGACAAGAAACTATTTGAGGAATTAATTGAAGGCAAAACAATTTCCGTTGACTATCCCGTGAATTTGAATGCTGAAAATATCAAGAATATCAAGATGCAAACGACTTCCGCAATTAAGAACGCGGTACTATGTTTGTTAGCGACAAGGGAGCCAAGACACTTCAAGAGCAATACTCCAATTCAACTTGACGATAGTTATTTTTCAGACTTTAACGCACCAGAAAAGCATCACATTTTCCCAGCAAGCTTTCTCGAACAACAGAAAATATGGGAATTCTGTCTTCCCAACTTCTGTTTTATACCAGCAGAGTTGAACAAAGAAATATCAGGCACAAAACCGAGCGAGTACTTCAGCCTATTAAAAGCCCAAAATCCCGAGTTTGAAGAAACCATGGCCACCCATCTTATCCCGATCGACCCAGACTCCGGCATATGGACAGATGATTACAGCAAGTTCATTGACCAAAGAGCAACGTTATTAAAAAAGGAAATTGATTCGCTTACTAGCCACTGATTCTTCAAATGTTTTTAGATCGTTTTTTTCTTTGTGATAGCTTAGTCCTGCTGTTTGCCTGTTGTTATGGCGAACCATATGATTGTTGCCTTTATGTTCTATGGGGGTGTTCGCTGATTCATATTAATGTTCGTTGTTAGCGAACAGAACTTACGTTTTTTAGAAAGGTACTCACTCTTAAGTAGACATCGGAGTTAATGTTTGTTCCAATAAATCGTGAAACAGCAAAAATGCCATATGAGTCTATTGATCTGAAAGCCTGACTTATTCTACTCATGCTAAACTGGATAATGCCTCTTTCTTTGGCTGTTAGTTTTGCTTTTTTGACAAGATTTACGTAGTTTTCTGAGGCTTTATCGGGATTGCCGCCGTAGAATCCACTTATGGCGTAGATGTCGTAGCTGTCTTTATCGATTAGGCGGGGTAAAGCCAAACCTTTCATGGTTAGGACTCCAACAATGTCCGCTATATTAATCGCTGTTACGATTCTGCCGTTATCGGGCAATGTTCCCTCTATTTCCGCTTCGTAATAAAACTTGAAGACAAGGCTAGACCCTTCAATCAAGCATGCTGTTAGATCTTCTTGAACCTTTATGAGTGGAAACACCTTCCTTGCAGCCTTAGGCTCTGTTAGAAAATCGACGCCTATGCGATATTCTTTCTTGTCAAGAGGTGAAACAACTTTTTTCTCGAATCGGAAGGGATTAGGCGTTTCTTGATAGCCTAGCCTTTCCACGGTTTTTCTAATACTTTCGTACTTCACCATTATTGAAGGCCTTAGCACGAGGTCAATGTCTTTTGAGCCGCAATGGTTAAAATAGTCTTTAGTAAGGAAGTACGGCGCCCATCCTCCGGCTAAGACGAAGTCGCCTCTGTAAGTGTTAAGAGCTGAACATAGCTCAACAAGTGCGGATCGAGAAGCCTCTGTGAGATTTCTGTCGTACATCTTAACTACCAACCAAGGCTTTTCCCCATTTTTCAACTATCCGCTCGTACAAGTGCTCCGCAGCTTCCAAGCCCCTAGCGGGATAGTTGTATAAATCGACGAAAAGCTGGACATTAGAAACTACATTAACTCCACTTACCACCTGATCTGAAGCCCTGATGCTATCTCTTTGTTGGCCGTAAAAAACTCCCTCGTCGTAGGGAATTACAAACTTGACGTTGCCCCCTTTTGGGATTAGCTGAAGACTGAGAGCTTTAGCAATTGTTGTCGCATCTTCTTTGCCGTAGACATACATGTGGACATCAACTGGCCTGACGTGAGGAGCTATTAGGAACGCACCTGCCAAAGCGGTCAAGGCGTATGAGGTGCTATTGACGGTAGATAGCTGAAGGATGAACCGATCGATTTCACGTTCGAAAGTGTAGTATTCAAGAAAAGTGTTAACCTTATCATATTGATGATAAGCCGCCCACCTTCTAAGCAGCACAGTGGGATTAACCATCTTAATTTTCTAGGTCTCAGTGCGAGCCACGTATCCGAGGTCTATAAGCGTAGAAACAACTGCATGAGCGTATCCCACAGAAATCCTTACTTCTTCTGCTAACCCTCTAATCGTCCAACTACGCTGTAGATCAGTAAGCAAAGCCCTCAGAACCCGCGTTGCTTTCGGCTCGAAAATGT
>Ga0315289_10013423_pt1 | contig 11472 bp, 21 predicted proteins | sample YL17G11_40_MG_FD_203452 | JGI IMG/M metagenome (GOLD analysis project Ga0315289, IMG submission 203452) | Sediment microbial communities from Yellowstone Lake, YNP, Wyoming, USA - YL17G11_40 | ecosystem: Environmental > Aquatic > Freshwater > Lake > Sediment | place: USA: Wyoming | collected... | reverse complement strand
TGGCCTTTCACCCGGCCCGGGGCCTCAGTCCTGGGCCGGAGGAAGGGTCAGGCGGCAGGGCGCCCTTTTAAAATCTGGCAGGCCTGATAGGTCAGTTGATATTCCTCATCCGGACCTCCCCGTTTGAGGCCCAGGTCTTCCGGCTTTAGTTTCAGGATGCCGCAGATGTCCAGGACGGCCTTGACGGCGCCGCGCTCCGACTCGTTCGCCTTCTGGATCCTTTGGTCCTGCTCGTTCCTCAGTATCTTAGTCATTGTTGGATCCTTCCGGTCAGGCGGCCTTCACGTCGTAGGGCTTCTCAAGCTCGTCGCAGGCCTTGGAGGCAGCAACGAAATTCGACAGGACGTGAAGCAGGGCCTCGGCCTGGGCGGCGGAGATATTGAAGCCAACGCTCCGCTCGTCCGATTGCTTGATAAAGATGGCAACATCCATGCCGATCTCGCCGCAGTGCTCCATCGCGTCATTCTCGATCACCACGTTGGCTTTGTCGGCCCATACCAGCGGGCTGAAGCTTTCAATCCTCCTCACATTGCCCGGCTTGACTTGAAGATAAAACTCCCCCATCCCATCATCGAACATGACCTGTTTGCCGGCGGCCAGCTGTTCGATGACATCCGGCCCGGAGACAACGATCTCCCCGCTCATCGTCATCAGTCCCTTTTTCCTGTCGTTCATTTACGTCCTTCCTTTCTTGATGAATTTTTCCCGAAAGTGAACGCCGCCTTTGATGAACCGCTGGAAGTCCCGCCGCCTCACTCGCCAGAAACGCCCGCCGCCGGGCTTGAAGGCGCGGAGCTGGCCGGACTCGATCCACCGGGCCACGGTGTGACGCTCGACCTTGAGAAGCAAGCAGACCTCTTCGACCGTTAGGAAGTTGTCCAACCCTTCTCTCATCATATCCTCCGAAACTACCTTACACTACCTTTAAATCCCTGTCAAGCACTTTCTTTTGACCCGGCCAGTGGCCTAGTGTTAGACTTATGCTCAATGGAAACGCCCTACCTGACTAAAAAGGAACTCGGGGAATACCTCAAGGTGAGCCGATGGATTGTCGAAAGGCTCATGCGAGAAGGCTTGCCCCATATCACACTCGGGCGCCGGGTCCTCTTCCGCAAGAAGGACATCGACGCCTTCCTCGAAAAGCGCCTCGTGAAATAGGGGCAGCGCCGCCTCAATTTACCTTTCCTCCGCCACGGTGATCACCACGCTGGCCTTTGCGGTCCTTCCATGTCAGGTCCGCTGTGCCGTAATCGATTTCGTATATTCTATCTGCGCTATGAGCTCGTCGAAGTTCTTCTCGAAGTCCTTGGCGTCGAGGTAGAATCCGGTCTTGGCCATCATTCCCTCAAAGAACCGTGACGTCAGAGAGGGGGATTTGGGAGAGGGCGGTTATCATACCGCCGACAGCCCTCGGTTTGCCGTCCGGCCAGATGTCATTCGCGCCCGGCGTGTATGAGACACCGAGCGATACCGTTGCCTCCACCAACACGAACACGCCCTCGCTGACCTCCACTCGAAAAAACATCGGCCCATGATTCGGCTTGAGCGAGTTATACAAATAGGTCCAGGCGACCCCGCCGTAGGCCTCGGTTGAAGATTCCAGCAGATAGCCTCGGACCTGAGCGGCCGCCCATGCGGCAGGCGTCAAACGATAGTAGTAGCTTCCCATCCTTCGTTTCCTTTGCTTTGAATTTTATCCCCGCCAGCGCCCTTGCCGATGTTCCTCACCTCTTGGCCGAGACGCTTCGTCGCCGCGTCGAACTCCGCCGTCCCCTCGAGCGTCACCTTAAATTTCATATCGCTCATGATTTTCTCCTCGAAAATTCTCGGGGGCCGGGTCCCGCGCCCTGGCCCCCTCTATCCGAACACAGGAAGGTCATCCTGTCCTCCCGTCTCGCCTCGTCCGGGTGTTCGGCGTGGCGAGCACTTCCGCCATCCGCCCGAGTTCGACGATCCGCGCCACCTCGCCGGGCTCGACCCGGAGATCATCCCACATGATCCAAGAGAAGGCGTCCGCGCAATTCTCCCGGTCCCCCGCGTGGAGGCTCGCATACCGGTCTTTCGGTTGAGCCTCTATCCAAATATGATGGCACTCGTGGGCCGCGGCCAACTGAAGATCCATGAGGGACAGGTCCGCGCGCAGATAGATCTTGGGCACGGCCCCGAGCTCGACGAATGCCTTCGTCGGCCTGGGCCCCAGGGACCTCGCGCCGGGATCCCGGGGGCTGCAGAACGTATACCAGGTGAGGTAGAGCGTCGGGATCTTGAGCTTCCGCTGGCAGAGCTCGAGCATGGCGATGGCCGCTCGGACCTTGTCGCCGGCGACGTAGTTCTCCGCGATCTCCCTGCAAAAATAGTTCGAGCCCGTGGCCGCCGGCCCGGCATGGCTGCTCTCCAATTTCTTCAGCCTCAGCCCAAGCCCACGCGATCGCGCGGCGTCTCGGCGAAGGGCCTCTTCCACAACCCAATCCGATTTGTTCATTCCGTCCTCCTCAAACGTCGTAGCCGTGGGATTTCATCCGGTCGACGAAATTGACGAGGGGGTGCTTGAGATCGGCCCTCGTGATATCAAGAAGCAGGACCGGCTCCCACTGCTCGATGGGATTGCGGGCCCCCACGGTGTCGAATTCCTTTCCGATCTCGAGCCGCATCGCCGCCAGCTCCGCCTCGGCCTTCGCCGCGGCCCGGATGGCCTGGACGAGCGCCTTGGCTGCTTTCCCGAAGCGCCGGTGGGCGGGAACGAGCTCTTCAGTGACGACCCTCTCTCGAAGATCCTGAAGCACAGCGAACATGACCCGGGCCCTGTTCTGCCCGCCCTCGACCTCGAGCTTCCAGCGGCGAACGTCCTCTCGCCTCTTCTCGAGCTCGCGCTTCTGCGACGGAACATCTTCGCCGAGGAGTTCACGCCGGATGACCTCGTCTTCGAGGGTCCGGCCCTCCCCTTCGGCCCAGATGATCTGCTGCGGCAAGCCTGCGATCGAGGTGGTAAGATCCTGCCGTTCCTGCTCAATTTTGAGATACCGTTCACGTTGTGTCATGATAACCTCCTGAAAATTTATCCTCTCCGGAAGATCCGGAAGAATTCCTGCGCTTGGGGTGAGTCGGCCGACTGCTGCTCGTCGTCATCATCTGCGAAATCGCTGTAATCGCAGTAGCCGATAGGGCAGTGGGCCTTGGGCAGCCCCGCGATAACCCCGCACAGCACGTTCGCCTCGTCCTCCGGCTGGCCGCTGTCCGTATCGACACTGTCACGCCCGCCGGACCGGACCCGCCGGACCAGGGCCTTCAACTGCGATACAGCCGTCTCGCGGTTGGGGAGCGAGACCCGGCCCGTATTGAAAGCACCCTCCGCTTCCAGGTAGAGTTCGGACTTCGTCTTCTCGGCCCGGTCATAGGTGATCCCGAATTTCGCGAAGGCATTTGAGGCCCAGTCTCCCGAAAACTTATCACCGACGACACGGCTGATGCCGTAAGCTTTCAAGAGATCGCAATACTGGCTCGTAACCTCTTCCGGATTGAATTTCGGCGCCCGGCTGCGGACAACGTCGATGATGATCTTCTCGCCTTCGAGATGCCCGATGGCAACTGCGTAGCTGTCCTTCCCGCCCCCGCCGGCGACATCCGCAAACGCAAAGTAGGATCCGGCCGAGGCCCGGACCGGAAGCTCCATCGGCCGGTCGAAGTTTACGGCCTGGTCGATGACGGCCGGGTCATACATCGCGGAGAGGTCGCTCCGGAAGCGGGCCATGTATTCCGCTTCGAATGCCGCGGGGTCCCTCAGCTTCGCGGCCGCGAGTTTCGACTTCGAGAAGCCCGGGTGAAAGAGCCCTGTCGATCCCTGGACGACCAGGACCTCGGAATTCGGCTTGCTCCAGTACTTGCTGTAATCAGACCAGATTTCCCCACGCATCATATAGGGGGAGCTAATTTTTATCATCTTCGAGAACGGAAAAGAGAGACCAGGCCTGGCGCCATCCAAGACTTCTTTATCAATGTTCTTGCCCTCAGACTTCCAGAAGGCGCATTCGTCCCCGACGAAACAGACCAGAGATGCCCCGCGGATCCGGGCGATATTGCAGGGGTAGACCTGGATCGAGACGGAGTTTGTCAGTTCGATCTCATCCGAGGTCGTTCGCTTGATGAGTTTCCGAAGAACCGGAGACCGCTCGAGCTTGCCGAGGCAATAGTCGAAGACGATTCTCGACTGACGCTTCAGCTCCGAGGAGACGATCATCACGACGCCGGTCTCGCCGACAGAGAGTTTATGCTCCCGACAGGTTGCCTCGAATAGCGCGATGTTCGAGGCGAGCTTGTCCGATTTCCCCGCCCGGCGGCCAAGGCAGAACGTCGCTTCGGGCCACTCCCGCGGGACATATTCCTCGAGCCCCGTCGTCTGCTTGAAGAGGGCCAGTTCCTCCGGCGTCAAGGGCAGCCCGTAGACCGCCCTGAGTGACATCTTCTGCGCCGGCGAAAGGCTCCGGTCATTCAGCAACTTCGGGTCTTCGACGAACTGGATGATGTTCATGTCCGTTCCTCGCTGTATTTCCGCTCGAGCACGTCCCGAATCCCGGCCGCCTTTCCAGCCGCGATCTCCTTGACGAGCTCACCCGCCGCCCAAAAGAGGAGCCGGTGCCGGGACTCGCAGAAGCGATTTAAGCGGCTCTTCGGCTTGAACCTCTTCAGGCAGAACCGGCAGGGTACGAGGATATCCCCCGACTTGCCCCCGTTCGCCCGTCTCCGAGCGTTAACGAGCGGGTCCCGCCCGGTCCTGGGGCTCGTCCGCGTCATCACAGCGCCCCCGGCGTGCCCTTCGACAGCTCCGGCGATGAATTTCATTTGAGGTTGGCCCCGTAGAGAAGTTCGGCCACCTTGTCGAAGAGCTTCTTTGCGAATATACGGCTGCCCTTTTTCCCCATCGGCATTTGACCCTCCCCCTCAATAATCATCGCAAGGATTCCAACCCCGCCTTCCCGTTCCTCGAAGACCAGGTCGAATCCGGGCATCTCGTCTTTCCTGGTAATGTTTGACCCTCCGGTAACGGTATTCCGCCTGGAGATAAGGCCGCTCCCGGCCAGGGCACCAAAAACGCCTAGCGCCTTGGGGATTTTCCGCCGGGAACTGATTGTGCCCGACTGTTTTTCCGCCGACAGGATCTGATGTTTTATCAACGCCAGGGCCTTGAGCGTTGCTGACCACGCGGCATCTTTGGAGACTCCGGTGAACAGGCAGTCGCCGACGCCCTTGTCGAACGTATAAGCATAAAGCCTTTCCGTCACCTGGGCCATGAGCGGCGCCGCCGTCAGGACGCACAGGGCCAAAAGAGCCGCCCAGAAAATCGCTTTTTTCATCCTAAACCTCCTGCTTCTGATAGAACACGCCGCGAAGATACCTGCCGGCTTCCCGGAATCCTTCTCCATCGAACCGGCTCACGGCCACTTCCGCGCGGTCTCTGCCCTGCCACAGTTCAACCGTCATGAACTCGAGCGGCCACTGGATCCCGCTCACTTCCTTGACCCGTTTGCTCACGCTCGAGTCGAGAGTCACCTGGATGAAGCGGACCCTCTCTCCCGCACGCACAGCCACGAGGTCGAAGGCGCCGAAGACGTCGTTACGCTGACTCACCCAAACGATCTTGCCCTTGATCGGGATCGCCCGGCTGGCCGTCTTCTGATTGTGCACGGCGAAGCCCTCCGCCTCGAGGTAGGATGTGCAGCGGTCCTGGAAGGCGTTCCCCCTGGCTCGCGTGTTCCTTCGCTTCCGGGCAGCGTCGGCCTTCACGGGTGCCTCTGTCTTCATCCCTTCCATCCAGCAAGCTCAGCTGCCCGCTCCTGCGCCTTCGACAGCAAGGGCAACAGTTCGAGCATCACGTCCGGGGCCAGGCACAGACCCTTCTTCGTCGGCTTCTCTTCCCCCTTCGCAGCATCCTCCTGATACCAGACCCGGGCGTCCACGTAGATCTTGCCCTTGTACTCCGTGATGCAAACTCGCACACTCTCGAGGCTGTTCTTCGCCATTGTCCCGATGAGCTCATTCGTCTCCATGACTGGCCTCCTCTCCCTGGCCGGCGCCCATGTCCCTGGCCTCGTCGTCCGGAGATCGCCCGTCTCCGTCGATCACAGAGGCTCGTTTCTCGCCTCCCTGCCCGTTGCCCCCTGGATCCGCGCCTTCCCTGCCTTTCCCGCCGTCCTGGCCGGCTGCCGATCGCTCGTCCTGCGCGAGCGCAGGCCCGCGAGTGGCCGCTTCCTTGGCCCTGGCGGCCTGAGCCGCGGCCTCTTCCTCATCGCATTCCCGGATGATTTCGGCGATGGTAGGCACGTCGTCTCCCCGGCCCTGCCCCTTGTCCAACTCCCGGAGCGCAAGGATCGCCTGGCGGACCGTGTTGCCGTAGGAGATCCAGTTCTTCGAAAGGATCGGGCTCAGTTCGAGCCGGCCGCGCTTCGCCTCCAGGGCGTTGATGACTCCATATTTGCGGACATAAAGGCCGAGGAGTTTTTGGACGCCCAAGGCCTCCACGATAGAATCGCAGAGAATGAGGGCATCGGGCGTGATCTTCTCGCCGCCGTGTTGTGCCACGAGCTCGCCCCGCATAGCCGTCAGCTCCCGCCTGATGGCCTGGAACGCCCGGCCCTGGGGGAGTTTCTTCGAAGAAACCCAGCTGTAAAGCCCGCTCCGGGCTGGCTTCTTGATTGGCGCCGGATACTCTCGCCGAGGCTTATCAGGCATGGGCTCCTCCATCTTGCGCTAAGTAGCTGATTCTGTTCATAAATTCCCCCAAGAGGCCGGAAGTGGAGAAACCCCAAGGCGAAAGAAAACACGAAAGGTCCGGACGGCCCGCTTGAATTCTCCCCATATAGAGGCCCGCCCCGAACTGGATGTTACATCCAGACCGGAGGGTGCGTTTCTGGGAGGATGAGAGGGGATCGAGGGCGGATGTCTCAGACCCCCTTTCCGCGCCTTCCCCGCATTGACTGGCCCTTGCCCTCGTGTGCCAGAAAGCCAACCTATGCAAATCTATGACATTGGCATTGACAGGCATAACCTCCATTGATTGGTATTGATTGGTATTAATATATGTTAGGGGGGTCATTGAATTTCCCCCTTCTGTTCGGGGTAGAACCATCGGCTTGGACCCTGGTAGTATTCTCGGCCGTCTTCGATGCCTTCCTTGCGCTTGGCTTCCCAAAGGCGGTCCTTGTTGATGCCCTGGGCCGCGGCCTCATCGTGCAGCTCTCGTGCCAATCGCGGGCCGGCAGCAAGCTTGGAGCGGAGAAAAGTGACTGCGGCGCCGACCTTCGACTTGAGCTCGAACGCTCCCGGGCTGATGGCGGCCTGGAGGTCGAAGTCCTCGGGCTCGAGGTTCCAGACGACCCGACCGATGTTGCCGGAAGTCCCGTCGCTGAAGACGATAGGCGTGTCCCGGATCTCGAAGGACATGGAGCGTTTGAACGGGGCGAGGTTTGACTTGACGGGGCCGAAGTAGCGCCGGTTGTCGTTCTCATCATCGGGCTTCTTGACTACGGCCCAGGCTGATTTGACGGCAGCCATGATCTGGCCGGAGCCCGCGGCTCGATGGATCGCGGCTTTCCTGTCGTCCTTGTTCAGGTGCATGACGACAAGGACGGCGCAACCGGTCTCTTCAGCGAACCTGGAGATGCAGTCCATTGCGGCCCGCATTTCTAACGACGAATTCATATTTACCTTCGGCGACAGGTGCGAGGCCAGCGGGTCGATGACCAGGAGTTTGATATCGGGCTCGTTTTTCATCCGGCGGGCCAGGGCCGGGAGGTGCTGACTGACGTCGAGGATTTCGAAATCGCCGTGCTTGTCGGTGATGCCCTCGATGATTTCGACCCGTTCGAGATCCGCGCCGGCGGCGATGAGCCGGGGGACTAGGATTTGGTCCGGGACGCCCTCCGAGCTGATGTAGACGACCGAGCCGGGCCCGGATGGGCTCCGATCCTGTTCTCCGTATAGAGGGAAATCCAAGCCTTGCGTGACGCGGGCGACGGTATCGACCGCGACGAAGGTTTTTGCGATACCCGGCTCGCCCACTAATCCCGTGGGCATACCGAACGCCATGACGCCCGGCCAGAGCCACCCCACCCGTCGCGTCTGGATGAGGTGAGCCTTCCGGCAGACGAAGTTCGGCCCAACATGTTCGCCAGTGAGAGATTCGGACTCTAATTCGAGCCGGCGGCCTTCTTCGAGCAGGGCAAAAATGCCGTCGTAGTCGAAGATGCCGCTCTTTGACTCCCGTTCGACCTGGCTGATGATCCGCGCCTTGACGTCTTCGGCGGCCTGCTTATAGACGCGCCGGCGGAATTCCCCCGGCTTGAAATTTAAGATGAGCCCGCTCGTGATCGCTGTGAGGAAGCCGACATTACCATTTCCCCGGATCTTCTCGGCGACGGTTGCGAGTCCTATGGGCTCTCCGGCAGCCCGGAGCTCGCAGATCGCGTTCCAGGCGGCTCTCTGACGGTCCGTCCGAAAAAAGTCCGGGGGGATTTCGACCGCCTCGAGCAAGCCGGGCTGGTCAATTAAAAAGCCGAGCGAGTAGTCGCGGTCGCAAGGTTGATAGACCATTTCCCCGCTCACCGGTGCCTCAGCCGGCGGTCCAGTGACGGCGCCTCAGCTACAGGCACGGCCGCGACGAGGAGTTGTTTGTCAAACTCGACACGGTCGACCCGGATCTGCCCACGGCCGCCATGGATCGACGGGATCCTCGTGTGAGGAATGCGCTGTTGCCGGCAGAGGGCCAGAAGCGTCTTCGGATGGAGTGAATAGACCTCGCTCGCCAGTTTGATTGTCAACCAGCGGCGGGCTTGGACGTCCATCATCAGAGACCGTCCTCGCCGTCGGTTCGCGATTGCTCAAAAAGAGTAGCATCTGAAAAGCCCACCGCCTCCGCGATTCGCGCGGCCAAGGCCGGCCGAGGGAGTACGTATCCGTTTTCGATCATGCTGATGAGCGCCCGCGAACAACCGGACATCTTGGCAAGCTCGCTTTGAGAGAGCCCCAGCGCCAGTCGGGCCATCCGGAGCTTCGCTGTTCTCATGGGCTAATCTTACTCTTTATGAATTCATAACGTCAAGATAATATGACCGTTATGAATGATAGTTTCGAGGCTTATGCCTTATTTTCTCTTGACACGCCCCGAAAATAAGTGTACTATTGGCCCGATGAAACTGCGAACATTCGGAGAATTCGTCGAGGAGATTAAAACTCGGCAGGGGTGGGATGACGTCTTTCCGCCGGAAGTGGATTACAAACGCTCCCGCCATTACGCCGAAGGGCAGGGCGGCTACTTCCCGCCAGGCCTTGCGAGCGAGGGGCCCTTCCTATGGCCCGGGGCCAAGGATGTCCTAAATATCCTCGAACACCGGGCACTCAGCGGCCCGGGTCTGTATGCCGCCGTTCGCGCCTTCCGCAAAGATGTCCAGCGAATACACGAAGGGCTTTTGCGTTATGGCAAATACACGAAGGACGACAGAATAACCGACAGGCCTCAAGAGGATTACGTGGCGGCCGTCCGCGTATTCATGCGAAAGATAAGCCGGGCGGATCCGTTGATGAAAGTTGAGCCCTTTGAGCGGTCCCTATTATCCGTTAACGGACGGGGCCTACAGATCACGAACGAGCGGCACCGTGAATTAATAGATGCGTTCAGCAAACGGTTTCTCGCCGGCCTCCGGGCCGCGAGCCGCGAGGGCCGCCCGGTCCAGCCGGACAATATTCTCATCTATCACCTCGTGAATAATCTCACCGCTTGGCGCCGAAAGAGGGACGGAACGGCAATGAAAGACAAGCGGGGCCGCTTCAAGCTCGAGCGCCGCTGGGATGACGTAGCCCACGTGCTGATTTGGGTCCACTACAAGCGGATGACGATCCCCTGGGTGAGCTCATTCCTACAGCGCTACGCGCGGAGCTCCATCGAGCCGACGCTCCTCCGCCTCAAGAAAGTGATACAGCGCAAGTATGCCCACCTGGGACCGCCAGCCGATCAGGGAATTTCCGCCGAGACCGCTTTCCACCCTTTAAATATCAAGGTTTTCACCTACGTTGAAGACGAGGAAGGAAAAAGCGGATTTAAGGAATTCGAGCTATAGCCTGGCCGAGCGCTCCTTTGCCTTCCTAAGCCAAAAAATTAGATGGTCAGCGCCGCCCACGTCGACCAGGAAATCAAAGGCAAGATCACAGTCATCATATCTTTGCACAACAAAATTAAGGATCTCTCCCGCTTTCCCGACGATCTCGTTAACCTGACCGCGCATTATCCCGGGCAAGGGATTTTTATGAGGCAGAATGAACGTATCGAGGTCGTTGTGCGCCACGGCTTTATTCCGGTGCCGCTCCACGGTCTTGCATGCGCCGATGAAATCCTCGACCTTCTTGTCGAGCCCGGGGATAGTTGGCGCCTGCTCTAAAAGAGCCCGGAGCGAGATGTTTTTATGACCACCAGAGATGGCCGGATCGCAGAGCCGTCCTATCAGCATCGTCATGTCATTTCGAAGGGTTTCTTCGATGACTTGAAAGGCGCCTCGGGCGATATTTGACAAGAGGGCCGTGACATCCGGATCCGTGAACAGGTCCGTGTAGAGTTGCCACTTCTGATTTAGTGACACGACGTCCTGACACAGTCTAATAAAGATATCCCGAATCTCCTCGGGCAGCTTTTCATTGTAGCCGAACGGTTTGGGCATGACAGCCTCCGATCGTGAGATCCCCCGCTCTTATTGCTAAGTTGTAGCATGACCCGGGCGGCGGTTCAACCAGGCCTAGCCCAAAGTGCGGGCCGAAAAGGGGGGTTGATGATGGGAACCAAAAAGGCGGGGGCTTCCGCCGGCCCGCTTACGAAAGCCGGAGTGATCATATCACGGGGGACCGGAATTCAAAAGAAAATATTCGCGGCTAAGCCTACCCCGGTCCTCGTCCCCAGCCCCTTGCATCGCCGGCAGAGCTGCAGTAGAATCAGGGCAGCAACGCCCCCGGGAGAGAGGTTAAGCATGGAAGAAAAACCCAAATGGTCTGAGGATGGAAATTGTCCGGTTTGCGGGTACCCGCCAGAGGACTGGAGGGTCGGCACGGGCCTGGGAGATCGGATAGAGAAACACGCTTATTTATGTTCGAATCCGAAATGCCGCCATAAATATTATTGTCTGAATCCCCCCAACCAGAAGAATTAAACCGGGCAATAGAGATTCCGCATTATGAGGCGAGGGTGGCCACGCTCACCTTTCGTGTCACCTTTCGTGTTGGTGGCTGAAAATGGAGGTTTTTGGCTCCTTTTGGCTCCCTTGCTCAGCGTAGAGGGGGAGGGGGCAGGGCCCTGTCGAGTGGGCATTAAATTGTTGATTATAAAAGAGTGGCGGGAAGGTGTGGGAGTCGAACCCACCCGGGACGTCTATAGCCCCATACTGGATTTGAAGTCCAGAAGGCCCACCGGGACCTTGACCCTCCCGCCCTTATTCAATT
>Ga0315289_10013422_pt1 | contig 11473 bp, 14 predicted proteins | sample YL17G11_40_MG_FD_203452 | JGI IMG/M metagenome (GOLD analysis project Ga0315289, IMG submission 203452) | Sediment microbial communities from Yellowstone Lake, YNP, Wyoming, USA - YL17G11_40 | ecosystem: Environmental > Aquatic > Freshwater > Lake > Sediment | place: USA: Wyoming | collected... | reverse complement strand
CAACAAAAAAGAAATTTGGATTTAGTGTAAACTCCATTAAGATTTCTGCTCAAAGAGCAGAAATGTATTGTAGAGCTATCGCTCACAATATAATTTTAAGTTTTTATGGACTTTTTGAACGGCTCCTGTATAATCTCTTCATCTGTTTCTCAAATTCAGCCCTTTCAGCATCAGGGACAAACCTTCTTGAAACTTTTAAAACATCTTCTAATGAAGGAGCCTTAATTTTTTTGGCTGCGTCGCCTTCGGCGACATCACTTTCACGTACCCCGAGGAAACGGCCATAATCGTCGAGGTTGCCGTCGCCAAAAAGGAGGTCGTAGTCGTAGTAGTTGCCAACGAAAAGCAGCCGCCCTACTGGATTATCTCCTAAATCATCACAATGCCAGACTCTAATTTCATCAGTGTTATAGGCTTTCTTATGAGCAGCAAGATATTTTTCTGCGTTCTCTCTTCCGCCTAAGAAAGGCGCAACTTGAGGATGCTTCAACGCTTTACTTACAGAAATTACTCCTGATTCTGAGTTTTTAAGAGCATCATAACCTACAACAAAAACTGATTTTCCATCTTCTTGTTCAAGCAATTTTTGGAATTCATCTTGAGGCATAATGCCTGCTCCGTTGATTAATATCTGTTCTCTTGCTTTTCTGATGTTTGCCGGATTAGAGAAATAATTGTCTACATGAGCATAGACAACAACAGCATTTCCCTGCTTTGTCTTTCCTGTTGCTCTAATGCTTGGTGTTGAATACCATTGATTCCAACCAGCATTTCCTTTCACTCTTGCATCTGCAAGCTCTGACATGAACATTGTTCTGCATCCAGATTTCTGGCAACTCTCAAGAGCATCTGCTAGTTTATCATGGTAAAATTCTTTCACTTCAATAGTTGTTTTCTTCATTTTGAAATGCCTGCGTACATAATATAAGGGAATATTGCTTATATATAAATCTTTTGGTTATTTTGTTATCATATAGTAGTTACATAAAAATAGATACATTTATATACTTATTCTTACTTTTCTTACTAATAAGAATAAAAGGTGAAACTTATGTCATTAGTCGAAATACGAAGCGCAACCATAACTGAAAAAGGACAGATAGCTATTCCAAAAGAGATTAGAGAGATAGAAGGTTTTAGCGAAGGAACGAAAATCGCAATTTTGGCATATGAAGATCATATAGAATTGAGACCTATGAAACAAGTAAATGAAAAAATGTTTACAGCTTATGCAAGCGAAAAATCATTAGCTAAAGATTGGGATAGCAAAGAGGATGAAAAAGCATGGAAGAATTTGTAAAAGGAGATGTAGCAGTCTTACCTTTTCCTTTTTCAGACTTAAGCAAATCAAAGAGAAGACCTGCATTAGTAGTTGCTAAATTAGAAGGAGATGATATAATTTTATGCCAGATAACTAGCGAAGCAAGAGTTGATGATTATTCTATTGTTCTATCTGATAATGATTTTAAAACAGGAAAACTTAATTTAACAAGCCTGATTAGACCAAATAGACTCTTCACTGCCGATAAGTCGATTATAATCTATAAGATTGGTTCTTTAAAAGATTCAAAAATTAAAGAAGTTGAAAAAGAAATTGTAAAAATATTTACAAAATAGTTTTCTTCCCGCCCTTCCTTCTTTTAACTAATGTACCGCTTGCGCTCTTAGAGACAAATCCTCAACTCTTCGCTCACAAATTTCCATTTGTTCGCTCGTCGTTCCATCTCTCAGCCTCGCACCTCTCAAAAGCTTCCGCTTTTGGAGGCTCGGCTGGAGGGAACGAGAACATAACATCATTATGTTCAATCGTTGGCTCGGCACTTCACGTAATTTAACGTTAGTTTTATAAGCAGAAACTTCATATTATAGACTAGAATGGCACAAAAATCATTTTATGTGGACTCGGTTATTTGGCTAAACCTATTTAAGAAAGAAGGAGATCCTACAAAAGGAGTCCCTTACTGGAAAATAGCGAAAGAGTTTATTGAAAAAGTGATGTTCTCAAAAGACGAAGAGATAGTATATTCAGGTTTTGTTTTAAAAGAAATGAAATTTAAACTAGATGAAGATACTTTCAAAGAAAAACAGATGTTCTTTAAAGAAGAAGAAAGAATCAGTTTTGTAAAAGCTACAGAAGAAGATTATGCTTTTGCAAGAAAATTAGAGTCTGATATTAAATATGAAATAAGCTTCTTTGATTGTCTGCATATTGCAATTTGTAAGAGATTAAATTTTATACTAGTAACACGAGATGACCTTTTGATAAAGATTGCAAGAAAGTTTATACAAGCAGATAAACCAGAAAATTTACTTAGCTAACTTATTGATTTTGTCCAAATCAAATTTTTCTTTAGACAACTTCTTTCTAATCTCTCTTATCTCTTTGACAGAATCACCAGTATTTGGGATTGAACCTATCTGCTTTTCTAATATTAATCTCCTAATAGCATCCCTAATGACATCGGATTTATTTGTATAGATCCCTCTTTTGACTAATACATCCAATTCTTTCTCTAATCCTTCAGGCAGTCTAACCTGTGTAACCGACATGGTCATAATACATATGTATTACATCTGTACTATATAAACCTTTCGCTTTATTTAAGGGATTTTTGTGTCATTCTTAGATCTTAAAGTTCTAACATATAAATCAAACTAAAATTTGTGCCGAGCCAACGACTCTTCGCTCACAATATTCTTTGTTCGCTCGTCGCCCCAGCTCTCAAAAGCCCCGCTCTGAAAAACTTTCGTTTTTCGAGGGGTCTTTTGGAGGGGTCGAGAACATAACATCGTTCCAAGTCCGCTTTCAAAAGATTTATATTCTGCTGATAATTAAATGATTGATATGGAGCAACCAAAAACTTATGAGAACTATCCCTGCTGGATTATGCTCATCTCTAATCTTGTTTCAATTGCAATTTATCTTATAGGAGCATATATCATCTATCAATTGGGCATTATTTGGCTGCTGTTTTATTTACTTTATATATTTGGATTAGAAATCCGTTTGATAAAAGGACATTGTGTAAATTGTTATTATTATGGGAAGTTTTGTGCTTTTGGTAAAGGAAAATTAAGTGCTATATTTTTCAAAAAAGGAAGTTCAAAAGCATTTCTCAAAAATAAAATCACCTGGAAAGATATACTTCCTGATTTTTTAGTTTCTATAATCCCATTAATCATAGGTATCATATTATTAATATTGAATTTCAATTGGTTGCTTTTAATCCTAATTGTTTTATTGGTAATACTAACTTCTGTTGGAAATGGTTTTGTTCGAGGCTCCTTGGCCTGTAAATTCTGTAAACAAAGAGAAATTGGCTGCCCAGCAGAACAGTTATTTAATAAAAAAAAGAATGATTTATAAACCAGTTTAATTAACTCTAGCTGTGGCAAAGAAAGAAAATAAAAGAGGAATAAAAAAAGATATTTCTATATTGATCAATGATTTATTTGATGTTTCTGGAACAAAAGGATATAAAAAATTCCTTTTTTTCCTCATAATGATAGATTTGACATGGTTTGCCAGCGTTGTTTCCGATAATTTATTGGGCATGAACCTGCAGGATTACGGAGAATTTGCGTGGATATTGCTTTTTTCATTAGGGATGATAATAATATCAGATGTCAAGAAAATGACGAGCATAAAAAGAAGAGGATTCAGGTCAGATAATTTTGCCAGCCTTGTTACATTCATTATAGGTGTCATGGCATTTGTTGTTGCAGTATTATCTTTGCCTCAGATCAATATGACTTCTCCTGTCATGAGTTCTATCAAAGGGATATTGGCATTGATAGCGATAATATACGTTATCCTTGAAGGATTGATAATAAAGAGTGAATAAGGAAGGGGGTGCAAAAATGGCAGATATATTCGGATTGACCGCATTAGGACAGATGCCAGTTTTATGGCTTGCTTTGTTCCTAGTCTTGGCTGTTTGGGACGCAGTATGGAAAGGAATAGGTTTATGGAAATCAGGAAGGAATAACCAGCTTGCATGGTTTGTATGCATCTTGATATTCAACACAGTAGGGATACTTCCTATAATATACCTTTGCTGGTTCCAGAAAAAGAAAAGGCGTTAACAAGAATTTTCTAGCAAGGATTAATCAAATAAAAGCAAGCTCTTTTTTCAGCTGTTTTGCATTCTTAAAATAAACAGCTTTCATTCCTAACCTTTCAGCAGCTCTGATATTCTTCCTGTTATTGTCAATAAATACACATTCATCTCCTTTCAGTTTCAGCCTTCTCAGAACTTCCAGATATATCTTTTTATCCGGCTTATTGGCATTGAGCATATAAGAGCAGACAAACACATCAAAATTTTTCTTGAAATTATAGATATGATCCAGATATTTTATCCTTTCCCTGATATTTCCAGAAAGCACAGCTATCTTATAGTTTTTCTTTAACCTGAGGGAAATCTTAGCAACATCTCTGTTTAATGTATAAGAGGAATTCCATATCTTTGAGAATTTCTTAGCATCAAAACCTGTTCCTGCAAATTTCTTTGCCTTTTTCCAAAATTCCTTTTTAGTATATCTGCCTAATCTATAATCTTTAGTTATCTTATCTGTCCTTATTATCCCCAATATCTTATTAGGCTTGATATTTGGAAATTCTTTTACCAATCTCTTATAAGCGATTTCTGTTCCTGCAGAAAAATACACTCCTCCTAAATCAAATATTATTGCTTTAATCACACAACAGATAGAACTGGATGACTATATAATATTTTTGTTATAATCCTGATGCATTGAAAAAGCACTAAAGTTCTTCCGCAATCTTTATAAACCTCCTATTAATCCTAATCAATACTTGGCTTTAGAGCCTAACACTATATTATACACTCCGAAAGGAGGGACGATTATTTATGGCAACACTATATGATGTTTATCCTAATGAACATATAGAAAAGATAGCAGAAGAGCTAAAGAAGTTTGATTCTATAAAGCCACCTGTATGGGCGAAATTCGTCAAGACAGGAGTCCACAGGGAAAGGCCTCCAGTAAGATTAGACTGGTGGTATATGAGGGCAGCATCACTCTTAAGGAAAATCTATATTATGGGTCCTATCGGCGTATCAAAATTAAGGACAAAATACGGCGGAAAGCAGAGAAGAGGCCATGATATGCCTATGTTCAAAAAAGGCTCAGGAAACATTATCAGAAAAGTCCTTCAGCAATTAGAAAAAGCAGAATTAGTGAAATACAAGGAAATAGGTTTGCATAAAGGAAGAGTCATAGCTCCAAAAGGAGTAGCAATCTTAGACAAGACAGCGAATGAATTGGCAAAAGCAATGCCCAAGCCAGAGAGAAAGCCAAAGCAAGTTCAGCAGGAAGAAATTGATATAGAAGAATCAGTTTCAGAAGAGAAAATCAAAGAACCAAAGCCAGTCAGAAAGCGGGCTCCAGCAAAGAAAAAACCTGTAGAACCAAAAGCAGAAATAAAACCTGTTGAAAAACAAGTAGAAGCAAAAACAGAAATAAAACCTGCAGAAAAACCAGCAGAGCCAAAAGCAGAATCTAAGCCTGTTGAAAAACCAGCAGAATCAGAATAAATATGGATGATTTAGAAGAGATAAAAAGAAAGAAACTAGAGCAGTACCAAGAGCAATTGCAAAAACAGACAGAAGAGACAGATCAAATTCAAGCAAAAATACTGCAGTTGGAAACTGCAGTAAAATCATTGTTCACAAAAGAAGCATTGCAGAGATACGGAAACCTTAAAGCAGCGTATCCTGAAAAAGCAATTCAGGTCTTGGCTGTGATAGGAAAAGTATTGCAGAGCGAAAAATTGAATAATATAACTGACGAGCAATTGAAAGAATTGCTGAAAACAATAAATCAAGATAAAGAAATCACAATCAAAAGGAAATAAAATGGCAAGATACAAGCATCCAAGCAGAAAGCAAAGATTAGTGAAAATAGGGACACATACTAGATGGGCTCCTTTCTGGACAATCCCAAAAAGGTTTGGAAAAGGAAAAAGGATCCATCCTAGCAGAAACACAGCGATAAAAAGGCATTGGAGAAGAACTAAGTCTGAGGCATAAAAATGGCTGAAAAACAAGAATCAAAAATTGTCCTTGAAAGAGAATATAATGTTCCTCTAAGAAAAGAATGGCTTAAAGCCCCAAGATACAGGAGATCAAAAAAAGCAGTCACAGCCTTAAGGGAATTCTTAGTAAAGCACATGAAGTCCTTAGATAAAGACCCTAGAAATGTAAAAATAGGTACAATACTAAATGAATATGTCTGGAGGCATGGAATAAAGAATCCCCCTCATCATGTCAAGATAGTTGCAAAAAGAGATGACAAAGGAATTGTAACAGCAGAATTATACGAAATAAAAGCTGAAGAAAAGCCTAAAACAGAAAAACCAGCAAAAAAAGCTGAAAAAGAAGCAAAAGAGCAGATAGAAAAGCCTGCAGAAACAAAGCCAGTTAAAAAAACTGAAAAAACAGCAAAAAATCCTGAAAAAAAGGAAGAATAAACCATCATAATTCTAAGATTTCTTTCAAAATAGCAATATTTATATATAAAATAGTACATATTTCACTAATAACTAGCTAAATCCTAGAACAGAGTATATATACTTGGGGCGGACAAGGGTTCAGTTGGATATATTTTATATTCAAAAAACTGAGGTGTTATAATGAGTAGTATTGCCCCGAGAAAAGCATTATTTCTAGGTTTATTTATAATAACAATTGTGTGTCTAAGTTCAATATCTTTTGCTTATCAATCTGACAATAATCCCTTGAGCTCATTCTTCCTTTGGCTTTCAAATGTTTTCAGCAGCAAAAACAAGATTACCGGATATTCTGTTTCTGACTGCGAAAGCATATCTGGAGTCAATCCAGCAGTGCCTGCTGATGCATGCTGTGTTGTGAACGGAGTTTATCTAGACGGAGGATGTGAAGTATATGCTTATACTAAATGTGTTGCAAAGTATGCACTTAAGAATCTTCAAGGAAAAGAAGTTGGACAATCAATCTATTACGCAGCAAGAAGCAGCGTCAGCGTTCCTGCTGACTGTACTGTTTAAAGGAGGTAAAACAAAATGAGGAAAAACATATTTATCGGAATTTTACCAATGTTTCTATTAATAATCTCAAGTCTAAGTGTTTATGCAGGAGGCTATTGCTATATTTATGGTTGCGAAGGTGCAAGTCCAAGGAATGTTGAACCTGAATTTTATAGTGATGGTATGTATTACTGTCTGTGGAATACCTATGATTGGACTACTAGCGAATATTGTCAATACCCTGGTGAGTGGTCATTCCAGGGCCCTGAACCTTACTATTGCTATGGTTGTACTAGATCAGGAATTTGTTACGAATGCGATGAAACTTATGGTTGGACCCCAGTATGCCAAGGCTATTGTGATGCTTCTATGTATTTAAGTGGATTTGGAGGAGGTCCTCCTCCTGCGATGTGTGGAAATTACATGGTTGAAGGTTCTGAACAATGCGATGATGGAAATACTCAAACAGAAGCATGCGGAGATTACATGACGCAAAGCGGAGTATACTGCAGTTCTGACTGTCAAATGCAACTATATCTGTTAGAGTCATGCGATGATGGAACAGAAACATGCGGCGATTCCATAAGGCAGAGTGGAACATACTGCAATTCTGGCTGTACGGGAACAATATCTTTGAATGAACAATGCGATGATGGAAATACTCAAACAGAAAGGTGCGGCGATTCCATAAGGCAGAGTGGAACATACTGCAATTCTGGCTGTACAGGAACAATCTCTTTGAATGAACAATGCGATGATGGTAATACCGTAACTGAAACAGCCACATGTGGAAATGGAATAAAAGAAAGCGGTACATACTGCAGCGCTACATGCTCGCAGCAGGTTGTTTTATCTGAACAATGCGATGATAGCAACACAATCAACGGAGACGGCTGCAGTTCAACCTGCCAGACAGAACCTATGCCGGGTTCAGGTACTTTAGGAGACCCATATCAAATACGAGCTTGCCCACATCTTCAACAAATAAAAAATAATCTAGCTGCGCATTATATCTTAATGAACAACATTGATTGTTCTGATACAAGAACTTGGAACTGGAATGGCGCGAGATATCTTGGATTTATACCCGTCTATGATGGAAGCACTATGTCTAATTTTAAGTTTTCTGGTTCTTTAGATGGTCAAGGACATAAAATAACAAATCTTTATATCAATAATCCAGGCGGAAGAGGAGGTTTGTTTAATTTTATAGAAAATGCCACTATTACTAATTTAGGCTTAGAAAATGTAGATATTTATGGAAGAGAATACGTAGGGGCATTGGCAGGATATGCATATAACTCTAAAATCTCTTATGTTTATTCAACAGGATTCATTAATACCACTGATCAATATATAGGAGGACTAGTGGGCACTACAGACAGATCCAACATTACGAATTCATATTCTAATTGTAATGTTTATAACAGCGCGGATAGAGATGGTCTTAGCCGAGCAGGAGGATTAGTAGGGATAGCCTATATGAATACTAATATTAAGAATTCGTATTCAACAGGAAATGTCACTGGAGGGGGCCAGATGGGGGGATTTTTAGGATATAATGCCAACTCCTTTCCATTAATCAACTGTTATTCTACTGGAAAAGTTACTTTTTTACCTGGAAAATATTATTGGGCTATCGGAGGATTTGTAGGGTATGCCGGTTGCACTGGTGGATTGTTTTCTAATTGTTTTTGGAATACAGAAACTTCTGGCAGAACTAATGGAGTAGACGAGTGTGGTGCTCTATCATCAGTACAAGGAAAAACAACTGCGCAAATGAAACAGCAAGCTACTTATGCTGGCTGGGATTTCACAAACGTGTGGAGCATCAATGAAGGAGTAAGCTACCCTTCTTTGCGGGCGCTTCTTCCTCCTTGTGCAGACACTGACGGAGACGGATATTTAGGAACGCCTACAGGATGTGGAACAGACTGCAATGACAACAACGCAGCAATCAAGCCAGGCGCAACAGAAGTCTGCGATAATGTAGACAATAATTGTAATGGACAGATTGACGAAAGTTTGACTCAATCTTGCGGTTCAGGAGCATGCGCTGGAACACAAACATGCTCAGCAGGAACATGGGGAGCTTGCAGTTCACAAGGACAAGATGCAGGAATCTGTGCAAAATGTGATGCAGCAGGAACACCAATCTATGATGCAACACAAAATACCGATTGCTCAGCAACAACCTGTCCAGCAGATGGATGCGGAGCAGGAAGCTGTGGAACACATGTGTGGGGAGATTATCCAACATCAGTTCCAAATACTTGCTCAGGATTAAACACATGCACTCAAAATACATGCACAGCAACTTGCATTGACTCAGATAATGATGGATGGGGCGAGCAGTGCGGAGATAATTGTCCAACAACTTACAATCCAGACCAAATAAATACTGACAGCGATAGCTTAGGAGATGTGTGTGACATCTGCCCAGGAAATTCAGCTAACACGTGCGATCCAAATGGAGATGCAAGTGCAACAATTGGTCCAGCAGGAGGAACAGTAGCGTCTGCAAACGGAAAAGTAAGCATAACAATACCTCCAGGAGCATTAAGCATGCCAACAACGATAACACTCATCAGTGGAAGTAGCAACTTTGCTGTAAGAAGGCCTAATGGAAACGCATGGATATTGACACATTATGACTTCCTGCCAATTGGAATACAATTCAGCCAGCCAGTAACAATCACTCTCGGATATGATCAAACGTATGACGGAAAAACAATGAAAGAATGCGGACAGCCAGGAAGCCAGGAAGATAGGGTAGATATATTATACAATGATCCAGTGCAAGGCTGGATTGCGCAAAACGCTGCAAAAGATTGTGTAAACAACAAACTGACTTTATCAATTAATCACTTTTCAACATATGAAGCTGTAGCTCCAGTTGATGATGACTTAGATGGTTATCCTTCTGATTGGGATGGAGTAATTGACTGTGATGATAACAATGCAGCAGTAAATCCAGGAGCAACAGAAGTATGCAACTTCATTGATGATAATTGTGATGGATTAATCGATGAAGGATTTGACTTAGACAATGATGGATATAAGACATGCGAAAATGACTGCGATGATTCAAATCCTCTAGTAAATCCTGCAGCGCAAGAAACATGCGATGGAATAGACAACAACTGCGATGCAAAAGTTGACTTTGTATCATACACAGGAGACTTAGACAACAGCTGTGGAGCAGATAGTTGTGAAGGAACAGACACATTCTTCAACTATTATTGCAATGAAGGAACTGGCTGCGCAACTGACTTGCAGACACAAGACAATGATAATGACGGATTTAATGGATTATGCACTGACTGCAATGACAATTCTGCAGGAACATATCCAAATGCACAGGAAACATGCCCAGATAATGGCGTAGATAACAACTGCGATGGCCAGGCAACATTTGACTGCAGCGCAGCATGCGATAATGACTTAGATGGATGGTGGGACAGCTCAGTATGGTATTGCTTCTTTGGAAGCGATTGCAATGATGCAAATGCAAACATAAATCCAGATGCTCCAGAAACATGCGATGGAATAGACAATAACTGCGATGACAATTCAGGATATTGGATTGGACCAGGACAGACAACTGCAAAATGGGATGCTAATCCAAACACAGGAATTGACAACAGGGACGCAGACAATGATGGATTCAATGAATGCACTGGCGCAGACAAATGCTTTGGGACAGTACTTCCAGGAACAGCTCCAACAGACTCATTGAAGCCAAATAACAAAGGAGGAAGCAGCACTTGGATGGGATGCAGCTGTGACCAGATACTTGAATGCAAGCCAGGAGCAGACACAGGAGAATACAAATATGGATGCACTCCAGGAACAATAAATGTCTGGACAAAACAAAATGGATGGGCTCCATTATGCCAGGAACTTACACCATGGGGAACATTGGTTGTCAAAGGAGGCTCTCCAGAGCCAGCTACTTTGGATACAGACAATGACGGCATGCCTGACACATTAGACCCAGATGATGACAATGATGGAATACCTGACCAGCTTGATTCAGAGCCAAAATCAGCAGCAACAGCAGGAATGGAAGGAACAGGATCTCCAGACTGGTGGTGCCAGCAGAATCCAGGCAAGTGCTAAATAACTTTTTTCTTTTTTTCTCTTAATTTTTTGATTTTTCAAAATAGCAATATTTATATATCAAATAGTGTATATTTTCTACATTAACTAGATATCAGGGGAATAATTCTATGGGCGGCCTTGGTAAAAGGTTAATAAGCAGTCATATTCACAAAAACATAAGGGGTGTTTAGATGAACAGCATAAAAAATAAAAAATTATTTCTGAGTTTAGTCTTTTTATCGGTTTTATGCATCAGCTTAATAGCTGTTGCTTATGCTGCTTCAACACCTTCTGCTCAAACTAGCGAAAGCTCTCTTTGGAATTGGATAAAAAGTTTTT
>Ga0315289_10013421_pt1 | contig 11474 bp, 8 predicted proteins | sample YL17G11_40_MG_FD_203452 | JGI IMG/M metagenome (GOLD analysis project Ga0315289, IMG submission 203452) | Sediment microbial communities from Yellowstone Lake, YNP, Wyoming, USA - YL17G11_40 | ecosystem: Environmental > Aquatic > Freshwater > Lake > Sediment | place: USA: Wyoming | collected... | reverse complement strand
TTATTAAAGATATCCCCCTTCTTTACCTGGACAATAATGGTGATGCGATTTGCCCCACCAAAGAGACCGCGAAACTTATTGTGCACCTTGATGTATTCGTGGCCCTGAGGCAGGAGATCATCAAAGATTGTGGCAATCTTTAGGTGAGCAACTTCATAGACGAAGAAAAGCGTTATGAGCAGAAGAATACCTAAGACTACATTCCTCCTCCGGATGCAAAATTCGGCAAACCTTTCCATATATATCTCTCTCCTCTAAAATTCTGGCATTGTGGGTATCTTAAACTTATGGTTAGTTTTTTGCTTCATTGCCTGGCTTATCCAAAGAAAAACTAAAAGAGTGAACTGTACTTTAAGACTCCAAAAAAGTGCATCATCCAGGGAACAAGGAAACTTCCAGATTTCCTGTACGCATAGGCAAATAGCATACCCAGCGTGGTAAAGAGAGCAATAAAAATAATTATTCCACCCACTGGCAAAGTCCAGGTACCCCATACGGTGAGGTAGAAAAATCCATAAAGAACTGAGGATAAAAGGAGAGCTGTCCACAGTCTTTTAAACGAACTGGCCAGTGTTCTAAAAAGGTATCCTCGGAAAAATAACTCAGTAGAAAAGGTGTGAAAGAAGGCAAGGATAATAGCGGTTGGCCGTCTGGGGTCAAAACCACCTGGGTTGCTAAACCCTATACACACTCCCACACTTAAAGAGATAAGGGCCCACTTTATGGATAACTTCCAGCCCAACACCGAGATGATTTTTTTCCCGGTCAACCATGGGACTGCAACAGCGAGGATTACCATGAGTGCCCTTCTTCCGTACAGCCAGAAAGAAGAGGGTTCATGGAGGCTCTCAGCTTTACCCAAGCCTAAGACGATGCTCATGAGAAATGATAGAACCAAAAGGAGGATATACGCTTCCAAGGCGAGAGAGATATCTTTTCTCATCTTCTTTTTTTAACAGCTGAGCAGGGTTGGTGCGAGCATACACTTATTTGTAAATAAATGTCAATCAGAAATCTGGCCACCCATGGCTAGTTCGGTTTTTCTTCTCTTTTGATTTGAAATGTATTATTATCGTGCGCATAGTTCATACCTACACTCTCTGAGGAGGAATACCATGACGCAACCTGAAAGAAGGAACTTTTTCAAACAAACCATAAAATGGGGAGGGGCGCTCACTCTCTTCACCGTTTTGAACTCCCCTAGAGTTGTATGGGTTGCTGGCCCTGGAAATCCTCTGCAAACTATAAAAGAAAATACCTTCTTGCAGAGGGATGATTTGGCGGATGCCCTCAAATCCCTCTACATGACCTATGATTCCACTTCCCCTTATCCCCATAAATTCAATGATGTTATCTCTAAAGGTCAATTAGAGTGTCTTGAATTTTTTATCTCCAAGGGAATGGATAAAGAGTATGTAGCGCACTACATTGCTGTCATGGCTCCTGTGCTCCAGAATATCAAGCAGGGGGTAGAAAAAGAGGGGCCCGAAAAATCCCTCTACGGTCTATTTGAAGACACCAGTGCCTACCAGTTATTCGAGCGGATCGAGGAAAAGCCAGGGGAGCGCTCTTTCCCCTGCCCCTACAAGAGAGCCCTTGAAAATTGCAAAAAGTGGCTGCCTAACCGATTCACCATGGAATGGAAAGACGTGTGCAACAAGTGGTGTATCCCCACCTGGCAAGGCTTTGTCAAAGTGATAGGGGTCAACATAGCTGTTCAACCTGGCGAAATATGCATCGTAAAATTAGCTTAACTGAGTGCCATAGGAGGAATATGCATGAATAGCAACAGTAAAAGATCAGAGAAAATAACTAACGCATTAAAGACGGGTGATGATATATCACGCAGGAATTTTGCCCAGAAGTTGCTTTCGATCGCTACTCTTTCCTCTCTCGCCATAGCCAGTGTGCCTGAAGCTGCCCTAGCCTGGCTCGATGGCGGCTTTGCTCAAAGAGAAGATCTCGCAGATGCCCTCAAGGTACTTGTTAAGACCTACAGTGATACGAGGCCCTATCCTCACAAGTTCAATGATGCCCTGGTGAAGATGCACCTGAGGAACCTCGATTTTGCTGTGAGAAAAGGGCTCTGGAAGGAGCGGGCAGAACATTATGTATGGACCCTGGGGGTGGTTGTAGACAGGCACATCAAAAAGGGTATAGAGATGTTTGGAAAGGAGGCGTTCCTCTGGGGAAACTTCGAACGGACGAGCTGTTCCTATCAGCTCTACGAGCACATTAACATCAAGGAAGGTGAGCGTTCTTTCTCTTGCCCGTTCAAGCCGATCCTTGACCAGATACAGAAAACTATCGGTACCTACAAGATTACTTGGGACGATGTGCACAATAAATGGTGCATACCTGTCTGGTCGGGCTTTGCAAATAATGTAGGTGTGGAGATAAAGGTTGAACCAGGTGAAGTCTGCAGGGTTAAAGTGGTGTAAGGTATCGGTTCAGGAAGTACCTTACTGGTTGCAGGTTTACCTGCTCTTGCTGGATGGGATCTACAAGATATTTTTTGCCTATAAAACAGCGAATACTACCTAATCATAGTAAGGAAAAAAGATTGGGATATGGCGTATCCTTTCTCCTTATAGACTAAAATGTTATACATTTCCTTACCTAAATACTAAGATGAGAATTATATCAGGGGGTGGTTATGATCTATGATGTTATCATTGTAGGGGCAGGATCTAATGGGTCTACTGCTGCATATTTTTTAGCCAAGAAGGGTTTTAAAACCCTGCTCATAGAATTGAGTAAGGTCCCGGGTGAGAAATGTCATGCTGCCACAGAATATGCACCGGGGATCATATTTAAAAATAGACCTGAGTTGGTTGAGGTGATGCTCGGGGTGATCAAGAAAATACCCCACCTGCATCCCGGTGATCTTGGTAGAGGGGGGTTCTACTACTATGTAAACAAGGAAAACAGGGTGGTCTTCAAAACTTTTGCCGAGGCACCAGGTGATACCTGGAAAGAGACCTATGGGGTGAATAATCAGGATTTTGTAAGGGAACTCTCTCACGAGGCGGTCAAGGCTGGCGCTGAGCTAAGGACAGAAACTGCGGTTACTGATGTAATCCGCGTAGGTGACGTAATTAAAGGTGTTGTGACTGAAAAGGGGGAAAAGATCAGTGCAAAACTTACCCTTGCTGCAGATGGAAGGATCTCCACCATTGCCAAAAAGGCTGGCTTGCTCAAGAAATGGGATATAAACCGCAGCTGGTACCACTATGGTGAAGCCTGGAAATTCCGATCAGAAGAAGAGATGTTTGAATACGTTGATTACGCACGCCACATATTTTTCGGTTCCACACTGACACCTCCGTACCCATGGGGTGCCTGCACTCTTTCCTTACGACCAGGGGGCATTGTTACGGTTAATGCGCCAACCAGCTGGACATCATTAGGTACTATGCTGGGAGCCAAGCAGAACTCCAGAAATGTGTACATCCAAAATCTCTATAAAGTAAAGGAAGTAAAGAGGATGCTCAGGCCCTGTGAAGGCTTCCCCAGTAAACCCTTTCAAAGACAATCCTGTTTCATGCCTGGCCCTCCCTTAAAGAAGCCCTATATGGCCGGCCTGATTGTCTGCGGCGATGCAGGTGCGGTAGGAGGTTTATGTGGAGCTGGTCACCTTGCTGCACGATATGTCACACCATTGCTGGAAAGGGGAGATGTATCCGAGGACGCCCTATCTGGATTCACCGAGGCCCGATTCCGATGGCGGATTGATAGTGAAAAGATCAAATCAGATACCACCTTTGAACTCTCCGAATTGAGTCCCACTCGGCTCATGCACTGGAGTACCGGGGCAGGGTTTATTGAACAGTACAAATGTACTATTGATGAGATGGTAGAGAATATGCGTCTCGGTGCTTCACCCCTTATTCTCGGTGCACCTAATCCCGAAAAATATGGGGAATTTGGATATATCGAGTTGGGTGCCTGGATCATCGCTACCAAGATAAACTACCTCATGAGTATGTATGGCACCTTCCTTCAGAATCCTAAGATGTTTCCACTTATTGTTAAGTGGATTCAGAAGAATCAAGAATCCTTTAACCAGAACAAGGTTTTTGATCATCCGTTTTAAGGAGGGATACAACGTGAGTAAATGGATTCCGGTACCTGAAAACTTTATTGAAGTAGATCCTGAAAAATGCACTGGGTGCGGCAATTGCATCGTTGTATGTGGTGGGCAGGTATTCGAGATGAAGGGGGAAAAGGCCATTGTTACCCATATGGAACAGTGTCTGGAATGCGGTAATTGCGAAGTTGCTTGTCTGTCTGATGCTCTAAGATTTCATGTGCCAAAGGGTGGGACAGGAATTGTCTACACCTGTGGTTAAAACAGGAGAGGACTCTCTCTAATCTCTGCAATACTTGAGTCTTAGACAAAAGGAGATGGCTAGTGCCAGCTAAAATTTCTAACGAAAAGTGCATACGATGTGGAATTTGTATCGACGAATGCCCCCCGGGAGCGATTTACTACGAGGAAAACAATACTATTCAAATTATTGATGAGCACTGCAATGGTTGCGGATTATGCATTTCTATCTGCATCACAGAGGCTATTTCACTCTAAGCTATGAAATTGCCGAGGTATCAACTGACCATTATAATGACTAACTGCGGTCTGGTTCCTCTAAAAAGAGCCTCCACCTAACCCTGTTTTAAAGCTGTCAAACCACGTTTTTACGGAGGGGAAGGTGTCTCAAAAATACAATCTAATTGTTATCGGCGCTGGACCTGCAGGTTTAATGGCTTCCTGGAAGGCAGCAGAAAAGGGATTAAAAGTACTCGTTGTGGAAAAAAAGAACCATATCTGTGAGGTTCTCAGGACAACGGGTAATGTTTTTCGTAATCTGAATCCCATAAATGGTGAATATCTCACCATTAACAAAGGAAAGGATAGTGCGATAGTTCATTTTCACAACAGTAATTTCGATCTGGAATATTCCGGTCAGTTGATGGACTGTTATGATTCTTATTCTTTTTCTAACTCTGGTTACTGTATGCGAACAACCAGGAAAGATCGTCCCCACGCATATGCCTTTAGCGTAAAAACCCTCTTTCAGGATTTAAAGAATAAAGCAGGGGGATTAGGAGCCACTTTCCTGACTGGCACCATAGCTATGAGAGCAGAGAAATCAGGACATGGGGCTCGGGTTCAAGTGAAAAAAGGAAGCACGGTTTCCTGGCTGGAGGCAGATCGGGTAATATCTGCCGATGGACTGCAATCGAGAATAGCTGAGGCCATGGGCTTGAACAAGGATCGTGAATTCTATGTGAAGGGGCCTTGCTTTGAAACCACTTTTGAGGAAGTAGAATTTCCATATCCAGTCGGATCTTCATCTATACGGGGAAAAGGGATGACCGGAGGAAGAGATGGTTTTATTTTCCTTTATCCAAGTGTGGAAGGGGAAAATGCATACCGGGTGATGGTCCAGACAAAATTCCCTGCACATCAGGGCCTAAAGATCATCGAATATTTTACCCAAGAGAGCATCTTTGCCTCTTGGTTTAAAAATGCTAAACCGATCAGCCGTTCAGCAGCAATGGTGACCCTTCGATCAGCAATCGTTACCCCCTCTATTGATAATGTGCTTTTTATTGGAGATGCCGCTGCCTATGGTGAAACGCTCGTTGCTGGTGCCATGAGATGTGGGTATCATGCGGCTGATGCTGTTTATAAAGAGATCTCTGGTGAAAAGGGTTTTGAAGAGTACCAAGACTTCTGGACCTCAAATTTTGAATATGTCAAAGATCCCATGAAGCAGGCCGACTATACCAAGCTGCTCCTTCTCTATGGATATTTGACTGAGGATGAGCTTGATTTCCTTTTTAAATTAGCTGAAGAAAAAGGACCTATAGAACAAAGCGGAGATACCGCCCCTTTAAATGAGTATACCAGGGCTCACCGTTTAATAGATTATTTTATGAGTTTCCCGCAAGTAAAGGGTGAGCTTCTCGATAAATTAAAAGTGGTAAAAGATGCGAACATGCAAACCACGAGTGAGAAGAGAAAGTGGAAAGGAGGGTAATTGTATGCCTAAGTTAAACTTGGAAGTGAATCTATCTCGAAATTCAAGGATTCTAATCTAACCTCTCTTGAATTGGACAGCTAAAAAGGGGGAAAGGAGGAGATAAATATGAAAGTTGATATCAACAATTTCGATATTGGCCAAATGATCTTTAACAGACTTCAAGACGTCTTCGGAGAATTTAAAGAGGTAGAACCTAAAAGTATCACAAAAAGCGATATCGGTGGGGCTAAAAGATACATCGCCGGTAAGAAAACAAAAAAACCCTTTGAATTCTTAATGGTCACTAAGATATTTGACGTCAAAATTAGGAACCTCAGAAATAGAGAGCAACTGGACCTCAGTAATTCCTTTGTCACCCTTCTTATGCCTGATGATTCTCTTCCACTGCCCATCTACGCTGCCGATATTGATGTACACAAGGGAAAGTATGTCCACGTGATCACCGATCTGATCCCGTTATCTAAGAAGCAAGAATACCTGAATAAGTATGACACCCCTTTAAAACACCTCAAGAACAAATATAAAGATTTGCCCGGAATGGTCCTCAAGACCCCTGAAGAGATTTACCGGGTCTTCCCCATGATGAAACAATTTGAGGCCTTCTCTTCAAGTGGGAAAATATTCGGAAATATTCCTATCGAATATGCATCTCAAATAATAGACCTCATAGAAGAGTATCTCGATCTCTACTGTTCATTCGTTAAGGAGAGTGAAAAGGTGGAGATCCTTAAGAGAGAAGAGATAAGAAAAGAGGCTGTTGAAACAAAGAACAACTTTAAGAAGATGATGGCTCAGATGGACTTTAGTGATGATATGCCCGCTCAACCTAAACAGGGATAAGGTCCTTACCTCAGGTTATCACATGAGGTTTTGTAGCAGTAATAAGAATTCTCTGTTCCTGTAGGTCTAAAAATCTCCTCTTTTTAGAGTAAAGATCCCTTTAGTCCTCTTTCCCGGATGCTTTTACCCTGGTCACGAATCCCGGCTTGAAAATCGCAATTAAACTGGGGACCAAGAATAGAGCCCCGAGCATGTTTAAGAAGAGAAGGACTGCCAGCAGAGCACCCATCTGCGCCTGAAATTTAAGGTTGGAGAAGATCCAGAAAATAAGACCAACCGTAAGGGTGGTGGCAATCATTACGATTGACTTTCCATTACTCTTTAATGTGTTCACTAACGCCTCATTCACATCATCTGTTCTCTTTTTTTCCTCCAATAAACGGGAGAGGAAATATATCCCATAGTCTACTCCCAATCCTACCCCAATCGAAGAGACCGGATAGGTGCTGACTGTGAGCCCAACCTGGTAGATCCCCATCAGGGCAAAAGTTACCAGATTAGAGATACACAAGGGGATGGTCAAAATCAATCCGGCTGCAATGGAGCGGTATTGAATCATCACACAAACTAAGACACCTCCCAATGCTAACACCAGATTCCATATCTGAGATTGGTTTATCACCTCATTTACTGCTGCCTGAACCCCAATCGCACCTCCAGCCAGACTATAGTGGACACCCTTCACCTTCCTCTCCAGATCAGAATGGTTAGTGATGAACTCTTTAACCTTTCCCATGACCAGTTGTATCGTTTCACCTGTCTTGTCCCGGCAGAAGATAACGATGTTGGTGAACCGTTCCTCGCCATCAACAAATTTGTCAATATCCCCTGGTTCCACCATGTGAACGGTTCCCCTAAAATTGTACAAGAGTTCTTCATCAGAGATGGGAAAGAAGTACCAGTTTGGATTTCCCTCCTTCATAATGTACTGCGTGCCATGAAAGGCATCAACAATAGACTGGGTAAACATCACCCTCCCGGTTTCGATAAAAGCATCTCTCATGAATCTCTGAAACTTATAAATTTCTCGTAAGACATCGGGGTTGTTTATTGCTTCGTCTCCCTGCCCTTCAATTAACACATAGAGAGGACAGAGCACTGGCATGGCAAAGCTGATCCGTAAGGAATCAATATTATACCGGTGAAAAGGCCAGAGCAGGGTTGATCCAGGGATCATATCTCCTACAATTAACCGTTCCGAATAGATTGCTCCCCAGATAACAATGAGGATGCTGACCGTAACTACCACCCATTTCCCTTTTGCTACAATCCAGTTCCCCAGCTTGGGGAGACCTCTGTCCAGGAGCGACAATCTCTTCTTTTTCTTCTCCATCTCTTCTAACTGTGAGGCGAGCCGCTTTGATTCAGGCAGATAGGAGAGGATAAGGGGTGTGAGAATTAAGGCGAGTATTGTAGTAGCAATGGACCAGAAGGCACATGAGATCGCAATCTTTTGCAGAATAGGAATCGGTGCAACGGCAACCAGGGCAATCCCCAGACAGTCAGTTACAATCGAGGTTAGACCAGGGATAAACATGGAAGAAATAATAATCTGGCTTGACTCCTTTATGTTTCTACCTGCACTGTACTCTTCGAGGAAGCGGGCACAGAGTTGCATGGAGTGCCGCGCGGTCATAAGAGAGATCAGGAACGGGAGTACCAGGACGAGGGGGTCAAGGTTGTAACCCATGAAAGACATGAAGCCCAAACCCCAGATGCTACTCACAGCTGCGGTCACGATGGGGACGATTACCCCTCTCTTTGACCTGAAGTAAAGGTAGAGGATAACGAAGATAATGATCACCGTAACCGTAAGGATGATATTGACTCCTCGGATACTCTCCCTCACGTACCCATAGTGCATGGGCTCTCCGGCGATACAGACGAGGTTGTTCTCATCCTCTGTCTCCTTCCTGATCCGCTGGAGTTCTTGAAAGACAACCTTGTAATCAATCTCCTCATCAAAGAAGTCAGCGGTGATCATTGCCTTCTTACTGTCAAAGGAAACAAACGGCCCGTAACACATCTCATTTCCGTAGATGGCAAATCTGAAGGCCTTCATCTCCGCATCAGTCTCAGGGATCTGCTTCATTAGCGGAACAATCCGGTACCCCTGTGCATCCAGTACGATCCTCTTCATCTTCGAGGCAGCAATGGACATCACCTTGAACCTGTCAACCCCTGGGATTTTATAGAGCTCATCCGTAATATGGTTTATCTTCTCAAGGGTGGTCTTATTAAAGATGTCCCCTTTCTTCACCTGAACAATAATGGTTACATGATTTGCACCGCCGAAGAGATGGCGGAACCTGTTGTGAACTTTAATGTATTCGTGTCCCTGTGGCAGGAGGTCGTCAAAAACCGTGGTAACCTTCAGACGGGAAACTCCATAGGCAAAGAAAAGGGTGATGAGGAGAATAATACCGAGGACTATATTTCTCCTCTTTATGCACAACTCAGCAAATCTCTCCATATCCTGTCTCCTGTAAAATGTTGGTAAAAGTTAGAAAAGCGCATTGTGAGATTAGTGCCTTAACCGATGAGATGGGATTTTTATAAATAGATTACCCCCGCCTTATAGGTTTCGGGTATAAATTTATTAAATGGTTTTAAAATATGTCAAGGATATTCTTATAGGTACTCAAATTTTTTCTCACCAACGGACTTATATCTTATGTTATAAATTATACTTGCTGTGGAGGCTAAGGGATGTCTTTAGAGAGGTTCAAAGAAAAGGTAAAAGAGATTGTGGGCTCGAAGTGGGTTTTTGCAGATCCTATTGATAGGTATCCCTACGCTCGGGATATTGTTACTGATGGGTTGAAGCGCTACACAGAAATGCTTCCAGAGTTTGTCGTGCTCCCTGGTACTACCCAAGAGATACAGCAGATCGTCGTCCTTGCCAATGAATTAAAGGTGCCCCTTTATATCATCGGGGGAGGGAGCACTCTGCTGGTGGGGAGTCTACCAGCGAAGAAAGGGGTCACACTCGATTTTAAACGGATGCAGGGGGTTGAGATAGATTATGAAAACCTCACGGTCACGGTAGAGCCGGGGGTCTGGGCACTCCCCTTATCAGGAGAGTTTAAGAAGATCACAAAGGAGAAAAATTTTTCTTACCGTCCTTACTTTGGGGGCGGACCTGGGCCATCTTCTCACAATGCAACAAACTTCTTCACCGGCCAGAACAAACTCGCTGGCTATAAATACTCTATGGGCATTTACTGCGTCAATGGAATGGAGATGGTCTTGCCTGATGGCTCCCTCCTGAAAACCTCTGCCATGGCTGGAGAGAGAAAATTAAGCTTCTGGGCACATGGTCCAGGACCTGATTTAACCTATCTCCCTTTCTTTTCCAATGCTGCGTATGGAATTGTAACCAAGATAGTCTGGAAACTTTTCCCCATTCCTGATAACTACATTACTCTCTGGGCATATTACTGCGACTTTAAAACCCCGCTCAAGGCAGTAAGGGAGCTTATGCGCCGGGAGATCGGGAAGGGGCTCTGTGTGATTGATTGTTGGACTCAATCTGCATACTCCTCAGAATCCATTGAAGAGAGCAGAATCCTCGCTAAAGTTGCTCCAAAGATATTTTTAGGATTGAGTATCGAGGGTACTGAACGGATGATTTCTTATCAAAAGAAAATAGCCAGTCAGATAATTACTGAAACTGGTGGGAGGATTGCACCACCGGAACTCGCAGAGGTCTATAGAGGGCATGAGGTAAATTCAGCAGGCTGGCAGCAGAGCAACAGTCCCCGCATCCTCAAACATTTAGGCCGTACCGCAGCAGCAGGGACCTATCTGGCTGTCAACGAGTATGAAGAGTTTGATGACAGGATGTTGCAAATCCTGAAGGAGATGGAAGGAGAGCTGGATGGCTACTGGAATCACCCTGAGCCTGGATTCGGAGAATATGCAGGCGGACCTCAAACTTACCTCTGCCAGTTCGGGCATACGAATAATGCCGTTGAATACATCTTTGCCTGGGACCACCGCTCTTTCAAAAATACTCAGGCAATGGTTAAAATACTGACTAAAATCAAGGAAGTCCCTGTCATAATGGGTGCTGGCCCCCTGGTTTTGGGAAGAGATCCCTCAGTACCCCAGATCATGCCAAACAGCTACAAGCTGGCGCGAAAACTCAAAACCTTACTCGACCCAGAAAATATTATGGCACCGGGGATCGGGTTTCTGGAGTAAGCTGAGAAAAACATGCTATGTTCACAATCGTGAACATATGTTTTCGTTTCTAAACAAAACTAAGCAATGCCATCGAGATAGCTAAACTTGCAGAGAGGTTTTCTCAGTAGGCTCAATCGTTACTGCCGAGAAGTTAAGGAAAGGTCGTGAATGTTACCCCCCCTCTTGCTCGTTACCGATTGACGGGTTCAGGGCGTTTATGGAGGTTGGGAGAGTATAGGTGAAATAGGGGAGAAACAAACGGGCGCTGACCCAATACTGTTCGGCATACTTCTTGATTTTGAGTATGTTATATAAGTAATTGATATTACTTACGAATAAATATTTCTAGACATCCTCTCTTCGTTGTGGCATTATGCGTCCATGAGCCATAAGCCA
>Ga0315289_10013420_pt1 | contig 11475 bp, 8 predicted proteins | sample YL17G11_40_MG_FD_203452 | JGI IMG/M metagenome (GOLD analysis project Ga0315289, IMG submission 203452) | Sediment microbial communities from Yellowstone Lake, YNP, Wyoming, USA - YL17G11_40 | ecosystem: Environmental > Aquatic > Freshwater > Lake > Sediment | place: USA: Wyoming | collected... | reverse complement strand
CGGAAGAACGGTGACGTGAACTTTCTTGTGCCTCTTAGTCTCAGAGAACTGTTCAAGAAATTCCGCAAGGGCAGGATAATAGGATTCCTCACGGGCATCGCCACGTTTGGTGATGGATGCTACTTTGTTGATGTACGTTTCGATCATTCTCTATCCGCCACTGGAATCGAAGTCACTCGAAACGGGCAGTTGCACAGAACGTTTTCAGGCTTTCGCATTGGCGTTTGTCACCTATATTCCTCATCACCAAAATCGTTTTTTTTCGCTGGCACTTTCCACTCGGTTACTCTTTCCATCGCGATTGAAGTGATGGGAAATATACGAAATTCTCAGCTTACTCTCGGCGGTCATTCTTGCTTCTGGCATCGTCTCAATCTAAGCAAACAATGATCGTTGATTCGACAAATGGTCCCTCAGCAAAAGGGGTCGTGTTTGATAGAACCCGGATAACTGCCGCTCGAATGGGTCGAGCAATTGGCTTGGCGATAGTCGCTTCTTGGGAAAGAACGAGATCAGATACTTGCGAGCGTGACCATAACTGCTGTTTACATTCAGAGGATTCTTCATCATGCGTTCCAGTAACGGCAAGAACTTTTGCGCAACCTTTGTCCTCGACTTGTTTGTTGAGACGGAATCGAGGCAGTGCGACGACAGGCCGACCAATAAGTCAATAAGTTGAATAAAGTTGGACTCGATTCGCCCGTCCGGTTCTCGGTGATCTGAATTGATGAATTCGATTTGGCGATTGGCGAAATGGATGCGTTTAGATTGTTCTTCAATAGAATAGATACAATGCCAAGGAAAATACTCGTGCTTTGATTGATCGCCCTTGTCGTGAAATAGGTTCAAGACTGTCAAGTTGCGGTTTGGGAAGCAGGTGTTGATTCCGTGGAGGACACAACTTCGAAAGAATCGGTTGTAAATGTTGCCGAACTGCTCATTGCCAAAGGCTGGTAGATGAAGTCTGGTTAGATTCAATCCCAGAATATCAAACTAAAGCGATCTCTCTTGCTTGTCCCTCAATACGATATCGATCCATTTCTCCGCAAGCCAGCGCTTAGTTGTTTTGTCAAGATCGTGGCATTTAATCTCCGAATCGCACGGCATTCGTCTGCGTGGAGCGAGCAACTTTTCGAGTAATTGCTCCTTCTTCCGCTTTGGGATAATGAGAATGGCCAAGTAAAGCCAGGTCTCGTCAAACCGGTTTGTAATGTCTTTGATCTCATCGGCAAAGATTTCGATTTCGGTAGCTCGTCGCTGAGGTTCGGTAGTGTCAAAAAGGTCGATATTGTACACCTCATCGTTGGGACTTCACTTCTTTAGGTTTGCCCTCCCGGAGAAGTCACTAAGGGCACGGCATTGCACATAACGCCTTGGCAAACACCGGCGTTCTTTTTGCCGCTATCAAATGACCCATTTTCTCGTGGCAAAAACAATGGAGCGACCACAACTATCCTTTATCGTAAGAGGGAGCGTCGGAGTGCCGTTTGGTGCTTCGGTTAGATCTTGTCAATCGAAATCATCTTTGGCAGCTTGAGGACCTCTGACAAAAACTGCCTGAGAGTGTCAGCGAAAGTCTGTTGACGCATCATGTTGAGTTCTTTCTCGAGGTAGCCTCTCAGAAAGAGTCCGATCAAGGAGGAAGCTTCGGTTTCTTTAAGACAGAAATCTCGCTTATCGAATGACAGATCGTCGTTGCTAGGGTACTTGTCATCAAGATAGCGCGCGAGTGTAAACTTAGCCTGTTCGAGCGCCTGTCTAGCCATAAATGCTTCGTTGATACCGAACTTGTCTCGAATCCCCGAGTCTGCTCGTTGATTGAAACGGCAGGACCAAAACTTGGTGCCAGCGTGGCTGCACAGGCAGATGAAGTGTTCAGAGAAAAGGGTCCGTGCCGTATCTGGTTCCGGTCCGCTCGTAATGATCACGACGGGGAACTCGGCTCGTATTTCTTTACCGACAAAGATAGTGAAGATGGATTGGTTACTCATTGTTGACCTCCTGGTTCCGCCAACTGGCGCATAACGTTTGCGGCACACCGCAGTGCCGCTCAAATCGTGCGATGTGCAAATCTCCAACTATGCTTCGACTGAACACTTCAAACGTAGTTCTTGCTTCGTCGGAACCAGAAACTAGAATTGTCTCGGTGATGGCCGAAGATGGAATAGCACCTCGGTGGCAAATCTCGACATTGTAGATCCATTGTCCTCGGACCTTGGCGCATTTCTCAAAGCCGATGAGATTTTGTTTAATAGCCTGCCGGTCTAGGACTAGGATTACGGTGACTGGACTGTACCACCATAGAAACTTACCCCACTCGAGAAAGTAATCATTGATTGTCTCCGTGCCGGATGAAAGCGGGAAAATCCTGTCGTCAGGCTGGTCAAAATCGAAGAGAGAAATTGCTTTGAGTTTTTCACATACAGTCAAGTTGGGAGCTCGCCTCTGAAGCACACCGACCATTGTTCCATCGTTTGGCCTGATCATTCGCTCACGCTTGATTGATCGGTAGTTTGCCAAAGCTGTCACGTGAAAGAGCTTCGTTCTCAGATGGAGAACAAGAGGATGGCTCCTCAGAAAGTCGTAATAGTCTTGATTTCTTATCGTTTGCACGGATTCCGGCGCAACTGAACCTGGACTTACATTAGCTGCGGCATTGCATATAACTCGTCTGAAAACGCATTGCGTTCTTGTCATCAGTCATCACGGCGCAAAGATGCCGTTCTGCGTCTATCTGGCTCAAGCAGACCGGAGCCTGCTCTGTCGCTCGTCAAGGTTAGCCAAGCCGCCTGGCGTGTGCAGCAAAAACGCTTGTCCGCCGTTTTCTGGCGGAAAGTTGCGGCACGAATCCGTTTCTTGCATCCCTCCGTTTTCACGTTTCTTGTGTCCCGCTGTTTTCCAAACCGGAATGGCGGGACTCTTAATGACTAGTGTTGGCTACGAATGAAAATACCCTGCCCGCCGGAACGGAGTGAAGGCGGGCAAAACGTGAGTGCCGTCCTGCTTCGCGGGAGGTGAGGGCGATTTTTGCCCGAACCGTTTTTGCTGCTGTTAGTTGCAGTTGCGCCCGATTCTCCTGCCGTTAGTGATGCGATTGGTAGAGTCTTACGAGCCCGGCTATCCACATCTTCAGACCATCGGAAGAAATCTTCACGTCAATAAGTTCAGTCTCTTGGTGTGCGACGTATTTGTTTCTGAAGTCGGTTACTTGTCCAACCGTCTGCAGCAAGCTTTCCTTCGCAAACGAAACAAACGCTTCCTTGACAGCCTCGAAGACACCGCCAACCTCATCTTTACTGTTCAACGCATAGTCCAAACAAAACTGTAGAAGACCCGATGGCCACAGCCCGTTGCGGTCGATCAGAGTCCGCTTGAGGTTGCTTGCATGACGCTTGAGCCATAGTTGGTCTTTCTCGTGCAGGTTCTTGTAGTAAGGATCAAAGAAAGCCTTTTGCTCTTGAGCAGTCTTGGGAACGTATGGCAACAGCGCATCCAAAATTAGCCCACGGGCGGCTTCGTCTAATGGACCAAGAAGCGATGTGAACACAGGGGAGAATGAGACGTCCTTCTTCTTCTCAAGAAACCTGAAAAGCACGACCGCTTGCTCAATCGCTTTTTGGTAACGTGTGGGCAACTTCTGCAACGTTTCTCTACTGACGAACGCATCAACGCCAGCGGCTTCCGCAGAAGTTGGTTCTTCGAAAGCAAGAGCGAGTTGCGGCCGGACAGCTTCTTCGACGAGCCTTGTCAGGGAGGGTGCACAAGTTCGAACGAGATCGGCAATTTTGTTTGAATCGAATTTGTGAAAGACATCTTGAGGCACGTAGAGGTATTCCCATTTGATTTTACCTGATGCCGCTTTGCACCAGCCCACCGCCCCCCGAGCTTTGAGTGGAACGTCTTTGTCCTCTCGTCCTTTCGTTTCCAGCAAGAGGTAATGTCCGTCATCTTTGCGCACGATAAAATCAGCAGTGTAGAACGCCAACCTTCCACTGCCTGTCAAGTAGTCAATCCTTAAGCACTGCGGCCCGGCATTCTTGCAGAAAGTTGCAACATCTGGAGCTTTGTCGAGAAATGATGCCATTGCCACTTCGAACTCCCGGTTGCATGGCACAAGGTTGAATGGTGTGTTGGCGGTCGGTATGGTCGGACGATTCTCGGAATGCGTAACCTGAAATGGTTTCCATGTGGTAACGGAAATTGGCTGTTCTTCGGGTAAACGTTCTTGAACAAACGTCGTCTTTGCAAGAAGTAGAGGAACAAATGTCGCCCGCACATGCTCTCGCACGTCTGCATCCGCAAGGCGGTTGACGAGTCGTTGATCGAAGAGATCGAGTTTCTGCTCAAAGAGGATTTCTGAGAGGAAGCTCTCAAGGAGTGGAGCCAGAACCTGATGAGTGCCTTTGAGACTTGCCAGCTTCTCTAACTCTTCTCTGAAGAACGAGATGGCCCCGATCCCGCTTTCAAGCAACGGAAGCTGGATTTTCATCTGCTCAACGATCTCGTTGGTGATTAGATGCCTGCCTTCATATTGGATTTCAATTGATCTTACTTCGCCGACCGGTAGCAGCTTGTATTTGGAGAACTCTTTCTTGATGTCGTCAAGAGTGAGGTTTTCGATTACGGGCGTGCGGCGGAATCCACCGCTCAATTGTGGAAGAAGTAAGTCAAGCTTCTTCAAATCCTTGTTCTTGTCAATGAAGACCGTGACCGTTGTCTTGGGAACTTTTTCAACGTCGATGATCTCGATCTCAAGACCCTCTTGGCTCAACTGCTCTTTGTAGAGACTGACAAAGGCGCTGTGCTCAACAACCGTGACCGTTTCATTTGCCTGGTCTGGGCCCGGCGGTGTCATGCGACGCAAGCCACGGCCAAGAGTTTGTTCAGGCAGGATGTTTGCCTTTGAGCTGTACGGCCTCAGCGGAACGATTGTGGTGACATTGCGAACGTCCCAGCCTTCTCGCAGCATCAAAACAGAGACGATGCAGCGGTATGGACTCTTGTTTGAGTCAAGCTCACGTGAAAGCTTTCTGAGTTCCTTGAGGTCTTCATCGCTAATTGCCTTCTCGTCCACCACAAACTCAATATAGGCGCTTTCGCCCTTGCCAACCTTCTTCAGTTTTCCCTTGAGGTTCGTGTGGAGATTGACGGTCTTGCCATTGAGTTCTTTGAAAATAGGATCGGTGTCCAGCCTTTTGGCAATCGTATTGGCATCATCCGTATCATTGGTCATTACGAACATCAACGCCTTCTTGCCGCTCTGTTCCCATTCTTCCCTTGACTTCAACCAGCGTTCGTAGCCAATCCTCAGATGTTGTTCGTACCTCAAGGAAGCATCATCGCTTGCCCTCTCGGTTAGCTTCTGCCCACGGCCGATAATCGGAGTCTTAACAATGCCGCCATCTACCGCTTCGCCGAGCGGAGTGTCGCAAACGACGTGCTTGAAAACCTGTCCCTTGTTGTCTTTTGGCGTGGCTGAGAAATCCAGTTGAGCAACTAAGCCGGTGCCGCCCCGTTTCTGTAAGGTGTCATGGAGATACACAATTGCTTCATTCCATGCTGAATCGGGGTCCCAAACGTGATGTGCTTCGTCGTTCAGCAACATGACCTTTCGATGCGATGTAATGCGGTCACGCAACTCCTCGCCTGTGTCGAGCGCCTTGGATTTCGAAACACTTGGACCAACGAAGTCATGCATCTCCGGCTCTCGTGTTCCCTTTTTGCTTGGGTCATACAGGCGATGGATGTTGCTCAGATACAGGACGCCGCCTGTGGCTGCGCCGCTTGCCTCATCCTGCAAGACAACAGAGAGATTCCAATCGCCTTTCCAAGCCACGGGGATGAGAGGGTCATCATCAAAGATTTTGCCATTGCCAAAGTCGAGACGCAGGCGCTCAAATACGGTAAGATTGGGAGCGACAACAACGAAGTGCTTCGCCATCGGTGAATCGGACTCACGCAACGCATGGAAGTAGCTCCATACAATTGCGAGACTCATTACCTTCGTCTTGCCAGCGCCGGTTGCAAGTTTGAAAGCTTGTTTGGGCCAGCGGTCTTCGTCGGGATCAATGCCGAGGGCAGCTGTCTCACGGTTTTCGCCACCGAACTCAGCGGTTAGAGCGGAGAGAGTTGTGAGGCTACGAACTTCCATCAGATAGATCAGCGTTTCGATTGCTTCACGTTGGCAGAAGTAGTAGCGGAACGGAAACGTTTCGCCGTCGGGCGTTGTCGAGATATGGTCTCTGAAGAACCATTGGTGGAGAAGTTCTCTCGTTGTCTCCGACGCGCCCGGATAATCAGTCTCACGCCAATCCCGTACGTGTCGACGGAGATTGTTGGCAATGCCAATTGGGCTTGGCCGACGGATTGGAACGATCTGAGCTGGTTCCCCCTCACGCTGAGCACGAACACGATGCTTGGTTGGTTCCTCGTGGGGAGCGAAAAGTGGTTCAAGTGCGGAGATGTTAACGACCGGGCTACTCATAGTTTACCTCCACAGTTATGGAGGTATCGCAGCCGAAAACATCAACGACTTTCACGCACGCTGTGTATCTGCCCGGTTTCAGATAGGTGTACTCTTGACTCGAAACGAGCGGCAAGCTTCGGTCTTTGCGTGTACGATATGCCTGCCAGTGATGCTCAAATGGCTGACCGTCTTCATAATCAAAGTCCACAGCCCAAAAGTCGATGAAGTCGAAGCCGCTTTTGACGGCACGCTCTCGCAGCGCCTCAAGCTCCTTGCTGGGTACTTCGGCGAGTGACGGCAAGAATTTCGTGAGCTTAATGTCAACCGTTCGCTTGTCTTTCTGCTTGTGGATAACAGGCTGCGCTTCGAGGATAGCTACCTCAAGAAACGGGGGCGGGCTTGTTCGGTTCTTCTCCATGATCTCACGAGGGATTGGAATGAGTTTGATCTTGATTCCCTCGGCGTGTTCGATCTCGTTGCATACAAGCCGCAAGTCCATCTCGAACTCCCACGCAAGGCAGTGGACTTCTTTGGCGCCTGCATCTTTCGCAGCAGAAGCAACCGCCCGTACTTCGCTCCGGCTCAGCATACTGTCGATACCATCCACGTGGACGAGAGCGGGACCCTTTCTTCCATGCAACAACGGTGAGCGTGCGTTGGTAAGAAGCTCCGCCTTGTAGAATCCGAGGAGCACTTTGCGATGTTCTTCATCCGCACCCTTGAGCCGATCCTTCTGCCACCATTGACGCTCGTACCGACCCAGGTTATAGACATCAAAAGCACGGTACACTTTCGAGTCGTCGTGAAGCCTGCGTTGCAGTTCAATAAGACGCTTACGCGAGGTGTGGATGGCAAACCGACCAAGGTCGGCCATGATCCATCGGCGTCCTAGCTGTTCTGCAACGGCACCTGTTGTTCCTGAACCACAGAAAAAATCTGCTACGATGGTGTCGGTTGATGTGCCCGCCCGTATGACACGGTCCAAGAGCTCCTCAGAATTTTCGGTGGGATAGCCAGTTGTAAAGGAGTAACCAGGTATGTCAGTCCAATCCGAATCAAGGATCGTTTCGTCAGTATCCTCCACCCAATACTGGGGCCTGCCTGTTTTGGGGTGCAGCCTGATTTTCTTCTGACGAACCATCTCATCCATCTTCTCCTGTCCAAATTTGAAATGCTTCCCAGCTGGCGGATAATAGACTTTGCCGAAGATTGTTCTCTCGGGTGGATTTCTGACTCCACTTGAATCGTCTATCCTTCTCCAATATCCTTGTCGAGTTTCGGCAAGTCTCCTTTTGATCTCATGGAACTTGGTTTCCTTTGAGTTGAAGTACAAGAGGAGAACATCGGTTGCAAGGGGGATTGAGATATCTCCTTGTTCTGTAACATTCTTGTGGATTCGATTTACGACTATTTCATTTTGGAAGAGGTCTTTCAAGAAGATGTCATCGGCCAGCACCTTCACATAATGTGACCAATACTGATCAAAACGGATGAATATCATACCCGTCTCTGTGAGGAGCACTTTCATAAGCGAAAGCAACTCATACATCCAATGGCAGAACGACGAAGATCCTAGTCCCCAAATGTTTCGATAAGCCACCTCCTCAAGGAGTGACCTTTCCTTACGAGCAGCCATATCTCCGACGCCAATCTTGACAGCCATCTTCTGATCTGTCCCGGTAAAAAAAGGCGGATCAATGTAAATCATATCTATCTTGCCCTTGAAGTCCTTGAGCAAGCTTGCCATCACGAGCTTGTTATCGCCCCAGATGAGCATGTTGCGGAAGTCGTCTTTCTTTTTCTTCTGCAGCAGATCGAGTCCAAGCTGGTCGCCTGCGGCTTTCAGTCGGCTCGCCGGTTCGTCAATGGTTTCAATCTTCTGCATCGGCATCGCCATGCCTGCAATATCCACCTCACGCCGGTTGCCGTACTCGTCGTACTTGCCTTCCCAGATCAGCTCGGTCTTGCGTGTGCTGAGAGGGTGCGGGTTGTCGGGCCCAAAGATGTATTTGTCGTTTCGATCAGTCATGATTCAAGAGGGTAGATGAGAAATAAACTCTGCAATTTTGTAGATCAGCTCTCCAAAACCCGCTGCGGTGACGGTACCTTCGATGCCTTGCCAGATGGTTTTGATAAGGCTCGTGTTCGGCTTCGGCTTGGAAAGCTGCGACTGTATGGTTGAGATGTCTGCAAGTACATCAAGTTTCTGTTCGTTTTCAAGTTTCGCACTTTCGGCAACCGCCTTTTCCAGATCAGAGAGCAAGCGGGACAAGTCTGTGTACTGCGTGTTGACGACGTTGCCATCACCGATGACGGTGACCCCGTTAATGTTCGTGACGTTGATCTTGGAAGAGGTGTCCACTTTGTGGAAGGCCGACGCCCCCTCAAGCCTGTCGATTCCAATGTCTGAAATCTCGTACGTCTTGGTCTCGGTTTCTTGGGCGGTTCCCCTGGGGGTGTTGAATGTTCGTTTGTGAATAACTTCTCTTGCCCAACCTTTCTGAATAAGATAATCGAGATTAGAGTTCACGTCGGCTTGGTTATAGCCGAGTTTCTTCATCGCACTCCAAAGGTCTCGGATGCCGGTACCAACGCTGGAGATTCCTCTCGCCTTCCGATGGAGTTCGTACAGGTGGCGGAGAATCGCATCGCGTATTATGTCATTGGGATTTGCCATAATCTTGTTCGGGCGCAATTGCAGCTTACGTCTGGCCCATCAACGCAGCCCCTCGATCAACATTCTATCCAGTGACGGGCGGACTTGAGCGGCCACAACTATTCTCCATCAAGAGGGAGCGTCGTTGTTGGGCATGTTAGGCGAAGAATTTTGCCACGGGTTTCAGTTGCATAAATGATTGAAAGCATAGGTGGCGCACAGACTGTAAGGCTTATCACTCTCCAACTCAATGGCAAGCTGATCCTTGATGTTCTGCTTGAGTGCCCGATCAGCAATGGAGGCGACCTTGTCAGCGAGCAAGCGAACGATCTCAAGACGTTCAAGTCGTCTTTCAACCAAGTCGGGGCGATTCAATTTGATCGTTGTCTCTGTAAACTCAGCTCTTTGGTCGCCTGGTTTGTGGTACACAAATGGGCCAAGTGCAACAAAGTGATTCAATGGGTCATCATTGTAGGGATTGATAAACGGTGTCGCTTCAGAATAAGTGTCACGCTTGTTCATGTTGCAGGTAGGGCAAGCGAGACCGAGGTTTGTCCACTCAAAAGTGAGTTGAGGATATTTGTCCTTAGCCTTGGGCTTAATGTGTTCAATGTGCTCAAACGAGACGTGGCGAACAGGGCTCTCGCAATACATGCATTTCTCGCGACCCTCCAGTCGAAGTGTCTCTTTGACCTCCGGCTGGTTATACCTATTTGCAAGAGTGTTAGGAATAGGCTGATTTGCAGCGATAAGATTCAGCAACTCTGTGGTCCAAGCTACTTTGCTTTGAGCAAGGACCTGTGGTTCAGGCAACTTCTGGAGTTTGATCATCCGCGTTTTTCGAGAACGTTTGTAATAGCCATTGGGATAATATCTTGTAATCCGAATTCTTCCAGTTCCTTTCTCATACGAGTTAGGGAATCTTTGCTTAGTTCGGCTTTAGAATATCGTTCGACAATCTCATTGAGCTTATCTTCGACCCAAATTGGCATTGTGAAAGAGACTCCGAGAACCTCTCGGAGAATCTCGGCCGCCCCCCTTGCTTTGTTGATCAAATCGAGTTTCTCGCTGTATACTTTTGTCTCCGAGTTATATCTAAAGGCGTAAACGTTCGAATCTCGGACTGAGCCCACTATCAAAGGACTGTGAGTGGATACGATGAATTGGACATTAGGGAACGCGGCAAGAAAATCAGGAAGGATGGATCTTTGCATTGACGCATGAAGGTGGTTTTCGACCTCATCAACTAAAACAGTTATCTTTTGACTGTCCGATGACATCATGAAAATCTGCCACGCCAGATCTATCAGCGCGCTTACCCCACCGGAAACAGCATCAAGCATGAAATCGCCGGAGTCAGAAACCAAGACTATCTCTGATCTGCGGACTGAAAATTTCTTGAACCCGAGAGTCTTAGGTAGAACCTTTTGCAAGATGGATTGGAAATCTGAGTAGAATTGCATCAATTCACGATCAGGTTCCATTTCTTGGTTGCCGTAGCCAAAGATATTCCACGCAAGTAGAGTTTCCTTGATATGATAGTAGCTCTGTCTCCCGCCACCGCCGAACCAGAAATTTCGTGAGGTATTAGAAACCAAATTAAATGCCTCGTCCTTTCTTCGTTTCTGCATTGGTAGCTGAGAGACTTCTTGATACTGAAAAACAGGGCGATGAGAAGGAATGTTGAAGCCCTTTATCGATCGCATTGATTCAATGGTAACATTATATCTCGGCGAATCTTGGTCGGGAACTCTCAGTGATGCCTTTTTCCCATCTGTGTATATTAACTCCCCAATAATGTTATCGTTACTTACGAAAGGGTTCTTGAAAAATCGTGTAAAGAACCTCAGCAATCCCGATTTCTCGTCCTTGGCAGGCGTGGAAAGCTCTGCGAAATCCCATCCGAAGTGTCTCGCGAGCAAATTCAGCAGAGTCGTCTTGCCACAACCGTTTGCACCGGTAAGGATCGTCAGATTGGGATGGAAGTCTAACTCGATTTCCTGAAACTGCTTCCAGTTCTTGATAGTCAGCTGCTTGAAGGTTATTTCGTTCATAGTGTGTCAGATAATGTTGGCAAAGGTTTTCGCCTAACGTTTACATTATGAAAAGGAAACCTCGCAAGGTACATTCCGTTGGTGGGTTTCAAGCAATTATAAGCGTGCGACGAGGAGGTTTTGCGTTGTACAGCTCTCTACACTTCTCTCCGCTTCTGCCTATCTTACTTCTTCAATATACGTTGAAACCTCTGAAAAAGTGTGGCACGATGGTTGTATTTCTTTTTGAGCAATGAGGCAGAGCTTTTCGCATCATCAAGTAGAGAAGGAACGAACATGCTCAAGAAGGATTCGCAACT
>Ga0315289_10013419_pt1 | contig 11476 bp, 7 predicted proteins | sample YL17G11_40_MG_FD_203452 | JGI IMG/M metagenome (GOLD analysis project Ga0315289, IMG submission 203452) | Sediment microbial communities from Yellowstone Lake, YNP, Wyoming, USA - YL17G11_40 | ecosystem: Environmental > Aquatic > Freshwater > Lake > Sediment | place: USA: Wyoming | collected... | reverse complement strand
AAAGACTTTTTATGAGGGCCTCCAAGCGGTTTGGTTTGTCCAGTTGCTGTTGAGTATCGACGGCACCGGCCCCTCGAACAGTCTGGGTCGTTTTGACCAATATATGTACCCTTTATACAAGGCGGATGTTGAAGCGGGGCGCCTGAATGAAGATTCAGCCAGGGAAATGCTGGAGGAATTCTACATCCGGGTCGGCGCTCGTGCGAAAAAGGGATCGAGTCATCACCAGTTGTCCCTGACGCGGAAAATATACCGGACCACCTTCAACGTGGGGGTGCAAACCGACGCCGAAGAGATTGGCTTTCATATCGGCGCCATCAGCCGCGAGGGCTCCAGGCGAATCATAAAATACGGGTTCGAACTGGCCCGGAAAACCGGAAAGACAAGGGTTACCCTCCTGGATAAAGCCAATGTGCTTCCAGAAATGTATATGCTCTGGCGAGAGGTTGCCTCGCAAGTCGCCAGGAATTACCCGGGAATCGAAATGGAGTTCATGTATGCCGATGCGGCGACCATGTGGTTTGTAAAAAACCCGGAACACTTTCAGGTTGTGGTGGCCCCCAATTTATTCGGGGACATCGTGACCGATCTGGCAGCCGCTATTTCGGGCGGGATGGGCCTGGCTCCGGGCGCGAACATTAACCCGGAGGGAACCTCCATGTTTGAACCCATTCACGGTTCCGCACCGAAGTACACCGGGCAGAATATCGCCAACCCCATTGCCACGATCTGGGCCGGGGCCCTCATGCTGGATTATCTGGGCGAACCGAAAGCCGCTCAGAGGATCACGAGAGCCATTGAAAATATCCTGAAAGCCGGGAAAATCAGGACCCGCGATTTGGGTGGGCCAGCGAAAACAGCCGAAATGGGGGATGCCATCGCAGGCGAAGCGGTAAAATGACTTACAACCGTAAAGCGCAAAGACATAGCATGGTTAGCCGATAGCTCTCCGCTGATCGTAAGAACGATAAGCCAAAATCTTCTTTACTCCGCCCAGCGCCTGGGCCATTCCATCACCATATTCCCCAGGGCATCCACAGGTATCTCCTGCAACGGGGAGACGACTTCCAGGTTGGGGGTAGCCTTCACCTCGGACATCATGGCTTCCGAAGCCCAGAGGTACTCCAGCTCGAGGGTATTTTTGATCCACACCAGGCGCAAATCCATGGGGTCGAGGACGCCGGAGGTATCGTAGGCGGCCTGCAAAGCATCACGATCCCGGTCGAAGGAGAGGGGGATCTGGCCGTACTCCGGCGCTCCGCCGGTGATGCAATTAACGGCGGTGGCCCGGATGTCGATCTTCTTGACCAGCCGGGTGGTGGTGTAATCCGCGAAGCCGATCCCAATGGCATTGCCTTCGGTTTCCGGGGTAAGGTCCCGAACAAAGATACGCATAATCTCCGGCTCGGTGAGAGGGGGGCTGCCGCGGAAATAGCAACGCCCGGTCACATTCGGGTCAAGGCCTGGTCCGCTGATGTTCTTCCCCATTTCGTCAACCACCAGGACATCCATCTGCTTGAAGGGGAGACGGGGCATAATTTCCTTGGCCTTCTCCAGGAGAGGCTTTTCCCCTTCCCAGAAGTTTTGGGTTTCCAGGAGATGGAGGTAGGCTGTTTGGTCGTATTGATTCTCGATGATCCCCACGCCAAAAAAGAAGGGCAGGGCTCTGAGCACGACCGGCTGCACTTCCTTCAGCATGGTGGCGAACCCGTTCTTCCTGAGGGTCAGGCGATGGGCCATAAGGGCCCCCTTGTGCTTTCCCATGCCAATGACCATCATTTTGTTGATACCGCTCTCGACCTCAAATTCAAAATCGCTATGGGGTTTGATCCGGTTGACAACGACGACCTTGTCGGCCTGCGAGCAGATGTGGGCATCGATATAGACCGGCGTTCCGAATGTCGTCCGGCCGACCTCCTTCACCTCCATGGAAGAGACGATGGGAGCCCCCACATACTCCTCGGTGATGCCCAGGTGGTGGAGCATTCTGACCTGCCCTTCAGCGGTGGCCCCTCCGTGTGAACCCATGCAGGGCACCACAAAGGGCTTAGCCCCCAGGGCTTTCAGGCGGATCGCGATGACCTTCAGTACTTTGGCCTTGTCGCGAATCCCGCGGCTCCCGGCCGTGAGGGCGACGCGATCTCCCGATTTGACTTTGCTTGCCAGGTTGAAACGGTCGAGAAGTGCATTCATCTCCTTTTCCACATCGGCCAGCGGGGGGGTGACGATTTTTTGGCGAATCTTAAAGATGCGGGGTAGGGGGTCCATTCTTTCCTCCTTATCAAATGGAGCGTAGAAATATAGCAAAGTTCGTTAAGAAAATTTAGTCCAGTAATGAACATAAAAGGGAAGGTAACTTCACGCCAAGGCGCCAGGGGCGCCAGGGGTGTCGTAAATTTTTAACCATTGGCCCCTTACGACTTACGCTTTACGGTATTTAATCATTATTTTTACCCGTTACCCCGTCGGAATTTTCTGGCATGATGCGGTAAATTTTGATTTCCCCTGAATCCTTTTCTTTGAACCTAAATCCAGGTGGTCAGCCCAAATGGACTGACCGTAACAGAGGTTGCTAAGCCCGATGGGGAACAGGGGACCGCACCAAAGAGAAGACTTTCAAAGGCCTGTCCCAAAAACTGGGATAGGCTTTTTTGCTATGGGGAGGGAGGCAAAGCCAATAGATTGTTTGATGCTTTTTTAAGGGCCGGGCCTGATAGAGGAGGGGAATAAGCTGGAAGATTTCAAGTATGTCCCCTCCTATATTTGCAATAATTATTTAGCTATGCCTGACCCCTGGAAAAATTCCCAAGGCGGGCGCTTTGCTTAGCCTTTTCTATTCCGAAACCCGGTATATTGGTAGATTAAACTCGCCACCCGCGAGGTTTGTTCGGGCCACTCGAAACACGGGATTTCCCCCGATTCCAGGATCTCCATGTTCGCGATATATTCCCGCGACGAGGCCCAGCAGACATAAGTGGGCTTCCGGATCCCCTTTCCCCGCTGACAGCGGTGGACCGCATCGCGAACGGCCGCGGATACCTCCCGCATCATGGCCGACCGGTGAAGCAGGATGGGTATGACGATGTCGATTTCGGGGGATTCATAGAAAGACTCGATACACTTGGGGTATACCTCGACAAACCTCGGCCAGATGGTGGTCATATCCACTGGATTTTTCACCGTGGCGTAGGCCGGCATCAGGGATTTTAGCTTTTCCTGAAGGTTGGAAGAAAGTTCCGGCACCGAGAGGCCTTTTTCCACGCAAAAATCGGTGAGTTCCACCGCGGTTCCCCCCGAATTGGTGACGATCGCCACGCGATCCCCTTGCGGGAGGGGCTGCCAGGCCAATGCCTTGGCCACCTGGAACATTTCCACGCCGTTGGCGACCCGGATCATCCCCGCCCCCTCGAAGGCGGCCCGCTGGAGAGCGAAGGAGCCGGGAGGCGTTGCGGTATGGTACTGGATGGACCGCTGGCCCTCCGGGGTCCTCCCCTGTTTGCAGATCACAATCGGCTTGCGAAGGGAAAGTCGCTTCGCCTCGGCGAAGAACGCCGATTCCTCTTCGATGGATTCACAATAAAAACCGATGACCTGGGTTTCGGGGTCTTCCGCCAAATACCTCAGGATTTCATCATCCTTGAGGTCACATTTATTCCCCAACCCGACGATCTTGGCTACCTTTAAGTGGTGATCCCGCGCCAGGGCGCAGACGGCCATTCCATAGGCCCCGCTTTGCACCACAAAAGAAATCTTCCCGCCCCCTTCGGGCATGATCACGGCAATGGAAGCGTTGAGCTTGGCGGTACAGTTGAGAACCCCGAAACAGTTGGGCCCGATCAGACGTAGACCCCACCCTTTGGCCCGCTGGGCGACCTCGTCCTGAAGGGCCTTTCCCGCCGGCCCGACTTCCGCAAACCCCGAGGTAATAAGGACTCCGCCAGGGACTCCTTTCCGCCCGCATTGGTCGATTACGGATCGCACGGCTTCCACCGGTACAATGATAAAGGCCAAATCAATGGGGCCCGGGACTTGATCCAGGTTCGAATAGGCCGGCAGCCCGAGGATTTCTTTTTCTTCGGGATGGATGGGATAAATCTTTCCCGGATAGGCCCCTTGGAGGTTTTTGAGACAGACATAGCCGACCTTCCCGGGCTGGTTCGAAGCTCCGAATAAGGCAATACTCTTCGGGTTGAGCAGGGCATCCAGAACTTGAAATTCATTCTTCAGGGGATTCGGGACATTCTTCAACCGATATCTCCTCCTTTGGGCCGTTTTTTCAGCCCGGGAATAAGCGGGGAAACGAGCAGGGAAATGGCTCCAGCAAAGAAAAATAGGGCGATCGGCCGGGTAACGAAAATCGTAAAGCTGCCGTGGGACATAATCAAGGATTGCCGGAGGGCGTTTTCCAACAGGGGGCTCAGGACAAAGGCCAAGATCATCGGAGCCCCCTCGTACTCGAACTTTTTCATCAGAAAGCCCACGATGCCAAATAGGATCATGATCGCCACTTCCACGACGTTATTATTCAGGCTGTAACTTCCAATCAGGCAGAAAAGCAGAATCAGGGGGAACAAGATCGGATAGGGGATTTTGAGGATCCGGACCCAGATCCCGATGAGGGGTAAATTCAAGATAAGGAGCATTACGTTACCGATATACATGCTCCCGATCACCCCCCAAAAGACGTCTTCGTGCTGCTTCATGAGAAGGGGGCCGGGTTTGATCCCATGGATCAGAAGCGCCCCCAGAAGAATGGCCATGACCACATTCGCCGGGATTCCCAGGGTTAGCAAAGGGATAAAAGCCCCCTGGCTGGCGGCATTATTGGCCGACTCCGGGGAGGCCACCCCTTCAATGGCGCCGGTCCCGAACTTTTCCGGATGTTTGGAAATTCGTTTTTCCAGGGCATAGGCGGCGAAGGAGGCGATGACCGCCCCTCCCCCCGGCAATATCCCGAGGAAAAAACCGATGAGGCTGCCCCGGAGCATGGGGAAGAGCGAAACCCGCCAGTCCTCCCGGGTCGGCAGCAAATTGGAGATTCTGGTTTTGAATACCTCTCTTTTCGTCGCCTGCTCGTCGATGTTGAACAGGACTTCGGAGATCCCAAAGAGTCCCATGATGACGGGCACGAGGCCCAGCCCGTCCATGAGGGTATAGCTGCGATAGGTAAACCGCTCCAACCCCGAGATGGTATCGGTCCCGATGGTTCCCAGGAAGATGCCCACGCAGGCCATCATCAAGGCCTTTACCATGGATCCGCTCGCGAGATAGGTCAAAACGGTCAATCCCAAAAACATCAGGGTGAAGTATTCCGGCGGACCAAATTTCAAGGCCAAATTCGCCAGGGGCGGGGCGATGAGCATGATGAGGATAACGGCCATCGTACCCGCAATGAAAGAGCCGAAGGCCGCGATCCCCAGGGCCGGACCCGCCCGCCCCTTGCGGGCCATCTGGTAGCCGTCCAGGCAGGTAACCACCGAAGCGGCTTCTCCGGGGATATTGACCAGAATGGAAGTCGTGGATCCGCCGTACATAGCCCCATAATAGATTCCTCCCAACATGATGAGCGCCGCCACAGGGGTGATATGGAAGGTGGAAGGAAGGAGAAGGGAAATGGTGGCCACGGGCCCCAACCCGGGCAAAACCCCGACGAGGGTGCCGATCAGAACGCCCAAGAAGCAGAAAAACAGGTTGTTGGGCTGAGCGGCAATGGAAAAGGCCATATATAGTTTATCAAAGAATTCCATGGTTAAATCCCGAAGATGCCCTTGGGAAGCTGAGTTTTCAACCAAACCTCAAAGACGATATAGGAAGCAATGGAGGCCAAGGCGCTGCCCCCAATGGCCACGACCCAGCGCTGGGGCTCCACGAACCGAAAAAGCATGACCAGAAGAAGGAAGGTGCTGACCAGGAATCCCAGGAAATCCAGGAACAGAGCATAGCCGAACAAAACGCCGAGGATGACCAGGAGGCTCTTCCATCTCTCTTGGGAGTACCATCCCTGGCGAGTCCTTTCCTCCGTCCGGAATCGAGCCTGGGAAAAAACCGTGAGCGACAAGATGGCCAGACCGATTCCCGCCCCCAATGGCAAGAACCCGGGCCCCGGATCCCGCCATGAACCCAAAGGCAGCCGCAAGGACTCAATGCCGATATAGAAGGCCAAGGCCAGCCATAGTAAGCTGCTCATCTGGTCATATTTTTTCATTTCCGGAAGGCTCCTTTGCAGACCCTGGAAAAGGCTTTCCCCACGATGGGATGCGTCCCGGGGAACCCCCTGGACTCCCCGGGACCGTTAGGAGCTATTTGGCTACCACCCCAATCTCTGAGGCTACCTTGTAGATCAGATCGTATTCCCGGGAAAATCGGGCGGCGGTCTGCTGGGGCGTGTGGGGAGACGTCCATACTTCCACCCTGGCCATTCCTGCCCGAATCTCTTGGCCGTATTTGGCGAAGGCCTTCTCCTGGGCCGCGACTAAGGTATCGACGACCCCCTTCGGCGTTCCCTTGGGCACACACAAGGAGTACCAGGCGGATAGGGAGATCGGGTACCCCATCTCCTTGAAGGTCGGAATATCGGGAAGGGGCTCGAGCCTCTGATCGGTGGCCACCCCGATGATTTTGATCGACCCGGAATCGAGGAGTCCCCCTGCCCCGGTCGTAAAGGATGCCTGCACATGTCCGCCCAGCATGGCGCTGATCGCTTCAGCCGTCGATTTATAAGGCACATGGGTGAGCTTGATTCCCGCTTGTTTGCTCAGCATCTCGATGACAAAATCCGCGGCGGTGAGCTTTCCATAGGAACCCACGATCACACTCCCCGGCGATTTCTTGGCGGCGTCCACCAGGTCCTTCAGCGTGCTCCAGGGAGCATCTTTCTTTACCGGTACCCATATGGGAGTCCCACCGTAAATTCCCATGTAAAGGAAATCCTCCCATCGGTAATCCATTTTTTTTACGATGGGCGAAAGGACGAGGGGGGTCGAGCTTCCCACCAGGATGGTATACCCATCCGGTTTGGCCTTAGCCACAAAGGCCGCCCCTAGGGACCCGCCCCCGCCCGGCTTGTACTGGCTCATGATGGGCTGTCCTAAAAACTCGGCCATCTTTTCGGCCAAGACCTTACTGCCAAGGTCGGCGGCTCCCCCTGGAGCATACGGTACGATCAGGTTGATCGGCCGGTCCGGGTACTTTTCCGCCCCCGTCACAGGTCCCGCAGTGATTCCACCGGCCATGAAGCAAACGAGAAAAATGATGCCTACCCGGGCCAGAACCTTTTTAACCATTCCTTTCATGTTTCCCTCCTTTTTTTTATATTTAGAAACGCAGAGACCGCATAGAAAGCCGAGATCGCTGAGGCCATTTCTTGCCTTCCCCCCCCCCAATTCCATCAGCCCTTGCACTTCGCCGTATTTGGAAACGTCCACTTTCAAGGCCAAGGCGTCTCGGCCCAATTCCTTAACTTTTTGAGCCGTTCGCTGCATATTCTCCAAATCCACATCGCAGAGGGCCAGAGGGGCGCCCTCCTCGGCCAACGCGACGGCCATGGCCCGCCCGAGCCCACGGGACGACCCGGTAATGATCGCCGTCTTTCCCCAAAGTCTCTGGGTATTCATTTTGTGAATCCAATGGTTTAAAGAAGGTTCATCAAATACCTAGAACCCTTCAGATCCGCGTTCTAAGGTTTCAAGGGTTTGGCCGAGCCGGAAGAAAGCGCGGCTGGAGAAGGAGGTTCAGGAACGCCGGCAATATCCCGGGCGAACATCCTTTTTTCTTCCATGTCGGTGTAGCGGCCGATCATCATCTTGTTGGCGAAGGGCGACCCCGCACCGTGCATGCAAACCAGGAGGGTTCGACCGCAGGTCATCCGCTCGATGAGGCGAATCATGCGCATGCGATGCTCGGTGGGAACACTGGCCACCCCTTTAAGGTACTTTTCGATCAGGGGGCCGATCTCCGGATTCCGATAGTCCTTCTCCGAGGGCATGGTTCCGATGATCCCCCCACAGATGTCCTGGGCCAGCCGGGCGATCTCATAGGGGAAGCGGGTCACGTTGAGCTTGGTCACATAGGCGAGAAGCTTATTCATGACCGCAACGCCGGATGGGGTGATTTCTCCCTGGGATGAACAGGCCAGGGATCCTTGGTACAGGGTCTCATTGAGGGCGCACATCTCGACGAGCTTATCCTTCACATGGAAAGCATTGGCAATGCCGTTGTATTCCGCAATGAGCGACGTCGCTCCGATGAGCACGTCCATCCCTCCCGCCGAACAGGCTCCGTAGTTCTGCCGGTGCAGACCGGCAAAACGTTCCACGATCATGCTGGCGAACTCGGTCTCGCCACACAGGAAAACCCGTTCCCAGGGAACAAAGACATCTTCGAAAAAGAGCCACATGGCGTAGCGGCCGAACTTCGTGTTCCCCATGTCGAACTGATTCCCCTCGAGGAGCCGGTCATCCATGGAATGGCGGCCGAACACATACGTGATCCCTTTCGTATCCACCGGGAGGGCAAAGGAAACGGCATAATCTTTATCCTCGGGGCGCAAGGAGACCGAAGGCATCGCCAGGAACTCTTCGTGGTTGAGGATCCCGCCCTGGTGGCTCTTGGCGCCTCGGACCACGATCCCGTTTTTGCGCCGCTCCACAATCCGGAGGTAAAGGTCGGGATCCTTCTGGGCGGCCGGCTTCAGGCTGCGATCGCCCCGGGGATCGGTCATGGTCCCGTGGACCATCATGTCGTTTTTCTGCACCCAATTCAGGTACTCCTTGAAACGGGAGTGGTAAGGGGTTTCATACTTCCGGTCGGTTTCATAGGAGGTGCTGTAAACGGCATTCAGCGCATCCCAGCCCATGCAGCGCTGAGCGCACTCTCCCGTTTTCTGGGCGACGAAGCGGATCAGCTTCACCTTATCCATCAAGTCCTCGATGGTGTTGTGAATGGAAACATAGCGGTTCACCGGTTCATCGACCAACGGGGAGTGAATGGTGAAGAGGTCGCGGGTTGCCGGTTCGTTGGCATAGCGGAAGGTGAGCGCCGCCCCGCTCGCGGATCCGTGAATTAAGGGATGATCGATCACGTTCTCCACCTGTTCCCCCATGATATAGACCTTTGGTTTCTGCTTGCGAATACTGTCCCAATACTGCTGTTCCGTACGAATACCCATAGCCCCTCCTTTTGGTTAATTCGGTTGGATGGATTTGGTCGTTTGACGAACCATTAACTCTACGGAAAAAACGCGATCCTTTTCGGAAAGGGTTCCCTCTCGAATCCAGTCAATCAACAGGCGGCAGGCCTTCTCTCCGATTTCGATGAACGGGATCCGGACGGAGGTCAAGGGGGTTTCCAGCATCCCGGCCAGAGGGATATCCCCGAAACTCACGACCGAGACTTGGTCCGGAACCCGCAAGTTCTTTTCCTTCATCGCGGACAGGGCCCCGATGGCGACGATGTCGGCCGCACAGATGACCGCCGTGGGATATTCCTTCGACGAAAAAATTTCCATCGCTCGTTTATATCCCGCCATCTCCGAAAAATTGGTTTCGACGATCCACCGCTCATCATAAAAAAGACGATTTTGCTGGAACGCCTTCTGGTACCCTTGAAGGCGCTGCACGCTGTATTTGGAATTCTTGATCCCGTTCAAAAAGGCGATCCGCCGATGACCGAGGGAAAGGAGATGTTCGGTCGCCATAAATCCGGCCGCCACATTGTCGATATCCACGCTCGGAAGAGGCGATTGCCGGAGGAGCCCGGGGATCAAGACGGCCGGCAAGGCCCTTCTCTCCAGCTCATAAATATCGGGGTCTTCGAGCAGGTTCCCCAGGACGATGATCCCGCTTGCCAAATTCGTTTTATAGAGAGGCTCCCGGCTGTTCTTGCCATCCAGAAAGGAGATGAGGAGATGGTAGCCATGGGCGGTGGCGATCTTCCCGATCCCCTGGATGATCTGAGGGAAAAAAGGATTGGACATGGCGAATTCGGAACGCTGAGGGATCATGATCCCCAGGATATGACTCTTCTGGGTTACCAAACCTTTGGCAAAAAGATTGGGAGAGTAATCCCGGCGAGCCGCCGCGCTTAGGACCTTCTCCCTCTTCGTCTTGCTCACCCCGCTCTTATGGTTAAGGGTCCGAGAAACCAGCGAGGGAGAAACGCCGCAAAGTTTGGCGATATCTTTTATGGTCAATTTTTGCAAACGTTTGCCGCAAATATAGTAAGGTATCGTACTTTAAGGCTAATTTAAAAGAAAAACATTCTACGTGTCAAGGAGAAAAAACAGAAATAGCCCTTAATTCGGAAGTCTTCTGCAATGAAAGAGATGACCAGGAAATTGAAGGCGCGCAAGGAGCCTTCAGCCGGCCAGCCGCCGTCGATGGGGATGGTCTGTCCGGTGATGAAATCGGAGGCATCGGAAGCTAAAAAGACGATCGTTCCCACGATGTCTTCGGGTCTCCCGAGTCTCCCGAGCGGAGTCCGGCCGACAAGCTTTTCCTTGAACGCCCCTTGGAGGGTTTGCCGGTTGATGGCCGTGGGGATAAATGTCGGGGAGATACCGTTGACGGTGATGTTATGTTTCCCCCATTCCACGGCCAGACATCGGGGGAGACCGATCAACCCCGTTTTTGAAAGGGCGCTGAACCAAAGCCCAGCGCCCAAATGCCGGTTGCATACCGTCCCACACCATACCACACCAAATCGCACATGGCGATGTTTGTAGAAGGGGACGTAGATGAGAGTAAACACTTTACAGTTTAGAGATATTTTGGTAGAAGAGAGCCATGCCTCGCCAAGCCCGATTAGACGCTCCGGGAACGCTGCATCATGTGATGATTCGAGGAATCGAAGGGAACGCGATTTTTCGTGATAAGTAGGACCGGGAGTATGGAATTTCGCTGGCGGAAATAGCGAGGAGGGTAGGGGTCTGCACCTCGGCAAACACCAAGGCTATTCAAAAAATGGAGAGGCAAATGTCACCGGTGTAATAATTCAGCTACGTTCCCTTTCAGTCCCCTTTCAAACGGCAGGAGGTCATGACTTCCTAACCGGAAGATGCTGAGTCTTGCGATTAAAAGGAGAAAGAAAAATGCAGGCTACAGAAGGACTAAGGAAAAAAGTTGTCAGCAGAGCCATCCGCAACATCAAGCGCGGTTACGTGGATGACGAATCAAAGCGGGGCATGTTTCGCCCGGAGATTAGGCTGGACCTGCAACGGTCTCGCTTGATAACGGAATCATATAAAGAAACAGATGGGGAAGCCATGGTGATTCGGCGGGCAAAAGCTCTGGCTAATCTTTTAAATAAAATGGACATTTTTATCAGAGGTCACGAGCGGATCGTGGGCTATCAAACTTCAGACCCCAATGGGATTTACCACCCCATAGACCAAAACTGGAAATCGGTAAAGAGACTTGTGAACAGCAAGGCGGGAGAGACGCTCTTGGATGATGCGGGCCGAAAAGAATTGAAGAACTTT
>Ga0315289_10013418_pt1 | contig 11476 bp, 6 predicted proteins | sample YL17G11_40_MG_FD_203452 | JGI IMG/M metagenome (GOLD analysis project Ga0315289, IMG submission 203452) | Sediment microbial communities from Yellowstone Lake, YNP, Wyoming, USA - YL17G11_40 | ecosystem: Environmental > Aquatic > Freshwater > Lake > Sediment | place: USA: Wyoming | collected... | reverse complement strand
CTCCGTGAACGCGCCGCTGAGCAGAGAAAAACCGGTGTCTATAAGGTAGATTTTTTTTGGATTCATCATCCGTTTCCGTGGAGAAAAATCGAATTTCTCAAGAGCGATCAGAAAGAAGGCTTCCTCGAGATGGCGAAGATAGTCGGCGATGCTCCTCTTGCTCCCCGAAAGCCCGTGAGCCTTGATCTGTTTTTCAAATGCCGAGATGGAAAATGGGGCGGCGTAGGATTCCAGGATCGTTCTCATCATCATGTCGAGAAGATGCCGGGCCCGGATTCCATGCCGGTCCAGGACGTCCCGATAATAGATCGTATCGAAATAAGACTGCAAAAGGCGCCGCTTGCCCGCCTCCTCGGGCAATCCCGCAGGCTCGGGGAAACCGCCGTAATGAAGATAGTCGTCGAACGCTTTGACGATGCGTCCCCTTTCCGGCGTCGCGAGAAGAGCGTCGTCCCAGTCGATCTTTCGAAACCGGAGGTATTCGCGAAAAGAGAAAGGCAGAATCAGAATGTCTTCGTATCGGCCGCGCAGCTCGGTGGCGATCTCCGAGCCCAGGAGCGAGGCGTTGCCGCCGGTCACGACGATGGCATATTTTCTGGAGTTATGAAGCGTGCGAATGATCGGGCTCCAGGAGGAAAGCCGCTGGATCTCATCAAAGAATAGGAAGCGGGGCGCCTTGCCCGTCAATTGATGAAAAGCGGCCAGCAGGTGTTCGATGTCCTCGGGCCGGAAATCCTTGAGACGATAATCTTCAAAATCGACTAGCAGGATATCGTCACGGCCGGCTTTTCCGGCACGCAGAATATCGGCGATTATTTGATAAAGGAAATATGTTTTGCCCGCGCGCCTCGGGCCCACGACGGCCAGAATCGGCCTTGAAGCTGGTGGGCCTGGAGGGCCGGGTCGGTCTAAATCCGGCAGTGGCGAGAGCCGTTCGCGCGGGATTAGGGCAGGCAGTTCAGCGCCTCGAAGCCATTCAGCGACAACTCTCTGTAAAACATCTCCGTTCATTTGTGTTTACCTAGGTAAACAATATATGGCAAAATTGTTTACCTTGTCAAGAGAAAATAAACAGAATTTTGGACTGAGATTATTATATCATGTTGTGGGAAGGTGAGAATTTGCCAAAGATATGGGGAAGCATCGGCGATTTGAGGTGCCAAATTGGCACCTCAAGTAATCGAATATTTCTTTGCTCAACTGAAACATAGAATCCGCCGGGAAAGCGGCTGAAATCCAGGTCAATCGGCCCCCAGGAAAGCGATCTAACATTTAGTGAGAAAATCGCAATCAAAGCTGTGTCTTTTATAAATGATAAAGAGCGGCTCTAGGACAAAATCTTGACAGTGGTCTTTTAATTATTTAGGTAAAACAAGGATAAACAACTATCGGCCGTTGCCGCCCATGAATCAATAGCCGCCGCCGGCAATGAAATTCAAAGGGCTGTGCAATTTAAAAAGAAAGGGCTCACCCGGAGCGAGAACTCTAAGAGACGAGCTGCCGCCCGGCTGCCAGAAATTGACCTCGTCGATGCCGGGGATGTGCGAGACGACATCTTCCTAAATGTCGAACACATCAGCGAGCATGCCGGAATACTTCTCCGCCCAGAGATGTGCATCGTTTGCTGCATCGATCTATAAAGCGGGGCCGGGATTAATTCCCTATTGCGGCGGCCTTTCCATGACCAGGTCGCCCTTCCGGATGACATCGCGGCAGGAAAGGACCTTTATGGTCGAGGTATTGCTCTTGACGTCGATGACGATACAGTTGCCCAGTATTTGCACCGGGAGGTCCTTGCGTGTCCTCCGGTAGAGGATCATCTGCTGTCCGACCTGGATGCCTTGCTCTGCGCCAAGGTCGATGAGCGCCCAGTGGTAGCTGGCGATCTGTTGGAGATTGTTCTGCAAATAGACCAGGCTGCCCTTGACTCCGTCAGCTTCCAATTGATCTGGCCCTGGGAGCGGAAAATCATCCACAGCATTTGGCTGCCAACGGCCAGCTCCCTTTCCGTGAAGGCGGACTGGCGAATCCGGTCGATGAATGGAGGGTACAGACCGGGGCAGCCGGAATTTTTCAGTAAGTTGCCGGCAAATATGAGCTTATCGGATTTCGGCTCGGGATATTCGAGCCTCAATGCGGAAGTTGGAGCCGGTCGAGGATCGCCACGAAACGCGGGTCGCGGGCCAGTTCGGGCACGAGGAACTCCGCAACGACGTGGATGACGATGGCCATGTTATCCCGCTCCCGGACCGCCGTTTCGAGCCACTCGAAGGCGTTGTCGAGATTCCCGAGGGCGGCGAAGCCCTCGGCCAGGCACGTTGCGGAAACTGGGAGCTTCTTCCTGTCCTCGAGCATTTCCGCCAGGATCTTTTCGGCTTCTTCGCGGTTGCCCTTTTTGAGATAGCAGATGAGCAGCGCCGATTCGGCCCAGCCCGGTGGAGTGAAGAGCTGGCGGCCTTTTTGTAGCGTCTCGATGGCCTCGTCGATGAGCCCCTTGCGGAGATAGGCGTACCCGGCCTGGACATAGGCCAGTCCGAAGTTCGGTTCGATCTGCTTGAGCCTTGCAAAATCCGCCAGGGCTTCGTCGCTGCGGCCGGCAATCCAATGGAGGCCGATGGAATAAGCGTAGAGGAGGGGCATCAGAGGGTCGGCCGCAAGCGCACGCTTGATCTCCGCCAGGCCCTCCTCGAACCGTTTCCTCAATAGCAGCAGCCAGGCGTACATCCCCCGGGCCATCGCGTCGCCCGGGTTGAGCGCCAGCACCCGGCCGAAGCTCTTCTCGGCCGCCGCCCAATTCCATTCGAACCAGAACTCCACATTGGCGGCCAGTCCGTGGGCCTCGGCCAGGTCCGGATCCAGGGCCAACGCTTTCTCGATCGCCGCCTTGGCTTTCGGGAATATCTCGGCCGGAGGCGCCAGATTCACGTTACCCAAGGTAAAGTAGACGTTGGCGACGCCTGCATGAGCTTGGGCGAAGTTCGGGTCCCGGTCCAGGGCTTGGTGGAAGAAATCCAGCGCTTTTTGAATGGATTCGGGATTCGGCCGGGCCATGAAGTAAAGCCCTTTCAGGTAGAGGTTGTAGGCTTCCGTATCGGCCGTGGACCGCTTGCGCAGGGCCCTCTTTTCGCCGCTCAACAGCGTGACTTTCAGGTGCTCTACGATGGCCAGCGAGATCTCGTCCTGAATGTCGAAGACGTCGCGCTCCTCGCGGTCGAACCGCTCCGACCAGATATGGAGCCCCGTTGCGGAGTCGACGAGCTGGGCCGTGACGCGCAGGCGGTTTCCGGCCTTGCGGATGCTGCCCTCGAGGACGGCCCGGACGTCGAGCATCTTTCCAATCTCGCGGACGTCGAGCTTCATGCCCTTGAGGGCGAAGGCCGAGGTCCGGGCGACAACCCGGATCCCCTGGAGGCGGGCGAGGGCGTGGATGAGCTCTTCGGCCAGCCCCTCGCCGAAATAATCCTGGTCTTTTGCCGGGCTCATGTCGGCGAAGGGAAGGACAGCCACGGATGGAAAGATCCCCGGGGGCGGCGCCGGTTCGGCGGCGGGGCTCGTCCGCCGGACCTTTTCGCCCTGGAGGACGTCCAGTAGGCTCTCGAAGTCCGGAAAGCGGTCGTCGGCGCTTTTCCGGAGGCATTTGAGGATGACTTCCTCCAATCCCTGCGGGATCTCGGCCCTGAGCGAAGAAGGACTCGGCGGAGCCTCGTTCTGGATCTCGTTCGAGACAGCCTGTCCGTGCTCTCCGACGAACGGACGTCGGCCGGTCGCCATCTCGAAGAGGGTACAGCCGAACGACCAGACGTCGGTCCGTTGGTCTGTCTTCTCGCCCCGGACCTGCTCGGGCGACATGTAGGCAGGAGTGCCCAGGACGGTCTGGGGACGCGTCAGGTCCACCCCGCCTTCGAGCGAAGCCAGACCGAAATCCATGATCCGGACTTGGCCTTCACGGTTGAGCATAATATTGGCCGGCTTAATGTCGCGATGGACGACGCCTCTCTCGTGCGCAGCCTTCAAGCCCTCGCAGACCTGCGCCGCGATGTTGAGCACTTCGATGAGAGGGAGCGGGCCTTCGGCGATCCGATCCTTGAGGCTCCGGCCTTCGATGAAGGCCATGGTCAGGAACATCTCCCCCTCGGATTCATCGACCTCGTAAACCGGGCAGATGTTGGGGTGGTCGAGGATGGCGGCCGCTTGGGCTTCGCGGAAAAATCGCTTCTTGGCTTGAAGATCGAGGCCGATTTCCTCGGGCAGGAACTTGAGCGCGACCATCCGGCGCAATTTCTTGTCCTCGGCCTTGAACACGACGCCCATCCCGCCGTGGCCGAGGATGTTCAGGAGCTTATACCTGCCCCCAACCAGGTGTCCGGGCTGATGAAGGTTGGAAGGCCCGGGCATGGACCGGGTAACGGAAAGCGCGCCGTCATCAGGCGGGGCGATTTTCGTCCCGCACTGGGGACAAAAGTGACTATCGGAAGCGGTTTCAAATTGGCAACGAGGGCATTTCATCGGGATAGCTCCTTGTTGACGTTTCGCTTATTATATATGAATAGAACGGCCGAGTCATCCCTATTCACATCCATGCAATCGCTCGTAGGACGTTCTCCCTGAAAAGCTGATGAGTATCCAGTCGCTCGGCGGCGACAAGGCCCAGGCGATAGCTTTATTTGTATCAGGGTGCCCAAAATTGGAAATATTCATGTTGTCTCGATTTTATTTTGAGCTCGACCGGCCTTATGGATTGAAAAAGTTTCCTATCTTATGGGAAAGCGGAGTCGTGGACTTGTCGCCAAGCGAGGGATATTTTAATTCTTCAGCCCCGCCAGCCTCTTCTTTGCATCGTCGACCTCGGGGAGGCGGGGGTCGGCGTCCTTCCAGAGGGAGAGGAAGCGCTGGTATTGCTCGGCCGCCTTGGCCTTCAGGCCTTTCTGTTCACACAACTTGGCCTGCCTGTAGTGATATTTGGGATGGATGAGGAAGCGCGACTCGAGCTTGGGGTCAAAGGTGATCAGCCGCTCGTATTCGGCGATGGCTTTGTCCAAATCCCCTATTTTTGCGTAAGCCTTGGCCAGGGCATCCTGTAAGAATGGCGTGTTATAAAAAATTTCATACGCTTGGTGCGGCGCAAAGCCGGGCAGCGCCAAAGCGAATATCTTTTCGACAATGTCTTTAACCTTGCCGGGCGATCCTTCTGCTAGAAAAATTTCTGAACCGAGGCGATTACAAAAGAATTGAAGATCATCTTTCATAGATGAGGAAAACGGGGGCAAAACAGACTCTATGTCTTTTAATCTTCCTTTCGCCGAATCCAGCTTCCCTTCTTCCAGTTCGATCAGCCCAAGGGCGAATTTTGAGCAAGCTTCATAATAGTCCTTGTTTCCTGGATCCCTTTCAAGATCGATACGAAGCGAGATCTCATTCTGTCTCCGGCTGAGTTCGAGCTCATGCCGGTCATAATAGACCCACAACCTGAGCCGGCTCACGTTAGATTTCCATTCTTTATCAGCCAAGGCGTCGGCCAAATCTTCTGCTCTTTGAAGATAGCTCAGTGATTTTTCCAGGCTGCCAAGCCAGGCGCTATAAAATCCTTTCCGGAAATAGCCAAGGAGCTTAACACCTGGGACTGGAGCGACTTCAATATATTTATCCAGCCATTCTGAGGCTTCGGAATAATCTTCCCTGAGGGCACAGACATACGCCAGCGCAGCCATCGAAGGATAATAATCAGGCTTGACCTCCAAGGCCTTTTTATATTTCTCTACGGCCTCGTCAAGTTTTCCCATCCTCAAATAGGCTTCAGCCAAAGAATCGAGCGGGTTGGGTTGTCCGGGCAAAACAGAGACATATCTTTTAAAATATTCAACCGCTTTTTCAAAATTCTTCAATTCCATGTATTCGTAAGCTGCCATATTCAAGGCATTCGCGTAGTTGGGATCGAGGTTCAACGCTTTGTTGTACTCCTCGATGGATTGCTCGTGCATGGCTCTGTTCCCATAGGCTCCGGCAAGAAATTGATGCATTTCTTTTTCCTTGGGATATCTTTCTGCGCCTCCTTTGAGGATTTGGAATTGTTTCATCGAATTTTTTTCTACAACACCAGCGTAATAGGCTCCAATCAGAACCCTCTCTTTCTCTGTCGCCTTTTGGGAAAAATCCTGAGCTTTCTTAAGGGCTTCGATTGCCTCGCGACCATTGTTCAGCATTCTGTGAGCCCAATACAAGGCATAGTAGGCTGCGGCAAAGCTGGGGTCGAGTTTGACGGCTTGCTCAAAAGATTGTCTAGCCCCCGCCCAGTCAAAGTCTGTATTCTGCTTCCCTCCCTTGAGATAATAGTTGTAGGCCTCGGTTGAGCTGGTCGTGACATCCCGGACCTGGATCTTGGCGGCTTCTATCTTGCGGTCAGAGAGGCCGGCGCGTGCGGCGATCTGCCGGCTCAACTCATCGATCTGCTTATCTAAGATGCTTTCCGGCCCGTCGCCCTTTGAGCTCGCCGTGCCAAGGAGCTTTTTTGTCCCGACATCGAGAACCTGCGCATTGGTGACAAAGACGTTGCCTGCTTTGGCGAAACTGCCGAGCACGATGGCATTGACGCCATCCATCTTGCAGAGTTCAAACCCGAGATCAGGGTCAATGAACTCGACTTCTCCCTTGCCCATTTGCTTGAGCAGGTCGCGCAGCCTTTGCCAGGTGGCGACATAAAAATAGCCTGATTGCTCGAGGTTGGTGATCAGGAGGTTCTGAATAACTTTGCCCAGGGTATCGTAAGCGTTGTCTCCTGTCTGGTTTTCAAAGCCGATGACGGCGATGGAACGTTTTTGCTCGGGAAGGGGAACGGAGGACTTTTTAAGAAAAAAAAGCCAGATGACTGCGGCAATAGCAATGAGGGCAATGACAGCTGTGGGGATGAGCAGCTTTTTCCGGCTCAAGGTTACGGTGATCGGCTTTGAAGTGACGGTCCTCCTTTTGGGAATAGGACGTTCTGTGGTCGGGATGCCTTTTTCGATTTTCTCGAGGTCGGCTCCGAGCTCACCGGCGCTTTGGTAGCGCTTGTCTTTGTCTTTCTCCAGGCAGCGAAGGATGAGGCGGCTGAGGTCCTGGGGAATCTGGGCGTTGAGTTCTTTGGGGTCGCGCGGAATTTCGCTCTTCTGCTTGACGCCGATCGTGAACGGCGTATCTCCTTCAAACGGCACCTGCCCGGTCAGCATCTCATAGAGGATGATCCCCAAGGAATAGATGTCCGAGCGCTGATCGACCTCTTTCCCTTCGACCTGTTCGGGTGACATGTATTCCGGTGTCCCGATCATCACCCCGGCGCCCGTGATCCCCTTGACCGATATGGACCGGGCGATCCCAAAATCCATGATCTTGGCGTTGCCCTCTTTGTCGATCATGATATTGCCCGGCTTGAGATCGCGATGGACAACTCCCAGTCGATGAGCCTCGGCCAGTCCTTCACAGACCTGCTTGGCAATGAAAATGGCCGTTCCCACTACCAATTGCCGCGACCTCCGGATAAAGCTCTTGAGGTCCTCCCCGGACACATACTCCATAGTAATGAAATAATTTCCGGCTTCCCTGCCCAGGTCATACATCCGGCAGATATTCTTATGAGAAATATCTCGGGCAATTTTGAGTTCATTCCGGAAACGGTCAATGGTGTTCTTGTCGGCCGAGACCTCGGGCTTGATGAGCTTCAGGGCCATTTTGGCCTGGACTTCCTGGTCGAAGACCTTGTAGACCTTGCCCATTCCCCCCTTGCCCAGCTCCTCGATGATCTGGTAGCGTCCGGCGAAGGTCGAACCGGTCGTTAGTTCTTTAATTGGAGTTTTTAGGGTTTCTGTTTGGGAGACAGGCATTTCTTTAGAAGGAGGAAGCGGCGTCGCACACCTCCCGCAATAATTCGTATCTTCAGGATTCTCAAATTGACACTTCGGGCATTCGATGGCCATTGCTGACCCCTTTGATCTGGGATGGCTAAAGATTAACAAGGAATGGAGTCAGAGTCAACTGGGCCGGAATCGAACCGGAACGGACCATCTATAGCGAGGAATTTTAGGCCCTTTGCGTCAAGGGGTCTGTGTTGTAAACAGATTATTTCAGCCCCGCCAGCCTCTTCCTGGCATCCTCCACTTCGGGCGGGCCGGGGGCGGCGTCCCTTCAACATTAAGCCCGACCAGCCGGTCTTATTGCTCGTGGTGCCGGGGAAAAGCAAAATCGCGGTTGAGGGCGGGAAAATCCTGATCAATGACAAATCGGAGAGCCGGGCTCGAGTGAGACGATGAGGCCCGCGGCATCGTCTCTCTTATCGAGATGACCGAAAGCAAAGGGCTCCAGGGACTTGACAGCGGACATACTATCGTTCATACTAATGGTATGAAAATTGCCATCTCCATCCCCGAAAGCATTTTTCGGGGCGTCAAGAAAGCCGCGGAGGAGCAGAAGCGGTCGCGAAGCGAGATCTTCGTCGAGGCCGTCGGGGAATATCTTAAGAAACTCGAATCCCGTCGCATTCTCGACTCCCTGAATGAGGTTTATGCCTCGCCGGAAACGGATGAGGAAAGGGACGCCCGAGCGGCGGCATTGGATCTCTACAAGCGAACGGTCCTCGAGAGGGAAAAATGGTGATCGCCCAGGGAGACATCTTTTGGCTCGATGCCGGAGCGCCTCGCGGGTCCGGCCCCGGCTTCCGACGGCCTCACGTTGTCGTCCAGAACGACGTTTTCAACGCCAGCCTCATCCAAACGACCATTCTATGCTCCGTCACTTCGAACTTGACGCGGGCCAAAGCCCCCGGGAATCTCCTGCTTCGGAAGGGCGAAGCGAACCTGCCCCGGCCGAGCGTGGTCAACGTATCGCAGGTCGTCACCGTTGACAAATCCGTTCTCAAGGAAAAAATCGGGACCCTATCGCGCCACAGGATCCTTGAGATCGTCGCGGGACTGCGACTTGTCCTCGAGCCGCGCGAATTCTAAGCAAAAAGTTGATATCTTATTAACAATATTGCACTTGGGCTTTGGTTCAATAATCTACAACTGTGAAAGATTGGACTCTAGAGAGCCCGCGGCCAAATCATCCCTTAGGCCGGAGGATCTCCCTAAATAGCGGGAAATCCCAGAGGGGTTCGAGGTTGATATCGCGGTGGAGATCGACACCGTAGTCCCGGCCCTGGCTGACAGATTCCTGAAGGAGCGCGACAGCCCGCTCCTTATCGTTGAGCTGCGAGGCGATGCAGGCCCGCCAGTAGGTGTGATTCCCAAAAAGATAAGGCCGGTCGATCTTTGCTAATTCCTCTGAGATCTTCATGGCCAGTGCCCTGTCTCCCCGCCTGGCGGCCAAGGTTCCGAGGCGTCCTTGGAAGTCAATATTATCGGGGTGCTCAGCGGCCAGTATTTCGTAGATCTTTCTCGCTTCTTCCCAATGCCTGGCCGAATAAAGGGCGTTCGCTAGAGAACGCTGATAGTTTTCCGTCTTCTTCTCGTCTTCGGGCCGGCCCCTTCCCCGCCCGACGAACAGAAGCTACTCCGGTAGATTTGTATTGCGAGCCGGCCCGGAAATGCACCGGGCCCTCGCCGTCAGGGCTCTTAGTGAGGGAGAGAGCCTGAATTCGTTCGTTATCAAGTCTCTGAGGAAGGCCGTTATTTCGCGGCGATGAGATCCGTGGCGACATAATAATAGGATTTCTGGACCTCTTTTTATGTGGTCTTGTCCATCTCGGTTCGGTGAGTTAAAATAGGGAAGCATTCGCACGGACCAGCGAAGTCGGTCCGCGCTTCCAGGAAGGAGGTTACCATGACCAGGGGAAAACTCATCGCTCTCGTTTATATCATCCTCGCCGTGGCCGTGCTTGTTCCGGGCTGCGGCGGAAAGAAAGCGAAAGAGGCCGAGGTTCCGGAATGGAGCCCCGCCTACGGCAAGATCATGACCCGCTGGGCCTCCGAAATCCGGCCCGATTCCGTTCATCAGGAGTACCCGCGGCCGCAGATGGAGCGGGCCGAGTGGCTGAACCTCAACGGGCTCTGGGAATACGCCGTCCGTCCGGCGGAAGCTCCGGAACCGGAGAGCTTCGACGGCCACATCCTCGTCCCCTTTCCCGTCGAATCCGCCCTCTCGGGAGTCCGGAAATCCGTGGGCAAGGAAAACCGCCTCTGGTACAAGCGCACCTTCCGGATTCCCAAAACCTGGAAGAAAAAGCGCGTCCTCCTCAACTTCGAGGCCGTGGACTGGGAAACGCGGGTCTGGGTCAACGGCCGGGAAGCGGAATCACACCGGGGCGGCTACGACCCGTTCGTCTTCGACATCACCGATTATCTCAAAAAAAGCGGAGACCAGCGGATCGTCGTTTCCGTTTGGGACCCCGTCAACGAAGGGACTCAGCCCCGCGGGAAACAGGTCAGGAAGCCCCGCGGGATCTGGTACACGTCGGTCACCGGGATATGGGCCACGGTCTGGCTGGAGCCCGTTCCGGAGACCTACATCACCGGCATCGAAATCCGTCCGGATGTCGACAGGAGCGCTGTCCTGGTCAAAGTCCAGGCTTCCGACGCGGCCCGAAGCTTCCCGGTCGAACTCTCCGCCCTCGGTGACGGCGGGGCGAGATTAAATGCCGAAGGGACGACGGGTGAGGCGATTTCCATCCCCTTGGCCAATCCCCGCCTCTGGTCTCCCGACTCGCCTTTCCTCTACGGCCTCACGGCGACCCTCAAAGCCAAGCGGGCGAAAAACAGCGACACGATCGAAAGCTACTTCGGACTGAGGAAAATCAGCCTCGGGACGGACGAGAGGGGCGTCCTGCGGCTTTTCCTCAACAACGCTCCGCTCTTCCACTTCGGCCCCCTCGACCAGGGCTGGTGGCCGGACGGCCTCTACGCCGCGCCGAGCGACGCCGCCCTCCTCTACGACATCGAGATCCTCAAGGACCTGGGGTTCAACATGATGCGCAAGCACGTCAAGGTCGAGCCGCGCCGCTTCTACTATTGGTGCGACAAGCTGGGGTTCATGGTCTGGCAGGACATGCCGAGCGGCGACGCCTACATCCGCCGCGACGACCCGGATATCCAGCGGAGCGAGGAGTCGGCCCGTCAGTTTGAGCAGGAATTCTCGTCCGTCATCAAAGCTCTCTTCAACCATCCGAGCATCGTCATGTGGGTCTGTTTCAATGAGGGATGGGGCCAGTTCGACACGCCTCGGATCGTAGACTGGGTCCGTTCGCTCGACTCGACCCGCCTCGTCGACGGGGCCAGCGGCTGGGCCGACCGGGGCGTCGGCGACGTCGTCGACATCCACTCCTACCCCGGTCCCGCGGCCCCTCCCAACGAACCGGGCCGGGCCGCGGTCCTCGGCGAGTTCGGCGGGCTCGGGCTCATCGAAAAGCTGGTGCCGATGGTCGAACATGGCCTCTCCGCCGCGGTCTACACCCAGACGACCGACGTCGAAATCGAAGTCAACGGGCTCATGACCTACGATCGGGCCGTCATCAAGA